>Ga0209344_10000960_pt1 | contig 42629 bp, 26 predicted proteins | sample Cruoilmetagenom6_FD_187293 | JGI IMG/M metagenome (GOLD analysis project Ga0209344, IMG submission 187293) | Oil polluted marine microbial communities from Coal Oil Point, Santa Barbara, California, USA - Santa Barbara Oil Seep Sample 6 (SPAdes)... | ecosystem: Environmental > Aquatic > Marine... | reverse complement strand
ACCCTACCGCACCCTACCGCACCCTACCGCACCCAGAATGATAGGGGGTTCTCCCCGATGGTCGCGAGCACACCCATTTCTACAGTGGAACAGGACAGGGCACCTTCGAGCCCCTCACTCAGACAAGATAGATAACAACATCAAAAACTCGGACAAGGGGCCGACTGAAATGGGAAGTTGGAACGACATTGAAGAGATGCTCTTGGATGATTCATCCAAGAGCATCTCCGACTGGTGGCAGATCGAAAATAGCGCGACTGACCAGACTCATCCATCGCAGGAATTGCAAGGAGTGATCGTTCCCGAATGGAATGATCACTCTATTGAAGACAAGTACAGTTTTACAGACGATGCGAATCCAGAATTCCTCTTGGCTTTCGGAAGCAACTTGGAGACTGGCCAAGAGTTCTCTCCGGAAAATCTTCATGCAGACTCTTCAGAGAACCTCCTCGACATACACTTTTTGCATGCAGAGAGTTTTGATACCGAAGGTATCTCACCGATGAGCGGGCCGCAGATAGATTTTGACACTGCGATTGAGCGTCTTCCCGAATTCACGGAAGAAAGCAACTTTTTGACTGACATCCCGCAAGGAGAACTCGGAGCCTCCAGCGGCCAAGAATCTGCTCTCCCCACCGAAAATAGATTTTTCTCCCCTGAACTTTCTTCGAGTGTACTTCCTCTTCCCGATAAAAATAGCGGGCCAAATGCCGAGGACTCTTTGTTCGAAATCGAGAATCCAGATCACTCTTTGCCGATGGAGTTCTAAAAACGGTAGAAAAATTTCATTGTTCGTGTGTCGCCTAGAGGCTGGGAAGAACAAACTTCAGGCGTCCGCGACGGGCTTGTAGACAGGTTTCCCCTTACCTGTCTATAAGCTCGTCCACCAGGCCTTTCCGGGCTTTGGTGTGACATAAAACCCCCGCCCTCAGGGAACGGGGGTTTTATGTGTCTTCCTGCTTTCCCCCAGTTCTCTCGGGGCCTTCGCTTCAGACTTTCTCTCCACACAAGAGCCAAGAAGGCAGGAAAGAACCCACGGATCTCTTTTACTCCGCTTTCGACCTCGCGTCAGTCTGTGGCGAAAAGAAAACTGCCGATTCGTAATAGACCTTGAAGATCGTGCACATCAGACTCAAAGTGCGGAACAGAAAGAATTGTGGTCGGAGAAGTACCAGCCACGCCGTTTCTCAGCTCGTTTCGCTCTTCCGCTTCTCTTTTCGCCACAGACGAGAAGTTCTGATAGTTCTCTCCCACTGTCCGTAAAAGATGAGACAGCATACGGCGATTTGGGAAGTCTTCTGGATATTCTTTCATCAGCTTCTCCACGATCTCACCTGAATCGCAGAGCTGATCAGCGACAAGAGCAGCATCCCGGTCCAGTAGATAGCCAGGAAACACCCGATTGCAGATAAGAGCGCCAAGAGGAAAATTGTTTGCCTCAAGCTCCTGACAGAAAAACTCTGCTTCCCGCAGAGGAGCGGATTCAAGCGTCGTCACCACAGTAAAAGTCGTACGGTGATCGCGTAAGAGGCGTTTCACATCCTTCGCACGCTGCACAAACCCATCTTGCATCGTATGAAAGTGCAGCAGGAACTCTCCAAGCCCCTGCATGAAATCAGCCCCAAGTACACGATCAGCAAGCAGATAAAAGGGACGAGAAGCCATGTCGACTATACGCCCCATACGCTTTCCGCCGACACGATAGGGAAGGGTGAGAAGCTTGAACATCTTTCCACTAAAAAATTCCACCATCCGGTCGGGAGCATTCAAGAAATCAAGCGCATTGCGGGTGGGAGGCGTATCAATAATAATCAGGTCGTATTCACCAGATTGGTGGAGTTCATACAAGCGTTCCATCGCGATGAACTCATGCGCATTCACAAAGCGCCCGGTAATATTGAGATAGAAAGGGTTCTCCATGATGAGATGCGCAGTCTCTTCATCAGAGGCATATCGCACAACAAGATCATCCCAAGACTGCTTCGTATCAAGCATGGCAGCAAAAAGCTGACCATGTGGCTGTATCCCAGCCTCTGTAAACAGATCTGGAGAAACCTCTTTCACTGTATTCCCGAAGTTATCGAGACCGAGGGCAGTTGCCAAACGCCGCGCAGGGTCAACTGTCATGACAAGCACACGGCCACCCAATGTAGCCGCTGCCATCGCTGCGGTCGCAGCCGCAGAGGTTGTCTTGCCAACTCCACCAGCACCGCAAAAAATCATGACTTCTCGACTGGCAAGAAGTCCCTCGTAAGAGGGGAGTTCTGGACTCGGGGGAGAAGAGGTACTCACAGGTCCATCTCCACTTTTATTGCTTCAGCAAACAAGGTCGTCCAGCGCGTTCCCTGACTACGCAAAAATAAATAAGGCAAATACAGCATGGGCAGCGGTAACTCTCTCCGCAAACGATCAATATAGTCAACACGCGAGCGCCGCAGCTGAGTTGCAAGATGCGCGGCATCCGCAACCGGCTCAAAGTTATTTCCCACAAGCTCTGTAAAATATTCATGAGGCTGTCCCGAAAGTATTTTCGTAAACAGGGCCTCTTCATTCGTATTGAAGAGCTCAGGCAATACTTTGTTAATGACCACACCCTCAAGCTTTACGTCAAGCGCTTGGGTGGCTTCGTACAGTTCGATAGTCTCTGTGACAGGCATTTCTTCTGGCGTCGTCACAATGACAAGGGCTGTCCTCGCGTGATCCGAAAGAACGTCACGCATCCAATTTGTTTGGCTCTGCACCATTCCACGTTGGAAGAGTTCGTTAATCGCAGCAGGGGCATCAAGCTGACCAACAATACGACCGGTAGGGGCGGCATCCACGAGGATGAGATCCCATTTGAAGCTGTTTTTCCGCATCAAGGTGGCTTCATATGTGATCTTGCCTACAGTCAAGATCTCTTTCACGCCCGGAGCCGCGTCCGAGACGAAATCAAACACTCGGGCCAAAGGACCAACCTTGGCAACTCGCCCCATACGCAAATGGATTTTCAAATACTCGTAGAGCGAATCCTGCGTGTTCATTGTCATGCAGAAAAGGTTGGGATGAATTTCGACAGGAGTAAATCCAACAGGGGAATGTTCAAAAAAATCAGTGAGATTTCCCTTGGCGTCAACTTCCACCATGAGGGTGCGCTTCCCGATACCAGCCGCTAACTCACCAATGGCCGCCGTTACCGCCGACTTCCCTGTACCTCCTTTTCCTGTAATAAACAAAAGCTGTCGACCCAGTAGGTCGATCGTGTCTCGGGCTGCGCCCCGAACAACCTCGGGAACCGCCATACTCATCGCACTCCAGTCAAACCTCGGCTCGGTCGACAGATACTATTCGTCGATCAAGCACGTTAATATAAGGGCCAAGACTCCCACTTTCGCCCTTAATCGTCCTTCCTTCTCACTCATCAGCGCAACTTGAGACAAGCGAAAAAGGACACCGAGGTTACGAGCGCTACATCAAAAACCGAACCCGATAGAAGAGTTCTTTACAGGGATCATCTGAATAAAGGCCAGCTGGGAACGCGGAATCAGTACCCGGTTTCCTTGCGTCGATACTAAGTCGAGCAAATCAGCTTCCTCTGCATAAAGGGCCTCTACCATAATCACCAGCTCCTCTACGGTCATATCAAGCTCAAGTTCCAAGTCTCGAACCGACGTGCCCGCGCTGATGAGCACTTTGATCTTTCCGTTGTCAGCCACCGGTCATTCCTCTGGGGTTGTCTCTGAGATTGTCGCGAAAAAATTGTCACGAAAATTTGCCCGTCATCTCGTCTGTGTCTCCGAAAAGGCGGCGACAAGGACACTGGTGACTTCAAGAGAAACAAAAAATCCGCTTCAAAGAGATGGTACTGCCAGAACACAGGGGCAGACGAAGCTTTTACGAGAAGTGTTCTTTCCAGGATGCAAAAAACTCCAAAGCAGCTTTTCCCCTACTTCACCGACTTTCACGGGCGTCTTCTGTGACAGCCTGCCCGGGAACGGCGTTTTGAGTATCTTCTCTGGCAGAAAACTCCGCAACCCAGGCTTTATGATGCAGTACTCCCCATTTACGGCTTACTTTTCCGGTGATCATGCCGCGCAGAGATTCCCGGTCTCGCAAAGCAAGCAGCACATGCCCTCCCACAAGAAGTACGACAGCAATTGCCACAATATCATGGACAAGGATTGCGCCCTGTTTCAGCCATAGCGGAAACCGAGTGTGGAAATACATGACAAGACCGGTACCAAATAAGAGGGTCATCGCAGCAGCAGAACAAATTGCATTCATTTTCTGGCCGGCGTTGAACTTTCCACTCGACGGTACACGAGGAGAAGGAAGGCCGGAGATCTCCTGGCGCGAGGGAAAAAGGTCTTCAAACCACCCTCCGCTCCACCATTCCCGGTCAGCCTGATCAAGACGGTCTATCTCGGCAAGGTCACGCCGCAAGAAGGGACTGAGCGCAAGGGCAACCATAGCGAGAATCGGGACCGCAAAACCGCCAAACTCATGGACAGTGCGCACAATATTGCGATTTCCCACCGCTGTGGACAAGGAGGGAAAGAACATAACAGCACCTGTTCCTGCCAGAAGGAAAAAAGCAAGCGCGTGACTCCAATGAAAGACACGCTCCCCCCAATCAAAACGCAAAATTCGCGTGGAAAGAGCACTGTCTCCGCGCGTCACCTCAGGAGCCAAAGCCATTGGAAGCCCCCACTGTTCCGTCTTGGTCATACCCACGCAGAACCCAATATCCCGCCACAAGATCCTCTTCAACAAGGATGCGGTCCACCCACTTCGTTCCCTTGTATCCATACATCGAAGGAATAATCACCCTGGCAGGAAATCCTTGTTGCAGTGAAAGTGGGGAATCATTCAGGGCAACTGCCACCATATTCCCAGGCAGACGGGCCTCCCTCACGGAAAGCGATTCGGTGTAGACACCATCGAAGCTAAAAAACCGTACATTACGGTCTTCTTTTACTCCCGCAAGATCAAGCAAACGCCCCAGCGGAATACCAGTCCACCGCACGTTGTACACACTCCACCCCGTCACACAGTGGAAGTCTTGTTCATCCGTCTCAAACCCCAAGGCTTCAAGATCTGCATAGGTGAACCGCTGCGGGTTTTCCACATCTCCTTCAATCGTCAGTGACCAGTCTTCCAACTTACGTCGGGGCATCTCACTCGTGACCGAGTAAATACGAAAACGTCCCGTAGCTGGGAGAATTCTCCCCAGCACAGTGTCATCAGCGACACGCGACAATCTTCCACCAACAAGAGTCACCACAGCACCAAAGCCCACAATCCCCAGAAAAATACGCCGGCCAACACCACGCGTTACGCGTCCCGCAGTGCGAAGAAGAGGCGAGGCAGGCCCTGAAGACGCCCCCTTCCCCTCCGGCATATACGTACTCTCATGCCCGACGTCAGGCACAAGGGCTTCAGAACGATCAGCTTCTGCCAGAGTGGATGCCAAGCCTTTCAGACCATGCGACGTACCACGCGTTTCGCCTGATCCAGATGCGGAAGCAGATGCGGACACATCGTCTTCTTCCGCCTGTGCTACAGTGTGAACGGTAACGTCTTTGGGGGTTTCCTCTGGGTTGTCCTCCGGCTTGTCCTCTGCATCGTCCTTTGCATTATCCACGGGGATGAGCACTCTCCTTTCGTTGATCAGTCTCGTTCCGCGGCCCCTTGCCGCTCTCGTCTGCCACAGGAAAATCGCCACTTCTGAGCATTTCACTGGGCCAGATCGCATGGAAGGGAAGAAAAGAAGGCAAGAGAATGCGTCTCAAAGAAAGCAAGCGTTACACACGCCATAAAAGTCCAGAAAATCCCGAAAAAACTCACACAATTTCTTGGTCACGGTTTGCCTGACCGCTCGCGCAAACCAAATGCAGGGTCTCTCCATGACCATTTGCATACCCTTGTATGAAATATCGAGACTAGGCTGTTCAGTCGTGTCTCGCTCACAGAGGATTCACGTAGAGTTTTCACAGAATTCCCTGCGAAAACTCGCCATCAGCCTGCCAAGCACTCAAAGGCTTCACACCGTGCTGATTTTCAGTTCGGGGCGGCGGATCTTGCGCCGTTTTTTCTCCGCGAGAAGACCTGCAATCTCTAGAATCGCACGTGCGGCAGGGTTCTCCGGATCCGTGACGACCACAGGTTCGCCGATGTCGGATCCGATACGCAATGCCTCGTCAAGAGGCACTTGACCAAGCAGAGGAACCTCCAAGGCCTTCGCAAGCTCGGCACCACCACCCTCGCCAAAGACCATGCGACGTGAACCGTCGGCAAGTTCAAACCAGCTCATGTTCTCTATCACACCAATAACGTCCTGGTTCACCTTTTCGGCCATAAAGCCGGCACGCTGTGCCACTGTCTGAGCAGCAGACTGTGGGGTTGTGACCACCAGAATTTCTGCGGTAGGAAGAAACTGCGCCATTGAAATATTGATGTCACCGGTTCCTGGCGGCATATCGACAACCAAAAACTCCAGATCATCTCCCCAGTGCACATCTACGAGAAATTGCTCCATTGCTTTATGGAGCATCGGCCCCCGCCACATCACAGGACGGTCTTCATCCACAAAAAATCCCATGGAGACAACCCGAACGCCATGTGCTTCGGGCGGCAAAATCAGGGAGTCGTCGATCACTGTCGGAGGATGGTCAACCCCGATCATGCGAGGCACGGAAAATCCGTAAACATCGGCGTCCAAAATTCCGACGACGGCGCCCTGCGCAGCAAGCGCTACCGCCAGGTTGACCGCAATCGAGGATTTTCCTACGCCGCCTTTCCCCGACTGCACAGAAATCACACGAGAGCGGGAGGCACCAGTCGCAAAGGGACTCTGGCGAATATTGCCGTGCGCAGCCCCCGCATGCCCTAGTTTCGTACGCAACTGCGCACGTTCCTCATCAGTCATTGTGGTAAAATCCACCTTGACCGCCGCAATACTCTCCAAAGAAAGAACTGCTTCCGTCACGCGTTGCGTGATCTCCTCTTTCATCGGACAGCCTGCCACCGTCAAAGCAATCAAGAGCAAGACTTCCTCGCCCGTCACTTCGATGGCGCGCACCATATCCAGATCCACAATGGAACGATGCAACTCCGGGTCTTGCACAGGGCGCAAAACCTCGATTATTTCTTTCTTTGTCGACATAGTCAGTCTCTCGCTCGAATCTGCTGCCACTTCAGACTATAATCCCTATTTGCATAGTGAAAAATGGGGGTTATGCAAAACAAGCGGCACCGTGCAGCTCGCACTAGTCTCAACAAGCCGCCCGATCACGACAGCGAATTCTCTGACCATATCGCGGAACTCACTGTCGCATTGGGAGACAGCACCCGACGCCAGATTTACCTGCACATTTACCAGGATTCCAAGAGCATAACTACTGCGGATGTCGCTAAACATTTCAACATCCACCCCAATGTCGCACGTCACCACCTCGAGAAACTCTTGCAAACAGGATTTCTCACCATAGACACAACACGAGTCCGCGAGAAATCCGGCGCGGGACGTCCCTCCAAGCTCTACCGCGCATCAACAAAACAGGCACTTCACCCTGCCCCCTCGCAAAAAGATCGCCTCCTCATTGAACTCTTGCTTGCAACCCTGACAGGCATTCCAACGGAAGATGCAGAACATCTTGCAGAAGAAGCGGGAGTACGCTACGGCGCACAACTCGCAGAAAACGCACACAAAACAGGAAACGCCCCGGCCCTTTCGCGCCGAGACGTCTTACACATTGTCGCGGAAACGATGAACAAACGAGGTTTCCACATTTCCGCCAGCCTTGAAGAAGAAACACTCATCGCGCAACAGTGCCCTTTTGCAGAAATGGCAACCAAACATCCACAGATTGTCTGCGCGATCGACCGCGGCATGCTCCGGGGCATGTTCGACAACCTGCTCGGCGTGGCTTCTCACCTCTCCACGACGAGCAAGGCTTTGGGCGACAAAACCTGCACCGCCAAACTCTGACCTTTCCCTCCCAAGCCTGTGAGACTGACCATGCCTGATACCCCACCTCCTGTACTCTCGCCTCCCCGCCACTATCTCGACCATGCCTCTGGCACGCCTATGCGCCCAGAGGCATATGAGGCAATGGCCCTCTGGTTTGCACAGGCAGCGGACCCCGGTCGAGTGCACACAGAAGGAAGAACAGCACTTCAGGCCATAGAAGGGGCACGTAACCATGTCGGAGCGTATATGGGCACAAGTCCACGCGATGTCGTGTTCACAGGTTCGGCCACTGAAGCCCTCAACTGGTGCATCTTCGCGGCGTGCGGTCTCACTCCAACATCACGTGGCCCTTGGGGAAAACGCCTCCTCGTCTCACAGGTCGAACATACCGCTGTGCTGGCAGCGGCGCGTGCTGCTGCAGCCAAAGCGAAAATCGAGTTGATCGAGCTTCCTGTTGACAAGACAGGCATCGTACAGGATTTCGATATCCCTCCTGATACGGCCCTTGTTGCAGTCCAACATGTAAATCACGAGACTGGCGTCATACAGAAAGTTACCGACATCCATAAAAAGTGTCAGGAGCACGGCACGCTTCTCTTAACCGACGCGTGTCAGTCTGTCGGAATACCTATGCCTACGGCAGATTTTCTCGTCATCTCCGCACACAAATTGGGGGGTCCTCCCGGCATAGGCGCACTCGCGCTAAGAAGACGCGTGCGCATCGACGCGCTTTTTCTCGGTGGTGAACAAGAACTTGGCCGCCGCGCAGGAGGAGAGAATGTGGCGGGGGCCGTCGGATTCGGGCACGCATGCACTCTCGAAATTCCTGACACAACGTCCCTGCGCGATCAGCTGATCGCAGGGATCTCGACCTTGAGAGGAGTTGAGATTTTTGGAGCGTCCGTCAACAGAGCTCCTCATATTCTCGGTTGTTCAGTCGCAGAATGCAGCGGAGAAGGTCTCCTTATTGGCATGGACAATGCCGGCATCACGCTAAACTCCGGCTCATCCTGCGCTTCCGGCCATCTTGAACCAAGCCATGTACACTATGCCATCGGGGCCAACGCCGATACCTCTCTCCGATTCAGCTTTGGCTGGACTTCCACCAAAGCTGACGTTGACGCCGTACTCGTCGCTCTTCCTCCTCTTGCCGAACGGCTACGCCGCCTGCGTACGACACCTATTTCGTCACCGCACTGGAACAACATCTAGCCGAAAAGCACCGACAAACCCGCTTTCATTTCCCACGAAACTGAGACTTTCATATCCGTACAATTTCCGTAAAAGACAGCACGCCGGCAAAGCAGTCCCCCACTCAAACCCCTCCCGAGACGACAAAAAAGACGACAAAAAAATGCTACAAAGAAAAGCTCGAAAGAAATCGGCAGGAAAAAAATCTTGCCGAAACCGCGTGCTCCCCCAGCGCGTCTTGTACTAGGCAAAACCCCTGGGAAAGACCCTGGAGAGGACCCCTCGGCAAGACCATCGACAAACATTGCAGGAGTCAGTACAACCAGGAACCACTGCAAACCAGTAGAAATCCTTGACAAAGAAAACGGCAAGGCATTCCCAAAAGAAAAAGCCAGAATCCTTGACAAAACTCACAAAGCAGGGTCCTCTTCGTTTGGGAATAATGCAGAAGTAACCCAAAAAACACCGGATAAGAGACAAGACATCCGGTGTTCCTTCCCACAGGGGCCTATGTAACAACAGGTTGCCACATGAGGCACCGGAACATGGACCACAGGTGGGGCCCGGCCCCCTCCCACGGGGACAGGCATCTCGGAAAAAACTCCCAGAATCAGAGGAAGAGGGCCCCAGGCCAATTCCTCATATTTATCGGGGTACAACAGGATAGGGAGCCATTATGAACACAGACACGCCACATCCCGCTTCTGCAACGCCTGATTCCCCTGGCCCAAAAGGCGTAACCCCGCCTCATCCGCCTTCCTCTCCAGGGTCGCTTCCCACTTCAAAGGGCACGCGTATTATTCTCGCGATCTCTGCTTTCATCCTGGTAAACCTGGTTATTTTTTCCGTTTTCTTCGACGAAACGGTAGACTCCGACGCCCCACTTGCTCCAGCCTTCACAACAAAAAACTTTCAAGGCGAACAGGTCTCTCTCGAGGGTTTTCTCGGGAAACCTCTTGTCATCAATTTTTGGGCCTCTACATGTCCGCCTTGCCGGAAAGAAATGCCAGATTTCCAGAAGGTCTACACTGACCTGGATGGACAAGTAGAGTTCTTGGGACTCGCACACAACGACATCAAGAGCCAAGCTCGCGAATTCATCGAGGAAACCCTGGCGAAAGAAAAAAATGTGCGCATCACCTACCCTTTAGCGCTCGACCTGGATGGGCGCATTGGTGATGCATACCGTCTCATCGGACTCCCGAACACTTTCTTCCTAGATAAAGAGGGACGGATCCTAAACGCTGTAGCCGGGATACTTGACGAAGAAGAACTACGCGGTCATTTGCGTAAAAGTTTTCTGGATGTCAACATCTAAAACAGCTCACGCTCAAGGGAAGAACAGCAGAAAGCAAAATCTCAAGGTTTACCGGCGACGAGAAATAAAATTTTCGTACCAATTTTTTGCATTCTCCGGCAGCACTCCTCGAGGTTGCCATCAAAATCCGGCGTCAAAAAATGTCGCAAATGGCGGCGCTGGTTCCAATGCTGTTTCCAGGTATTCGGTGGAACCCGAAAACCTCGTGAGCAAAGCACAAGGGCGACAGGGATAACAGCAGGTCTTGTCGAAGGCATCCGTGTCGTACGCAATTCATACGCCATTTTAGTTTATGCAATACTTCCAAATGCCTTGTACATCGCTTAGCGGCAGGGGATGTAAACAACAGGGGATGTACAGCAAGGAACACAAGGAGAATGACACCTATAGGCACCTGGAATGGAGAAACACCTCCTTCTTTCTCTGGAGAGGACATCCAGCGTGCTGCCCAACGGATCAGGGAAACCACTACCATTCTTCGGCATCCTGTCACAGCCCATGTGGGCATGGCTTTCGGAGGACATTTCACCCCGTTCTCTCCTGATCTCTCACCAGGGCAGCAAAGCGAAGAAAGCGGATGGCCCGTTCTCGGAATTCTGCCTCCGCTCTATCCGGAATGGCTCGGCGACCGCTCTTTTCTTGAAACACATGGAACACGCTTTCCCTACGTGACGGGGGCGATGGCAAACGGTATCGCCACGACACGTCTCGTCATTGAAATGGCGAAGCACGGCTACTTGGGCTTTTTCGGGGCAGCAGGTCTTGCGAAGAAACATGTTGAAGCCGGGATTGCAGAGCTCACGTCTGTGCTTGGTCATAACGGACCAGCTTGGGGAGCGAACCTCATCCACTCCCCGAATGAACCGGCGCTAGAAGCAGCAGTTGCTGATCTCTACATCAATAGTGGGGTGCGTAAAGTCTCCGCCGCCGCGTACATGAATCTCACACCAGCAATTGTTCGATACGCTTACAGTGGCATTTCCAGAGATGCCACTGGAGCCATCCACCGCACAAACTATGTTTTCGCCAAAATCTCACGACCAGAAGTCGCAGCCTCCTTTTTAGCTCCCGCCCCATCAAGCATGATCGATAGCCTGGTCAACCAAAGGCTCCTCACCCCAGAAGAAGGGCAACTCGCTCGTTCCCTCCCCGTTGCAGAAGATTTCACAGTGGAATCTGACAGCGGAGGACACACCGACAACCGACCTCTTGCAGCACTTTTCCCGGTCATCACCGCTCTCCGGAATCAGATGGCAGCCGAATACGGATATCACCGGCCGATTCGCCTCGGGGCTGCAGGCAGTCTCGGCACACCACAGGCTGTCGCTGCCGCTTTCAGTCTCGGTGCATCCTACGTGCTCACAGGAACGGTGAATCAGGCCTGCGTGGAATCTGGCCTTCATCCCGAAGGCAAAGAAATGCTCGCTGCTGCAGGAATCGCCGACGTCATCATGGCGCCGGCTGCCGATATGTTCGAGCTCGGCGCTGAAGTACAGGTGCTGAAACGAGGCACAATGTTTGGTGTCCGGGCAAAAAAACTCTCAGAACTTTATCGTTCATACGCTTCGCTCGATGAGATCCCCCCTCACGAACGCGTCGCCCTGGAAAAGAGCATCCTCGGCATGAGCATCGAAGAATGCTGGGATTCCACGTGCGCCTTTTGGCAAGAACGAGACCCTGGCGAAATTCAAAAAGCCGAACAGGAGCCAAAGCACAAAATGGCTCTTGTTTTCCGCTCCTACCTAGGATTATCAAGCCAATGGGCGATCCAAGGCACAAATCAGCGCCGCATGGATTATCAGATCTGGTGCGGTCCCGCTATAGGGGCTTTCAATTCATGGACAGAAGGCTCCTTCCTCGCTGATCCGGCCAATCGAACAGCTGTTCAAGTTGCCAACAATCTGCTCGAAGGAGCAGCGGTTGTCACACGAGCCCACCAATTACAAACATACGGAGTCCCTACTCCCCCCGCTGCCTTTGAATATCGGCCACGCCCCCTGAACTAGCCCCCCTGAACTAGCCCATTGTCTGTCATCCCAGAGGAATACCATCCGATGACCAAGCGCCGTGACCAGTTCGAGACGCCGATCGCCATTGTCGGCGTCTCTGCTCTTTTTCCGGGGTCTCTCGACAGCACCGGGTTCTGGAGTGACATCTTCAGAGGAGTAGACCTCCTCGAGGAAGTACCACCGACACACTGGCTACTCGAAGATTTTTACGATCCCGATCCAAAAGCACCCGACAAAACCTACACAACACGTGGTGCTTTTCTGCAAGATATCGATTTCGACCCGCTCGCCTGGGGCATCCCCCCCAGCATTGTGGAAGCTACCGATACCTCCCAGCTCCTGGCCTTGATCGTAGCCCAGCGCGTGCTCGATGAAGCGTCGCAAGGGCAGTTCGCCGCAATGGACCGCTCCCGCATTTCAGTGATCCTGGGTGTCACCTCTGGGCAGGAATTGCTCGGCACTATGGCGAGCAGGCTACAACGTCCTGTTTGGCAGCAAGGGCTGCGTCAAGCAGGAGTCCCTGAAGACCAGGTACAAGAGGCCTGCGATCGCATTGCTGCCCACTATGTGGAATGGCAAGAGAGTACCTTCCCCGGCCTACTCGGAAATGTTGTGGCAGGCCGCATTGCCAACCGGCTGGACCTAGGAGGAACAAACTGCGTCACCGACGCGGCCTGCGCGTCCTCTTTTTCAGCCCTCGCAATGGGAGTCAGCGAGCTTCGTCTTGGTAGTTCCGACATGGTGATCACCGGCGGAGTGGACACCATGAACGACATCTTCATGTACATGTGTTTTAGTAAGACGCCGGCCCTTTCACGCACTGGTGACATCCGTCCCTTCTCGGCAGACGCAGACGGCACCATGCTCGGAGAGGGTATCGGCATGGTAGCCTTAAAACGCCTTTCCGACGCGGAACGCGACGGAGACCGTGTCTATGCGCTCTTGCACGGTATCGGGTCATCTTCTGACGGACGCTCCAAAAGTGTCTATGCCCCTGTTTCCGAAGGACAGGCAAATGCACTGCGTCGAGCCTACACACAGGCCGGTTACAGCTCTGACACGATCGAGCTCGTGGAAGCACACGGCACTGCCACTTTTGCCGGAGACGCAGCCGAGTTCGGCGGTCTCCGCTCCGTATTCGAAGAAACCGACCGCACCGACCAGCAATGGTGTGCATTGGGTTCAGTGAAATCCCAAATAGGGCACACAAAAGCAGCGGCCGGTGCAGCAGGCCTGTTCAAAGTCATCATGGCCTTGCACCACAAGGTCCTCCCCCCCACTATCAAAATCGATACACCCAATCCCTCGATTGAAATTGCGACTTCTCCCTTCTATTTGAATACGGAAAGTCGCCCCTGGGTACGGGGAACAGACCATCCGCGACGCGCGTCCGTCAGTTCTTTTGGCTTTGGCGGCTCCAACTTTCACCTCACATTGAGTGAGCACACAGGAAACACCCCGCCACCTGCACGTCTACGCTCCTTCTCACATGAACTTGTCACACTCACCGGCGAGTCCGGCGCAAAAATTGCAGCATCGGCACGCGAGCATGCAGCCGAGGCGGCAACACCTGGTTTCTTGGCCTGGCTCGCCCAATCGAGCCGGCAATCATACCGGGCAGATGCCGGAGCTCGCCTCGCGGTTGTCGCCACAGACGAAGCCGACCTGAGGGACAAGCTCGAGAAAGCGGCCGAAAAAATCACAGCGTGCCCTGATGAGTCTTTCGACCTTCCGGGAATACACTACGGCACCGGTCCGCAACTTGGCACGCACGAAATCGCTTTCCTCTTCCCTGGCCAGGGAAGCCAGTACCCCGGGATGGGCGCGCCTCTCGCCATGCAGTTCGATGCGGCCATCGCCGCATGGGACCTCGCTGCAGACGCCGATTGGGCAGCACAACCCCTACACGAGGTGGTATTCCCCCATCCCGTTTTCACAGAAGAGGCAAGGAAAACCCAAGAAGCAACGCTTACCCTTACCCATTGGGCACAACCGGCCATCGGCACAATGAGCCTGTCGATCCTCAACCTCTTGCGGAAACTCGGCATCACACCCGCGCATACAGGTGGTCATAGTTTTGGGGAAGTGACCGCTTTACATGCTGGTGGCGTCTTATCCGGCGCAGACATGATTCGCACAGCACGCACCCGCGGCCTTCTCATGGCAGAAGCCGCAGACACCCCAGGTGCCATGACAGCGGTCTCTCGCCCAGTCGAAGAAGTCCGGGCACTGGTAGAAAGCTGGAAAGAAAACGGCGCTTCTGCTGTCGTTCTCGCAAACCACAACAGCCCAACCCAGATCGTGCTGTCCGGTCCGACTCCTGCGATCGAAGAGGCCGAAAAACTTCTGGCCGAGGCAGGCATGAAAGCAAAACGCCTCACAGTTGCGACCGCTTTTCATTCACCTGTGGTAAGCAATGCTGCAGGCGCCTTTCACAATGCACTACAAGAAATCTCCTTCACTCCCCCCACCATCCCTATCTATGCGAATGAGACAGCCGGCCTGTACCCAGACGACCCTCAAGAGATTCGTTCCCAACTCGGTCGACAGCTCGCGTGTCCCGTACGTTTCGTCGAAATGGTCGAAAAAATGTACGAAAACGGCGCTCGTGTCTTTGTGGAAGTAGGCCCAGCAGCAACACTCACAGGATTAACCGGCAAGATCCTTGCCGATCGACCACACAGAGCTGTGGCTCTCGACCGGAAACCAAGCCGCAAAAAACAAGGACAAGACGCAACGACCAGCCTGAAACCCTTTCTCGAAGGGCTTGCGACCCTTGCCGCAGCAGGAACCGACATGGACCTGGGCGCCCTCGACGACGAATACGCTGTCTTGCAAAATCCTCATGAACTGCCAAAACAAAAAATGAGCATTCCGCTCAGTGGAGCGAATTACGGTCGCCCCTATCCTCCCGCTGACCTCTCCGAGATAGCCGGCCCCAATCCCCCACAACAAGAGACTCGGTCGCAAGTATCACGCGCAGCAGCAGAAGCTTCCGCCACAGCCCAGACCATGCCTACCCCACCATCCCCAGCCCAGACCATGCCTACCCCACCATCCCCAGCCCAGACCATGCCTACCCCACCATCCCCTCTTGCACCAGCAGCCTCTTCTCACACGAACCAGCCGGGTACTCACACCCCTGCTCTCGTACACCCCGCCCCAGCCCCGTTCTCCCCGACACATATTCCCACGGCATCCCTGCCTCCCATACTCAGCGCTTTCCAGACTGTGCAACAGCAAACAGCCGACGCGCATCGCTCGTATCTAAGTGCTGTGGCCCAGTCGCATAATGCCTTCCTCCAGGCAGCCCAAAGCGGTTTCGATCTTTTGTCGCAACTCGCGAGCGGCACTCCCAGCGCACAACCACAACAACCTCTGGCATCTACCACATCTTTCGCCGGGTCTGCTTTTCCACAACCAACTTCGCAAACTGCCAATCTCGTGACCCTTCCCCCTGCCCCATCATCCGTTCCACAGCCCCCTGTCGAAAGCACACACGCCTTCCACACTCCAGACCTCTTCGCCTCTCCTGCGGGAGGCACTGTCGAATACACCCAAGCTGTTTATCCCGAACAATCCTCCAATGGAGACACAAGCGTCCCTGTAGTTTCCCCGCAAAACGGAACCAGTGAGATCACACCTACTGCCTTTGCGCCCGCTCCAGCACTTGCGGCAACGCCGGCAACAGACACTCCGGCAGCTGTTCCTTTTGCACCGGTCACTCTCCCCACCGAAACTCCCTCTACCGAAACTCCCCCTGCTGCCCCGCTCGACATCACCCAGCTTCTCCTCGACACAGTGAGCGATAAAACCGGCTATCCCGCCGAAATGCTCACCATGGAAATGGAACTCGAAAGCGACCTCGGCATCGACTCCATCAAACGTGTCGAAATCCTCTCCGCCATCCAAGAAACCGTTCCAGAACTCCCAGAAGTCGACACATCCGTACTCGCCGAACTACAAACCCTCGCCCAAATCGTCGAATACATGGAGAACGCAACCGACAGCGCCACCAGCGCCACCAGCACGAGTACCGCCCCGCTCGACGACACACCTGCAGACATTCCTGGAAACGCTCCGGCAGACACGCTCGACACAACAGTGGGTTTGCACCTGGTGCAGACCAGAGAGACCGAAGCGCCAGGCAGACCATTACAAGGTCTTACGGATGGCATTAATGTGGCAATTACCGACGACGGCAAAGGCATCGCATACGAACTCGCCCAACTCCTCACTGCGAATCAGATGAAAGCAGAGGTCCTGACGGACCTCCCCGCCGACGGCATAGAAGGAATTATCTTCTTGGACGGTCTGCGGTCTTTTGAAAAGGCGAATGACGCGCTTACCGTGAACCGGACAGGATTTAGTGCAGCGAAAGCAATCGCAAGCAGGGCAGCGCAGGGCAGCGGGGTGTTCGTGAGCGTGCAGGACACCGGTGGAGCTTTTGGTTCCGGTGCTTTCGATCCCCTACGCGCCTGGTCTGCCGGCCTCTCCGGACTCGCCCGCACTCTCGCTTTGGAATGGCCGGCTTCAAGTGTCAAGACCATCGACATTGAACAGGCAGATCGTGCTCCCGAAGTGATCGCCGCGGCCATCGCGGAAGAACTCTTCACTGGAGGCAATGACCTGAACGTCGGCCTTCGCGCAGGCGGACCTCGACTCACCCTCTCCGTCAACCCTACGGAACGCAAGCAAAACAAGCCTCTTCTTGGTGCACAAGACGTGATTGTGGTGTCTGGAGGAGGACGAGGAGTAACCGCTGCAGCAGTCGTGGCACTCGCCAAGGAAACTGGGGCTTCTTTCGCCCTACTCGGGCGCACAGAGCTGCTCCCCGAGCCTGAAGTGTGCCAAGGAGTTGAGGGTGATGCCGCACTCAAGCAAGCCTTGCTCGCAGAAAGCAAAAAAACAGGCACACCCCGCAAACCTGCTGAACTTGGCCGTCTTGTAAAAAACATTCTGGCAGGCCGTGAAATCCAGACAACTCTCGCACACATCGAAGCTGTCGGAGGGCGCGCCCAGTATCTTCCTGTGAATATCACAAGTAAGAAGGCCGTCGCAGAGGCCCTGAAAAAGGTGCGCTCCGACTGGGGGCCTCTCACTGGAGTGGTACATGGCGCAGGAGTCTTGGCGGACAAGCTCATGACAGACAAAACCAAGGCCCAATTCGACAAGGTTTTCAATACAAAAGTCCAAGGTGCACTTCACCTGGTCGATGCCACTTCTCAGGACCCCCTCCGACTGCTTTGCTTCTTCTCTTCGGTGGCTGCTGTTGCGGGAAACCCCGGCCAAGCCGACTATGCAATGGCAAATGAGGTCTTGAACAAAGTTGCACTTGCCGAACGCCGGCAGCGTGACACCTCATGCGTGGTCAAAGCCCTCAACTGGGGCCCCTGGGCTGGTGGAATGGTCACTCCCGAGCTTGAATCCCACTTTAGAGCTATGGGTGTATCCCTCATCCCATTGGATGAAGGTGCCGAGATCTTCGTGGAAGAAATAGCCGACACCAGTCCTGACCGCACAGAACTCGTCATCGGAAACGGCCTGCTTCCCAGCTGGAACGCAGGCAACAACAAGCCAGGAAGTAGCCAGGGAGCACCGGTGTGACCTTCACGCCAATCGCAATTGTCGGACAAGCATGCCTGCTTCCTGGAGCCCATTCTCCCGCAGAACTATGGCGTGCAGTTGCCGGTGCAGAAGATCTGATCTCTTCTGCACCGCAGGACCGATGGAAAATTGCGAAAGAACGCGTACTCTGCAAACCGGGCGAGGACAGTACTGACCGCACCTGGTCAGACCGGGGCGGATATGTCGAAGGCTTCCCAGAGATCTTCGACCCGGAAGGTTTTGCCCTTCCCGCCAAAAATATCCTCAGTTTAGACCCTCTTTTTCAGTGGGTACTCCATACCGCAAGAGAGGCGCTCCGTGACGCGCGAAGAGACAGCGCGCAGGAGAAAAAGGCTGACCTCCCCCAAAAAAATACCCAAGATTTTCCTGAGAACAGCAGAACAGGCGTTATTTTCGGCAATCTGTCTTTTCCTTCGGCTGCAATGTCGCAGTTTGCCGAATGCCTTCACCTGCAACGGAGCGAAGGATACGGCGCGCAAGCCCTCGCTGCGGCAGGCATCAAGACGCCCGACGCCAGAAACCGGTTCACCTCTGGGCTACCTGCCCTCGTCCTTGAACGAGCGCTTTCTCTGGGGATGGGCGCATTTGCACTCGACGCCGCCTGTGCAAGTTCTCTGTACGCCATAAAATTGGCATGTGATCGTCTGCAAGATGGCAGCGCCGATCTTATGCTCGCAGGCGCGGTGAACTGTACCGATGACCTCTATATTCATATCGGATTCTCTGCCCTCCAGGCATTGAGCCAGACAGGACAATCCCGCCCTTTCCATCGCGATGCCGACGGGCTCGTGCCTGCAGAAGGCTGCGGATTCGTGGCCCTGCAACGCCTTGAAGACGCGATCCGTGAGGGAAACCATATTCATGGCGTGCTACGCGGTATTGGTCTCTCAAACGATGGCCAAGGTCAAGGCCTACTCGTGCCCTTCTCAAATGGGCAGACGCGGGCGATGCGCCTTGCCTATGAAACGTCCGGCCTCGACCCCACAGATATTTCTCTTCTGGAATGTCATGCCACCGGCACCCAGCTTGGCGACGCCATCGAAGTTGAAAGCACGCGCCAGGTATTCGCAGACCACCCTGACCTCCCCATCGGCTCCCTCAAATCCAACACCGGACACCTGATCACCGTGGCCGGTGTCGCTGCCCTTTTCAAGATGACCGAGGCGATCCGCCACAAGCAGCGTCCTCCGACGCTGCATATAGAGGACCCGCTTCCGAGTTTATCTGATTCGCCGCTTCGTCTGCTCTCTGCTCTCGAACCTTGGGAAACCCAGGGTCCACGGCGAGCTGCGATTTCAGCCTTCGGGTTTGGCGGGAACAACGCCCATTTAATTGTGGAGGAATTCCTTCCTGACCAGCTTCCCGGGCAGACTTCGCGCACGGGGATTCCCACCCAGGCCATAGGACGTTCCGCACACGGCGCCGACGGCACTCACGGCACCGACGACGCCACAGGGCAAAGAGAAGCTGTGGCCGGCGACCGACAACAGTCCGCTGCAAAAAGCGGGACATCCCTCGCGCCACGTCCTGTTGTGCCCACAGGAGATATCGCCATTGTCGGGGCAGGAGCACAAGTGGCTTCTGCGACTTCATGCCTGGCTTTTACGCACGCGCTCTTTTCTCCAGACTCATATCTCAGGGCAAACCCGGACGCAGACCCCAACGGGGACCCGAACGGAGATCTTGAAGGTCGCATCAGCGAAGTCACGGTTTCTCTTCCCGGCCTCAAATTTCCACCAAACGACCTGAAGCGTTCTCTCGGACAGCAGGTCATTGTTTTTGAAGCGGTCCGTGAAGCCTTTGCCGACGTTCTCCAAACTGGGGCATCCCCCTCGCAGCAAACCGGGGTGACCGGTGTGTATGTTGGCATGGGGGCCGACGTGGAAGGCACCTACTATGGCATGCGCTGGCGTATGGCCGAATGGGCGCAAGCCTGGGGTCTGACGACTGAGGACTGGATCGACAAAGCACGTGACGCGGTTTCTCCCCGGCTCGATATTGCCGGGGTTCTCGGGGTTATGGCCAACATCCCCGCGAACCGCATCAACAGACAGTTTGATTTTACTGGTCCGAGCTTCACAGTGTCGGCAGAAGAACATTCCGGCTTCTTCGCCCTCGACATTGCGGTACGCGCACTGCGCGCGCATGAGCTCGACGCGGCAGTCGTGGCCGCAGTTGATCTCGCCTGCAACCCCATACATAAAGAAGCGGCAAAGGCCTGCCTGACAGCGGACCATCAGGTTCCCGGGGATGCCGCCATCGCGCTCGTCCTGAAGCGCCGAGAAGACGCCGAACGAGACGGAGACCGCATTTATGCGGTCGTGCCAGGAAGCAGCATTATAAGTACGCCTGCTGGGGTGTCGGACGCCGACGCAAAAGAACACACACAAAATCCTGATCCCACAACATCTGAGCTGCGTCTGGGCACAGGATCAATCGATCTTTCCTCCCATTTTGGTCACGCGCACGCTGCTTCGAGTCTCTGTCACTTTTTCGCAGGTGCCTTGGCATTGCACTATCGGAGGTTGCCGGGAGGCGCTTCCTGGCATGCGGCCACACATCGTCGCGTGCGTGTCGAAAGCACGGCAATGGAAGGCCACGGAGAAAAAACCCTCTCATACATTCTCACAGAAGAAGGCGCCTCTCCACCTCCCTTTCTCGACCCAGTCCCACGTCTTCATGTGTTCTCTGGTGCAAACCCTGACGAAGTTCTCGCCAATCTCGACGTCAGAAAAGAAAACAACACAGGACCGGCACGGCTCGCCATTGCCGCCGACTCCCCTGCCCAGCTTGAAAGTCGCATCGAACGTGCCCAAAAACACCTCAGACTGGGGGCACCGCTCGGGGAAGGCGCTCATTTCCGGGCTGCGCCGCTTGAGGGAGACCTCGCTTTTGTGTTTACCGGGGCCGGCGCTGCCTATACCGGCATGGGACAACAACTGTTACACGCCATGCCCGAACTCAGTACGTCTATCGGCGGAATGCTGCAATCCCATCCCGAGATCACCGCATGGATCCAGGACGGCAGCACCCCCGATGCCTCGGGCTATTTGTGGGCAGCTTCCCTACTTTCTCAGGCACACGCCCACCTCACACTTGACCTGCTACAGCTCCGGCCTCAGGCGGCAATCGGCTATTCATCCGGCGAAAGTAACTCCCTTTTTGCTTTTGGCGTATGGAACGACATGGACGCCATGTTCGCCGAGATCGCAGAATCCGGGATGATGAACACTGAGCTGTTCGGTGCTTGTCACGCGGTATGCCGGGCGTGGAAAGACACGTCCGTAGAATGGGCAGTTTGGAATCTTCTCGTACCTATCGAGACAGTGCAGGAAGCGATCGCAGACGAACCCCATGTGCATCTTGCCATCGTCAACTCTGCAAGAGATTGTGTGATCGCAGGGGATGCCGCTGATTGTGCCCGTGTCGTACAACATTTTGGCGCGGGGAAACGCCTGCAACTTCCTTACAATCTCGCGTGTCATGTGCCCGAAGTGCGCGAGGAATTTCACGAACCCTGGTACAAAATCCACAGACGACACGTGACGCCCGTTCCCGGAGTGCGCTTTTACTCCAACGGCAGTGGCGCTGCGTATACGCCGAGTTCTGATGCATGTGCCAGGGCTATCACTACCCAGGCCGAGAACACTCTCTCTTTTCCTGACACAATCCGCGCCGCCTACGCAGATGGCACACGCATCTTCCTTGAGCACGGCCCAAGAAACGCATGCACAGGTTTTATCCGCGAGATCCTGGCAGACGAAGAGATCCTGGCAATCTCGCTCGACCGAAAAAACCATGAGATCCCACAAATTTTCAATGCCCTGGCAGCCTTAACTGCAGCCGGTGTTCCTGTTGACCATGCCGCGCTCACCGACCGCTTGTCCCAGGGTGCCCGTGTGAAACCGCAAGCACAACCGGCCGCTTCAGCACAGAAGGTTTTTTCTCTTCCGGCCCATGCGGCCCACATGCAGCTCCCTTCCCGTTCCGTCCCTCCCGCTCTTCAGTTTGAAGCAGCAGAACCGTCCACTTGCCGACCAGGAAATTCCGCCTCTGACATGCAGACCATGCCGCACGCTCCGTCTTTGCCACCCACAAACCAGCACCCGCCGGCCCAGCCTTTGCCGGTAAAGGCGGCTCCTCCTGCAGTCGCTCTCCTGTCCCCTCCCCCAGAACACATACCAGACCCAGCACCTCTCCCGGCAATTGAGCACTCATTGCCGCCAGCGCTTCTCCCGGCGATTGAGGGATCACACACAGCACTTTCCAGTGCAATGAGCACGCACATGCAACGTCTCGCCCAGCAACATCAGGAGTTTTTGGCGTACCAGACAGCGCTGCATCAGCAGTTCCTCGCCATGCGCCGGCAGGCAACTCAAGTTTTGTCCTCGCTCGCGCACACCTCAGCACCGCTGCCCCTCCCACCTGCACAGGAAGCAGCAATCCAGACAGTCCCGGGAGAAGGAAACACTCCGTTCCCTCCTCTCTCACAGCTACCTGTGCCACACGCTCCGCCCGTACCCCCGGTCCTCCTCACAGGGCCACCAGCCCAGGCCCCTGTGAGTACCCTGCCAGGTGGGAATCCGGCAAAACCCAGCGTTTTCTCCCCACCACCTGCAGATCTTTCCCCAGAAACAGCACCCGCACCCCCGCGCGACGCACAAATACCGCCAGACTCTGATACTACTCAAGTGCCCCACTCGATCGTTGGGACACGACCGTCAGAGGACGGTACCCGCGCAACCCAGCAGCCGACCGGTCCCCGTTGGAACAAGCAACAGCTTGAAATCCACTCCTCGGGCGAGATCTCCCAACTTTTCGGTCCGCTTTTCGGCCGGCAAGATAAGTACACACGTCAATGTCGCATGCCTGAGCCTCCACTGCTCCTCGCCGACCGTGTCACCGGTCTCGCAGCAGAAGCCGGCGTCCTGAGTAAAGGGACCATCTGGACAGAGACAGATATCGAAGAAGGCGTGTGGTATCTCAATGACGGGCGTATGCCCGCGGGGATCATGATCGAATCGGGTCAAGCCGACCTCATGCTCATCTCCTACATGGGAATAGATTTCCTGAACAAGAGCGAACGGATTTACCGTCTACTCGGGTGCACTCTTACGTACAAAGGAGACCTTCCCGTTCCCGGAGAGACACTACAGTACGAAATTCGCGTGAATGGTCACGCCCAGCATGGGGACGTGCGCCTCTTCTTCTTTGAATACGACTGCATATCAGACGGTAGGCCACGCCTGATCGTGCGTCACGCCCAAGCGGGATTCTTCACTGACGAAGAGCTTGAAAACACTCGGGGCCTGCTCTGGACTCCGGAAGAGGCAGAGGACGACCTCGACCCTGAGGCCCGTGTTGATCCGCCCGCGATAGCGTGCACACACTCGGCTTTCAGTAAAGAACAGGTCGCAGCATTCTCCGAGGGAGATACTTTTTCATGTTTCGGGGAAGGTTTCGAGTACGCCCAAACCCACACTCGCCCTCCAAAAATCCAATCCGGCAAACTTCTCTTTATTGACGAAATCACGAACTTTGACCCAGAGGGAGGACCCTGGGGCCGGGGCTTCATGCGATGCAAGACGAAAGTCAACCCCGACGACTGGTATTTCAAAGGGCATTTCAAAAATGACCCGTGTATGCCCGGCAACTTCATGCTCGAAGCCTGCTTGCAAGCCATGTCGTTTTATTTGTCGGCAAGTGGCTTCACAGTACGACGAGATGGCTGGCGCTTCGAGCCCCTACAGGAACGTGCCTTTGAATTGAAATGCCGGGGAGAGATCGCTCCGTCAACAAAAGAGGTCATCTACGAGCTCTATGTCGAGGAGATCTGGGACGGACCCCAGCCAACGATCATCTGTGACGTGGTCGGCATCATGGACGGTCGTCCTGGTTTCCACGCCCACCGTATCGGCCTTAGCCTCGTCCCCGACTGGCCACTCACATCTCTGCCGGAGCTCACCGCCGACTATGTCGAGCCAAAACCTGTTTTTATCGACAAAAACGGCTTTCCCTTTGGTTTGCACTCCCTGCTGAGCTGTGCCTGGGGTAAACCGAGCGACGCCTTTGGCGAAATGTATACCGTGTTTGACGAAGGCTCACGGCGCCCCGCGCGCCTGCCGGGTCCGCCGTATCATTTCATGACACGCATCACAAAGCTGCATGGGGAACTGGGCACCTACAAAGCGGGCACCTACGTCGAAGTCGAATACGATATTCCTGACGACGTCTGGTATTTCCAGGAAAATGGCTGCCAGACCATGCCCTTTTGCGTCCTCATCGAAGCCGCATTGCAACCTTGTGGCTGGCTCGCCAGTGGAGTTGGCTCGGCTTTGCTCGTCGACAATGAACTGCTCTTCCGCAACTTGGATGGCACAGGCACACTCACGGGAGAAATCACACGCACCGCAAAAGTGCTGCGTACTCGGGCCACAATCACCAGCTTGTCCCGTTCCGCAGGCATGATCATCGAGTCTTTTGATGTGGAGTGCTTCCTTGATGACCAGCCAGTTTACAGTATGCAAACGGTTTTTGGTTTCTTTCCTGTCGAGGCCTTCGATCAACAAGCCGGCCTACCGGTAAGCGAACACCAGCGAGAACTAAGAGACTGCCCTGCGGAACACACCGTAGATCTCACACTGGAGCCGGCACCTTATTGTGCAGGATCTCTGCGTCTCCCTTCTCCCATGCTTCTCATGCTCGACCGTGTGAGCTGGTGGGAAGAGGCGGGAGAAGCCGGTCTTGGGACGTTACGCGGAGAAAAAGACGTCGACGCCTCAGAATGGTTTTTCAAAGCCCACTTCTTTCAGGATCCGGTGCAACCAGGATCACTCGGCCTTGAGCCCCTCCTGCAGCTTTTGCAGTTCTTCATGATTGAAACGGGAATGGGTGCAGATCTTGCCCATCCCCGTTTTGAACCGATCATGCTCGGCACACCAATGACCTGGAAGTACCGTGGGCAGGTCGTGCCGAAAAACAAACTCATTACCACCACAGTGGAGATCACTGAGCAGGGTGAAGACGAGATGGGACCCTACCTGATAGGGAAGGGGATCCTCTGGTGCGACGGCATCCGCATCTACGAAACCTCCAATATGGGAATGCGCGTCGTGTCCGGCCCTCCTCCCGGCACACGAGCCGGACAGGATGCCAAGACAGCCGAAGTAATCACATCAGGAGGCGGGCCAAGCAAGCGGGAAGAAAAAGTCTCCGTCCCAGTCCTGAAAGACCGGGTGGCAGATCGCACCACACGAAAAACGGCAATCCAGGTAAAACCTGAGACGTCACAGCAACCGGATCGCGCTGCTTCTCTCCCTGTATTCGAGACTGTTTTCGACCCGGCAGTCGACAGCTGGATTCTGGACCACTGCCCCACCTGGACTCGCCCCGCTCTCCCTGCCATGTGCATCCTGGACGAGATGGCCAAGGCCGTACACGCCACTGGGGCAACTGTCCGCGGAGCACGCAATGTCCGGATCAAACAATGGTGTGACCTGGAGGGGGCCATTTCGCTTCGGAGCGAGATCATTGGCGAAACCGGCGACGTCACCAAGGTCATTTTGCGCAGGCACTGCGCTGATGGACAAGAAACAGACATCGCAGAAGGAGAGATTCTTACTGGGTCCTATGAGCAGAGGCCTGCGGCACTGCCCGCGCTTCCCGGCGAGAAAATCGCGGATCCCTACGAAAGCGGGGAACTCTTTCATGGGCCGGCCTTTCAGACTCTCGTGTCACTGGTGCGCCATCCGACAGGGGCATCCGCGGTTTTTGATTTGTCGCAAACGCACCTCGCACACAAAGTACCGATAGGCATCGTGCATCCCGTCCTGCTCGATAGCGCCACGCACACCATTCCAAATGACCAACTCGAAATATGGTCACACGACATTCAACCTGGGAAAGTCGGCTATCCCGTCCTCATTCAGGATCTTCACTTCTATGGCCCCCCGCCCACCGCGGGACAAGTATCGTGCGAGGTGCGTTTCCAGGGATTCATGGCGAAACCAGATTTTCCACGCTTCAATGTGCAATGGATAGTGGACGGAAATGTGTGGGCAAAATGCTCGCTAGCATATGCATGTTTTTCTCAGGGAGCAGTGGCAAAACTCAGCCTCGCCGACCGCCGCGCCTTTCTCCTGCACAAGACCTATGTCGAAGGAACACAGTTCTCGCAATCTTCTGACGGTCTCACTTGCCTCACACAAAAACAGCTCAACGCGGCAAACTGGATGCCCGGCACCGTCCTCGGAATCTTTGGCACGCAAGACCTGGCAGCATGCGCGGTGAAAGAGCACTGGGCAGCGGAACACCGCCTGCACCCTTCCATCTTGCCCGAGGCTCTTCCCCTGACTGCGGTCAACTACACCGTGCAAGAAAAAGGTGAACCACCAGAGAGAGAAGTCACTGTCCGTACCACAGGGCCAATGGCACTGAATCTGCACTCGGTACTCGATTTCTGGCGAGAGCATTCGCACACACCATCAAGTTGGCTCGGCAAAGATGTCATCCATTGCCTGAGCCACAAATACGTACGGCGTATTGTCGTTCCGACACCAGCATTGCGTGGCCAGAGTGCCCTCTATATGGGCAACCATCAGATCCAGATCGAGTCTTTTCTCATTACAAACCTCCTGGCCGGTCTGACCGAACACAGAGTCACCACCATGGCGCATGCCAAGCATGAGCAAGGCTGGATTGGAACTCTCCTACGCCGGCTTGATGCCTATCCAAGAATGCAGCCTTCTCGTAACATTATTTACTTTGACCAGGCAAAACCCCAGTCCATGCTGACTATTGTGCAGGATCTCAAAGAAGAAATACGTCAAGGCAGGACATCATTTTTTGTACACCCCCAAGGCACAAGAAGCCAGAGCTGTCGCGAACCCGTGACAAAGGTTTCCTCTCTTTTTCTTGATATGGCACTCGACCTGCACGTGCCTATCGTTCCAATCCGGTTCACGGGAGGTCTTCCCGTCGATCCCATCAAGGGAAAATCCGAATTTCCTGTCGGACATTCCATGCAGGATTATTGGATAGGGGCACCGATTTGGCCAGACGAGCTCGGTTCCCTGCTTTTGCGGGACCGCATTGCACGAGTTCTCGAAGCAATCAACACGCTGGGAACACGGCCAGAGCAAGAAGAACCCCTCCCTCCCGACCTCGACTTCGCAAAACGCGTCGCTGCCTGGCAGACACGCACCGGGGCGCATGAGGTGTTCTCTACCATCTATTGTCTTTTGGAAGATCTCACCACAACAGGAGAGAGCAGCCAAGAAACCGCACGCCTTGTCGCCGGCGCACAGGCCGGGCGTTTCGTGAGTGACGGCTCTCCCCTCGACAATTGGATTGCCGGCTTTGCAACCCACCTCTATGGTCCACGCGGTCCAGTTGTAGAGGCACCAAAGCTGTGACAGACCGGGTACCCCAGCAACCTCCTCTCATGCATGCTTTCCTCAACGCGTACCAACAAACAACACACACCCATGCGCAATATGTCGAAAACTTGACAGCCTCCCACCTGATCTTTTTACGAACTGCCCACACAGGCACAAAAATATTGGAGCATCTGAGATATCTCCCGGGAGCAGACACTCTCCCCTCTGCTTCACCCGGCTCCCTGCGACCCCCAGTGCAGCCACCCGCACCACACGTACCCCCCTCGCAGCCGTCAGAAGCAAGAAAGACCGGTGAGGATCTCCCAACAAACAGGTTTCCCGTACCGGAAACATTCTCTCCCAGCGGGAGCACTACCTGGAAAATACAGGTGGGTGCGAAAACTCATCCTCAGCTGATCGACCATAGCATCGCAGGTGTCGTGGTCGTTCCTGCGGCAATGGCAATCGAATGGTGCAGCCGGGCGGCCCGTGCTTTCGCCCCGCAGCTCTATCTGCAAGAAATCACAGATTTAAAAATCCTCAAGGGGATTACTCTTCCGGATTTCCACCAGGACACTGCAACAACACTCACTATTTCCTGCCGCCTGCTCACTCCTGCTCCCGGGGACAAAAACCGAGGAACACCAACAAGAAATGCAGCAGTCGTCCTGCTCGAGATCAGTGGACCCCAAGGAAATGTCCACTATCGGTGCCGCGGGCAGCTTGCGACAGAAGCAAGACTTCCAGAAATTCCTTCCGATCTACTGCCCGACACGCTCCCCCGCCTCCTTGCAGGCCATTCTCTCGCTCCCTGGCCAGAAAAGAGCATTTATGGCGATTCGCTGTTTCACGGCCCAGCCTTTCAAATGCTGTCCATCATAAATGGGGTCTCTCCCACGGGCATCATAGCCACGCTTGCGGGCGTGCGCGCAGCAAACTGGCCACAGGACCTTTGGGTCACCGACCCGGTGATCTGCGATGGCAGTTTGCAACTCGCCCTCCTCTGGGCCACAGAGGTGCTGGGATCGCACTCTTTGCCCACGGCCATTGGTGCAGCTCATACTTATTACTCCCCGGGAACAGGCCCTTTCCGTGGGGTTTTGTATGGTCGCTCCACTTCCCGCAACAAAACCGTGTCAGACATATTTATCTTCGACATGAACGGAAACCTTGTAGCAGATTACTTGCGGGTCGAAACACATGTACGACCCAATAGTCCGCGACCTACCAGTCCATGATCTCTTTTGCTCCGCTCCCTACCCCTCTGGTTCCCGCCAGGATGTGGGAGCGGTTGGAACGAGAACACCATGCCTGGATCATGTTTCCTGATGAACACAATGAGGAAACCGCGAACAGCGCAGCAAAGGCGCTTCTCTCCCCTGTCGAAATCAATCGCTATCAGCGTTACCGCCGAGCCCAAGATCGTCTTCTTTTTCTTGTCGCCCACGCTGGAGTACGTAGTGCGCTTTCTCACTACGGGGACATCTCTGCAAAAGACTGGGACTTTTCCACTAGTCCGCAAGGGCGACCTGAAATCGCGAACAAGGACGCGCCACCAGGACTGCGGTTCAATCTCTCGCACACGGCCGGCATGGCGGTTGTGCTGGTGCATAGAGACAAGGATGCTGGTGTGGACGTGGAGCGCCTTCATCGGGTGAAAGATCTTACGAGCATGAGCAAGATGGTATTTTCCCCGGAAGAACAGGCAGATTTTGCTTCTTGTTCCCAAGCTGAACAGCCAGAACGCTTCCTCCGCTATTGGACATTAAAAGAGGCGTACACCAAAGCCCGTGGCATGGGACTCAAGCTCCCTCTCCAGGAGTTTTCCTTTGAACTCGGCCATTCTCCTGAATTTTTCCCACCCCGCATCTCTTTTGCCCCTGGATTCCCCGACAGCCCGCAACAATGGCATTTTCTCACGACAAAAATGTCAGGAACGCATTTTCTTGCGATTGCGACACGAGAAAAAAAACAGCCACCCGGTGCAGCCCTTTTCTTTCGCCACCCCCTCAACACAGGGTTCCTCTAAAGAAGATTCCATAGGAAAAGTCCTGGTAAACGAATTTTCTCGCTCACTGCCGGTTCATGACCACTTCTTCCCAGTTTAGAATTGGCCTCGATCCCCTACATTTCCAGCGATCCTGCGCACGTCTCCCATATCTGCATTTCAACGCAAAAAAGCACCGTAATACCAGCTGAACCACCTATAAACGTTAGAAAAAAGGAAATAACAGGATACGACACTGAGCGCGCAGAAAACCCCTTTGAGAAAACAGGAGCCCTACTTCAGATTCACTCGAAGTAGGGGGAAAAGCTGCGGTTCCAACGATCCACTTTATGGGGAATCAAGCGTACTCAAACAGAAAATATGCGGCTGACATGGCTGGTGTGACTGCAGTAGCCCAAAATTTTCCTACAACTTCCCAAATTATTCCCACTTTTTTAGACATGAAACGGGCATTTCAGCTATAACGTTACCGGTCGGCGGGTGGAGCCAGGCCAAAGCCCAACGTTTTAAAAAACACTGAAGAACTCACATGGAAAGGCCACACATGACAGCAACTCGGAAAGAGAGGTCGAGACAACGCCTCAAGGTCACAAGTGCCGCGGCAGTTCTCGCCACCTCGTTCGCCCTCGCCGTTCCAACTTTTGCCCTCGCCAGCGGTGAAGTAGACGAGTGGGAAGACACAACAACAACAACAACTGCCCCCACTCCAACAACAACTGCCCCGACAACAACCCTCCCTCCCCACAAGGGCTCAAAAGTCGGCAAGATCTTCAAGAAGATCCACTACGGGATCAAACATCACGGGGCCTTCTGCACCTTTATTTCAGATTTTGACCTCGTCGATGTCGGCCCGGACATTGAGCCCGAAATCGACCTCGTCGATGTCGGCCCGGACATTGAGCCCCGCATCGACTGGCTTGACGTAGGCATTGACATTGAGCCAGGCATCGACTGGTTTGACATTGGCCCCGACATCGAATGGTGGCCCATGCTCTTCCTCCTGCCTCCTTACATCGACTTTATTGACATCGGCCCAGATTTTGAGCTGATTCAAATCGACTGGTTCGACGTTGGCCCAGACATTGAGCCCCGCCTCGACCTGATCGACGTTGGCCCAGACCTTGAGATCGGTCTCGACCTGATCGACATTGGCCCGGACTTCGACGCCGCACGCGTCTGCCTGTAAGGCAATAAGAGGATAAAACCTCTTTCACGCTCTTAGAGAAAGGGTTGGTCTTCTGACCGACCCTTTCTCGCGCGTACGCAGCGAAACAGAGCGCAACGGGGAGAGCCCCCGAACCCCACACCTCTCCTCGCGAAGATCCCGGCTATACGTCGCGCTCGTCCTTCCCGGACTCAGCACACTCACCACGCACAGCCAAAGCCAAATAGCGATCCTCGCCGTCCTCCCACAGTTCAGACAGCCAGCCGGTCGCAAGAAAATCTCTTTCCAGCTGTGCAGGAGCAAGCGGATCCTCGTTTGTTGCGACTTTCCCATGGCGTGCGGCCAAAGCTCTCCGGCTTACCGGGTGAAAAACACAAAGTCGCCCCCCCGAACGCGTCACACGAGCAAGCTCCTGCAAACCTCGGTGCGGAGCAGCATGAGAGAGAAACCCCGCAGTAAAGACTGCATCCACAGAGGCATCCGCGAGTGGAAGACGAAATCCATCAGCGACGACAAGCCCACCCAATCTCGCTCTGTCGAGACATACCGCTTCTGCGATCATCTCTGGGGTTACATCAAACCCTAGAACCACACCATCAGGCCCAACCGCCGTACGCAACGGCACAAAAGCCCGCGCAGTTCCACATCCCACATCAATCGCAGTATCCCCACGTTGCACTGCAAGGTCTACGACTGCACGCGCATAAGAAGGGCCATCATCAGGAAAACGCACCTCCCATCCTGCGGCTCGTCCAGCAAAAAACTCTTGCACTCTTTGCACGCGGTCCATATCGGAAAAAACCTTTCGAAAAACTTTTTCGCGCATGTTCTTCCCTCCCTTCCCCCTCCACCCTCCCTTCCATAGGCCCTCACAGCCCCTCAGAGAGACAAAAAGAGAAATACCCAACAACAGGGCGAAGTAGCATCATTCACCGGCTGACAGAAGAAAACCCTGTTTCCCCACCACACCGACAACTCCCCCCACAACCCCTCACCACAAAAAACCCCACCCCAACAAAACACTTTCCCACAACACCTATTCCCACCTGAACACCACCAAACCCCAGTCTGTAAAAACAAAGAACAACAGAAGCAACAAGACCAGAAAGCACCAAATCAAATACTGGTAAGACTTTCGAGACCAATCTGATCAAGAAAACGTGTGACTTGTCCGGAAACCCATGTGATCCGATCAAATACCAGCAAGAAACCAAAAATCACCATGGTTGTTCCTGCCATCAGATTGATCACACGAAAGTGGCGTTTCACAAAGCCAAACAATCCTGACATCTCAGAAAGAGCCAAACCTGACAGAAGAAAAGGAATACCAAGCCCGAGCGAATAGGAGAGAAGCAGGGTCATCCCCCGTCCCACTTCCCCACTCGTACTTGCCAGCGTGAGTACAGATCCAAGAACAGGACCGATACAGGGCGTCCAGCCGAAAGCAAACGCGACACCCAGAAAAGGAGCGCCCCAGTTACCGGATTCGCCAGAAAATCGGAAGCGACGCTCTTGCTCCAAAACTGTCGGGCGCAGAAAGCCCGCCAAAAACACTCCAAAGATAATGACGAACACACCAGAGATAGTTTGCAAAAGGGTGCGGTTATCCAAAAGAAACCGCCCGACTGCGCTCGACGTCGCACCAAGAAAGACAAACACCACAGTAAAGCCAAACATGAATAAAGCAGTGCCACGCAAAACGCGAAGGCGTGTGGGAGAAAGTCGCCAGAAAGGAAGCTTTTCTCCGACAATAACGTCTTCACTTTCGGATCCGGCCCCCGCCCCTGCCAGTTGTGTGCTCCCAGCTCGGATCTCCTCCACAGAGACCCCTGAGACCATCGACAAATACGCAGGAACCAGCGGCAAAACACAGGGGGAAAAAAAGGACAATGCCCCAGCCCCAAATGCCGTAATAATTGTGGCGTCGGCCATGTTTATTCCTCCACACAATCGAAAAAAAGGGCACTTTACCCTTTCCCCTGACTGTTTGGTCACACTCGTACTACCCCAGATGTTCTTCTGAGGATGCTCTCCCCCACCGATGTGTCTCACAACCCGAGAGACATGACAAAAGACAGCAAAACTCAAAGGGTGCCATCCTCACAAAAAACTCTTCTGCCTAGAGAACTCCCCAGAACCCCGACTTTGTTCCAGTCACAAAATTCCTCAGACTATTGCTCCGCGCTGCGATTGACTTACGCGCTTCCGCCTCAGGAAAAAATCGGAAAATTCTCCCAGAAAACAAGAGAAAATCAGTATCTTTCGATCTTTTTATAAGGGTTCGCTCCTGCTGATCCCTCGAAGACGCCCCCCAGCCCCTTTTGCCATGGAACGTGTCACACAAGGCATCACAATCCGCGGAAATTTGGACTACGACGTTCAGAAAAAGCTGTGAGACCTTCGCGTAGGTCTTCCGAACGAAAGGCACGGAGCGACTTCTCTGACCCGGCACGCCAGCTTTCGGTATCAGGAGACAGCCATCCGTCTTCTATCACGGCCTGCAAAGCCGCTTTGTGTCCTTGCACCGCCAATGGAGCACGCGACCCAATCAATTCTGCCCAAGCACTCGCTTGCTCAAGCGCGTCTGCATCTGCCTCTACCCTGTGCACAAGGCCTGCTACTTGCGCTTCACGCGCTGAAAGCAATTCTCCAGTCAGAAGAAGACGCCGCGCGGTCGCCGCTCCTACCTCGTGCACAAGCCGCGTGATATTTGCCATGTCAAGCATGAGACCGATCTTGACGCCAGTGATACCAAAGACCGCGGATTCTGCAGCGATCGTGAGATCAGCTTGCGCAATAATCTGACAACCGGCACCCACGGCGGGACCATGCGCAAATGCCATGACCGGGACACGTAAGCTCGCCAAACGATCAAGCAAGCTGTGAAATTTCGGAGCGAAGCCTCGACGGTCAGGACCATCATCGAAGTCTGCAAAGTCAGCTCCTGCGCAAAAGGCAGTACCCGCCCCCCTGAGCAAAACAACACGCGCTGCAGTCTGTTCCACTTCGTCAAGCACCAGAAGGAAGCGATCCAGCATAGGTACAGACAAGGCATTACGCCGCCCAGGACGATTGAGAGTGACCTGAGCCACAGTACCCGCGAGATGAAAATCTACGTCCCCATCTCCGTCATTTCCCTGTGCAGCTGCCAAAGTGTCTTTTTTACTCATGCCAGACGCTCTTTCCTTCTCATTCTCATTGTTGTTTCTCTCGTTCCCACTCCGACTGTCCCACTCACTGTCCCTCTCCGACTGTCCCACTCGCTACTCCACTCGCTGCCCCGTTGACCTCCACTGAGTGTCTCCAGCAAATTTTTTCTGCCGCTTGTTTTCTTTTGCGTTCCACACCTGCTGTACTGCGGCGCCTGCTCCCAGGTCTTGTACATGCTCTTGGGGCAGTCACCGCATGTCATCTCACACGAAAGACTTCTGCACGGACAAAGTGCCTGCTCTTGAAAAAGCACTTTTCCCAAAAAAACTCCCTCAAGTACATGCTCAAGAGAAAATCCAGCTTCCCGCCTAAAAAACAAGCCCAAGAAGCGTCGCGAGGAACTTCACAGGCTGACGACTAGAGCAAGCAAAAATATGCAAAAGTTGACATAAGCTTGGTTTCGATTTATGTTTCAAGAACAAGCTATTTGCTCGCAGGCAATACGCTCACGAAGTGCTCGGACATCCTCATGCCCTACAGACCTCGGGCAAAGGCTCAATCGAGGCAAGCCTTGATCGCGAGAGCAGCGAGCAAGACTACAGGTCGGTCACGGAGGCGCCACCTTGAGCCAGAAACAAGCGGTAAAAACCGGTCGTCCACAAGTTCCTTTTGTCGAACGTCAAGCAAAAGTAACGCGGGCAGTCAACCGTATCGATAACTTTGGCATTGGAGAAATTCGCCGTCTCATTAACACGGGACGGGCTATGACAAGAGCCGGCGTCTTTGAAGGCGCCCGATATGCTTCACGCATCCCACGCCAACCACTGCGACCCGAACCACTGCCCCGCGCCGCAGCAACAGCTCTTCGCCGCGGCTGTGAAGAACTTGGCCCGGCCTATGTGAAATTTGCGCAGATCATCGCGTCTTCACCAGGACTCTTCCCGGACGTCCTCTCAGACGAGTTCCGCAAATGTCTTGATGCCGTGCCTCCTATGCCCAGGCGCGAGGTGCACCAACGCATCAGGAGAGAGCTTGGCGCGCCAGTCAAGGACATCTTCGAGTATTTCGACGACACACCTTTGGCCTCGGCATCCATCGCCCAAGTGCACAGAGCCCGCTACGATGGCAATGACATCGTCGTAAAAGTGCGCCGTCCTGGCCTTGTGCGGCGTTTCCGTCACGACCTGCGCATCCTACGCCGCATCGCAGGCATCCTGAACGAGTTTGAAACAACAGCCGTGGCAAACCCGATCGGCGTCGTTGAAGACTTTGCCCGCACCCTCTACGAAGAAATGGACTTCGCCCGTGAAGGCGAGTCCATGGAACGCTTCGAAGCCAACATCTCCAAAGGTGACTACCCCAGCGTTAACATCCCAAAAGTCCATTGGGATTACACCTCTGAGCGCGTCCTCACCATGAGTCGGGAATATGGTGTCGCCCCCGACGACGCGGACACCATCCTGAACACCTGGAACATCGACGTCATGCCCGTCTTTCTCGAGGCGGCCGGCGCCTGGATCGAATCAGCCTTCGTGCATGGTTTCTTCCACGGCGACCTCCACGCGGGCAACCTCATGCTGAACGAGAACGGGATCATCACCTTTCTCGACTTCGGCATCATGGGAAACCTGGAAGAAGACGACCGCAAGGTATTGCGCAAGCTCATCCCGGCCATGATGGTCCAGGGGGACTTCGACCTTGTGGCAGAAATGATCACCGACCTCGCGGCCTTCTCTTCCTCTCAGGTCACAAAAGAACAAGCCACAAGCCAACTCGCCGACGATATCCGCAAATTACACAGCGAAACCGTCACCAAAACCGTGAAAGAACTTGCACAGAGTTTTGGGAGCATCCTCTCCGACGTGATCACAGCAGCCCGCACTCACGGGCTCTTCATGCCAAAAGAGTTCGTTCTCATCGGCAAGCAGATGCTTTACCTTGAGCGTTACGCCCAAGTGCTCCTGCCCGACTACGAGATCTTCACCGACCCCAAGATCATGGAAACGCTTATGACTTCATTGGACCTCTCGGACAACGAAATACACTAGCCGTCCCCCTAGCCACAACGCGACGGCATGGAACCCAATCCGGCCCAGAAACAGCTGTTTCTGGGCCGGATTGGGTTCTCTCGCGAAAGAGCAGAACCGATCACAAAACCAGCCCTTTGCATAGCCCCGCATCACCCTTTGCGGCCTTTCCTCACATAGTGCTGCAACCGTTCGAATCCTTTCTTGACCTCCGAGAAACTGGGAAACACCTCTGGCGATACGAGAATATGTCATCATTAGCCTGTATTGACTGCCACCGACGGCACTCCCGCCCTTCCAAAAGCGGGTGGGGGTTCTTCCAAAGGTTTTCCTGGGCTGTTTCGGGCAAGGCCAGGGAAAAAAGCGGAGGTGTTGTGGATAGGGTATTTCAGGATACCCGATGGCCGCTTATCGCCTTTTTATCCGGTACGTTGTTTTTGTATTATTGCATCAATACATAGAATAGATGAATGCCGGACGGACAAAGAGGCCGTCACAGATGGAAAGCCAACAAGGCAGTTTGCGTACGAAGTTAAAGAAGCAGTGCAGCTTTCGCGGGGAGTTCTTCCCTGACTTCTTTCCACACCAAGTGCACCTTCCTAAACCGTTTGCATGGTTTCTGCACCATCTCTCCAGAGGCCCTGCGAAGCGATCTCTTCACCCAGAAACCCGTCCCGAGATCCGTGCCAAAGAGTTTCCTGCGCAAAATACGGTTTCGCGCTGGTTACACTTTCTCAAACTTCGCACGCCACGCCGTCATTGTCCTGGTCAAGACCAGGACGGTAACCGGGGTCGCCTCGATAGAGCGGGGCCTTCCCGGCTGCTCGGACTTGTGCGCAGCTCTTGTAGTAAATATCTGACGCCCGTGTGGTGATCGTCGTCGTGGAAGTCGTCGCCGAGGTCGTAATGGGCTGAGTTGTTGTGGTCTCTTTTTGGGAGGGCTCGTCGGTCTCCGCGCAACTGGTGAGAGCAATGCCTCCTAGTGGCAAGACGGCAGATGTCAGCAAGATGGCCCAGGTTTTTTGCCACCAGCGTTGCGGTTCTCGCGCAGAGTGGAAGGGAGGACGCCCTTTTCCATATGGATCTTGTGGCGTAGAGAAGGGAACTGTTGGCGTATCCATTGGACGTTTTCCTATTGGAGAAAGTCGTGTGAGTTATATATGTAGGAAAGAAGGCGGCGCTCATCTTTCGTACAGTGTTGTTGTGACGCATCGGAATTGATGGATCCGTACATGAGTACTGCCAAAATGCGCGTTACCACCGGGATTCAGGAGAAGCAGAGATGCAATCGTAGCAAAAAGACAGTGTTTTTTGTGCGAATACATACCGCAACTGGGAAAAAGGAAATTTCCAGAGGGATCAGCGCTGTTCTTCGCGTGCTGCTATCTCGGGTAACGCGTGTTCTCTTTCAGGCCTGCCATTCTTTGCATGCAGTTACTCCTGCAACATCCATCGATTTCAGAGCTGCGCAACCGGTCCCATCTTCAACACGATTCATGGGGAGGCCTCTCTACAAGGATCTACTTACGCAACCGAACCGGGAAGCCCTCTTTCCTGTCAAACAACCTTTCCGAAGAACTACAGAGAGGAACCACAGCGAGCGCACGCTTGTTGGTATCACACGCGATGAATCCGGCGTCGCAGCCAGTTACCGGACGACGCGAGATCCGGGGATCCATAGTGAAGAGCAAAAGTGATGAGCGGGAACCGACAGCGCAACGGACGATCGGCAAAGGCCATGTGCCCAGTAGCGATGTCGACTACCTTGGCATGCTACGTGACGTCTTTGCCGAGTGTCGGCGCGTACTCGAACCCAGAGGCCGCATCGCTGTCAACGTTATCAACCTCGGCCGCAAGCCGTACCGCAACCTCTCTGCCGACATCATCTCCATCCTCCAAGACGACCTCGGGTTTCTGCTTCGAGGCGAGATCCCCTTATCCCGACAGGTTGCATGGTGTCTCACGGAACTACATGCATGTGATACACTCGCCCCGTCGATCGGCAAACGAGACAGGAGCAAGCGATGGCCAGGCGGGGCACGACCACCTCGTCCTTTGGTGTCTCAAAACGCGAGAGTCACGACGCGTCCGGGTTCTACGAACAATTCACTCCGCCGGTGCTGTCGAGTGATGACACCGTCAACGATTGCCCGGCCGCGAACAAGTTGTTCGTCGGAGACAGCCGCAACATGCGCGAAGTGCCTGACAACTCCGTGGCGCTCATCGTTACGTCACCGCCGTACTTTGCAGCGAAGGCGTATGAGATAGCCCGGAACGATCCCAGAGTTCCGGAGTCCTATACCGACTACCTCGCCATGCTCCGCGACGTATTCGTGGAGTGTTTCCGCGTTCTCGAGCCCGGGGGACGCATAGCGGTCAACGTCGCCGCCGGCCTTGGACGAAAACCGTATCGTTCCCTTTCCTCCGACGTCATCCGGATTCTCGAGGACGACTGCCGGGCGGGGCTTCGCGGCGTCGTTGTGTGGTCGAAGGCCGCGGGTGCGTCAGGGAGTTGCGCTTGGGGATCGTTCATGAAGCCATCGAACCCGACCTTTCGTGATCTCACCGAACGGATCATTGTGGCCTCGAAGGGTCGTTTCGACCGTGCCATCTCGGCCAAGAAGCGCCAGGAGGTGGGTCTGCCTTGCGATGCAACCATATCCAAGGAAGACTTCATGGCCTGGACTCTTGATGTCTGGCACATCCCGACAGAGTCCGCAAAGCGGACTGGCCACCCTGCTCCCTTCCCAGTGGAGCTGCCGACGCGTTGCATCGAGCTCTTCACTTACGCGGGCGGTGACAACGGCGGAGATGTTGTTCTCGACCCGTTCTTGGGCTCGGGATCGACCGCGATCGCGGCGATTCGCACAGGTCGCCGCTACATCGGCTACGACCTCGACCCTGAGTACGTCGAGCTTGCCGAGCGACGGATAACAACCGAGCATGCCAACCGCATGCTGTTTGAAAGCTGATGGAGCTTTTCTTCTTCGATTATCGAAAGCTCGGTCGACTTGGGTCGCTGGACATTGAATCCTCTCTCGCCGAGCGCGCTTGCCGGGTTGGGGAACACATTCCGAACGGCATGCCATTCTTGCTCGATCGCGATGGTAAGCCAGAGCAGATTTTCTGCCGCTACGTTCGCTCACTGCCGTCAGTCGGGGTCACTTCGCCACACTCATGGCGCGCGTACGCCTACGACCTTTTTCGATTCCTGAGATTCCTCCAGGATCTGCCGGTATCGAAGCAACTGACCGAAGTAGACAAGGACGACATTGCTGCCTACCGGGCAGCACGCATCGCGGAAGTCAGTCCGGCAACCTGGAACCGAGAGGTCGCTGCACTTGAGGGTTTCTACTCATGGGTAGTAGAGAACGGATACACTAATACATCTCCATTTACATACCGAACACTGGGCAAATCGACAAGGAGCGTCGCACGCGCCAAGCTGCGGACCGCACCCGTCGTCAAGTACCTGACGTACGAACAGTGGCGCTTCTTTCTCACCGTTGGTCTGGAGAACCGGCTCCCCGACGGTCGAATGGATCCGCGGTCTCGTTCGCGGCACGACTTCCGCAACAGTCTTTTTGCTCGGCTCTTGGTGTCTACCGGTCTCCGGCGCGAGGAGGCCGCGAGCCTGCTCGCTTGTGAGATTCCGACAGGCAGATCCAAACCACAGACACTCTGGCTGGGAACCTTCACCACGAAGGGGAACCGTCCACGACAAATCAGCTTGTCTCGACGTATCCTGTCCGCAATAGACGTCTATCGCAAGAGCGACCGAGTCGCGGCGATTGAAACAGCGAATGCGACGCACCCGATTCGAGCGTCCCTGGACGTCGATCCTGTCGTCGTCGACTGGACAAAGCGGCAGGTAATCATCGCCGACGGCCGCACGCGGGATTGGGACAAGCTCACTATCGACGAGCGGAAACGACTCTTCACTGTTGATGCTGGTTATGACGAGCCGCTTGCATTGTTCATCGGCGATGGCGGCAGGCAAGTCCTGCCGGACACATGGGACAAGGTATTCGAGCGCGCGTCCGCTCGGTGCAAGCGCGTCATTTCGACCGGCGCCTGGCCCGACTGCCCCGAAATGCCTGAGTCTGTTTATCCGCACATGTTGCGACACACCTTCGCAATTCTCGCTCTCTCCGACATGATGCGTCACCAAGTGTCGTCGCGCAAGACGGGATCCTCCGAGGACGTCTCTTGGCGATCTTTGTATGTAAATCCGCTCCGCCGTCTTCAACACATGCTTGGCCATGCCCACCTTGACTCCACATGGGTGTACCTCGATTGTCTGAAGGAGAGCGCAGCCTTGGTGGACAAAGTGATTACTCATTGGGAAATGGCGGACGGTGACCAGCGATGCCGGTGAAGGGAGACTACGCACAGACCTCGGGCGTACCGGAGATCGATTCATCAGACGACGCCGTCGGCACATTCCCGGTCACACGGGTCACGCAAAGTGGACAACAGTGCTCCGCTCACCTCACACCGGACGATTGGATGTGCAACGAACTGGTCCGCGAACTCAGCCTTGCCTGGCAATCTGCGGCGCACAGCTTGGATTGGGTCCATAGCAGTATGAGCCGGCGCGCCGGCTCTGTCAGGAGCTTCACATCTTTCGTTGACAGGGAGGCAGATGTACATACAGCGAGTTGCGAAGGACCGGACCATCGTCTCCGTAGACGTGGAAGGATATCTCGTGGATGACGCCGACCGAAGACAAGCGGAGATCGAGGGAGCTATCCAACGCCTTCTCGCTGGGAAGCCGATTCAGTCAGATGGGTCGCTGACCGCCGTCACCCTGGCTATCGAAGCTGGAGTGAGTAGAGCCACCATGTACCGTCGCTATCGGCATCTGGTCGATGAGTTCACGGCCCAGGCCGAATCTTTTGGCGCGCGACGAGTGTCGGCATCCGAACGCGCGCTCTGTGCGCAAATAGATACCCTGAAGGGGGAAGCGACCCAACGCGCCGACGAGCTTCGGAGGATCAGGGTCGCCCGGGAGACAATGGCGAACGCTGTGTACGCGCTCTGGTCCGACAACCTGGCGTTGCGCGACACGTTGGCTGCCACGAAGTCGAACGTGTCAGCGCCCAATCCGGAACCGAGAACTCACCAACATGGGAACCCTCAAGACCAACATCACCGAAATTGCCACTGATCTCGGTACGCTGCCTGGCTTGACCTTGGAGACAGCCTTGGTTCGGCCTCCAGACGTCGTGTGCAATGTCACGGATAATCATTGGCGACGCCTTCGCGATGCCTACTTCGACCGCAGGTTCCCTCGGGAATTCAAGCTTGCTCACCGCAACGGTAGAGCTTTCTTGATGTCGGACGCGGGATTGCGCCACCGCTCACCCGTTCGTGTCGAGTGGAAGGGCGAGCACCGCCCACCCGGCTATGACCTCCTTCCGGCAGACGCCGCACAGGCCCGCCACTGCATATCCGGCACGCGCCAGGCAGATCACACGCACTCCAGGGCCATCGACTTCCAAGGCACGTTGACCCACTGGATCAGAGAGCACGATCTCAAAGCGCGCTGCTCCCTACGATCGATCTGCGCCACTTCCACAAGACCCGAAAGACCGCCAGAACCATTGAGCGCAGCTGTGGTGGTGATGTGGTCGGGGTGTATCTGGCGTTTGGAGTGTTGTTCCTGACAAGCAAGATTGAGGAGAGCATCCCGGGTTCCCTCCCTCGATGAGGGCGTTACACTATGGATACGCAGATATCCAACAATTTGCGTGTTTCTATTGGGGTTCAGTGTTGCCGAAAGGATGCCAAAGGTTAGTTAACTTTCCAGATTTTAGCGGTGTTGTCGGCACTTGCGGTGATGATATGAGTGCCGTCAGGACTGAAAACCGCGTTCCACACTTCGTTGTCGTGCCGGAGACTGTGAAGATGTTCTCCTGTTTTGGCATTCCAGACTTTTGCGGTGTTGTCGAAGCTTGCGGTGATGGCGTAGGTGCCACCAGGACTGAAAACCATGGAGGACACGCTGTCGTCGTGTTGGAAAGTATGAAGGAGCTGCCCTGTTTCAGTATCCCAAATTTTTGCAGTGTGATCCCAGCTTGCGGTGATGGCGCGAGTGCCATCAGGACTGAAAACCGCATCTCCTACGACCTCGTCGTGTAGGAGGGTGTGGAGGAGCTGCCCTGTTTCAGTATCCCAAATTTTTGCAGTGTGATCCCAGCTTGCGGTGATGGCGCGAGTGCCATCAGGACTGAAGTCCCCACTGTGCAATCTGTTGTCGTGTTGAAAAGTACGGAGTGGTTGTCCTGTTCGGGTGTTCCAGATTTTTGCGGTGTTGTCGAGGCTTGTGGTGATGGCGTGGGTGCCGTCGGGACTGAAAGCCGCGCTCACTACTTCATTGTTGTGTTGGAGTGTGTGGAGTGGTTGTCCTGTTTTGGTGTTCCAGATTTTCGCGGTGTTGTCGCTGCTTGTGGTGATGGCGTGGGTGCCGTCGGGACTGAAAGCCGCGTTCCACACTTCGTTGTTGTGTTGGAGTGTGTGGAGTGGTTGTCCTGTTCGGGTGTTCCAGATTTTCGCGGTGTTGTCGCCGCTTGCGGTGATGGCGTGGGTGCCGTCGGGACTGAAAGCCGCGTCCCACACTGTGTTGTCATGTTGGAGTGTGTGGAGGAGGTTGATTGTAGTAATGGGATTGTCGGAGTTGTTGTTCGGAAGAAAGGCGATGAATGCGATGAGGATGAAGAGGGTGAGGATGCTGAAGAGGAATATGAGGGGAGGGGATAGTTTCTGTTTCTGGTTGGGTAGTGGCGGGTTGGTTGGTGGCGGG
>Ga0209344_10000959_pt1 | contig 42637 bp, 54 predicted proteins | sample Cruoilmetagenom6_FD_187293 | JGI IMG/M metagenome (GOLD analysis project Ga0209344, IMG submission 187293) | Oil polluted marine microbial communities from Coal Oil Point, Santa Barbara, California, USA - Santa Barbara Oil Seep Sample 6 (SPAdes)... | ecosystem: Environmental > Aquatic > Marine... | reverse complement strand
TAGTGATTTAAAGGAATATGGCGAAGTACGCTCTTTACTTAACACCCAAGCAATAGATGTAATTGCCGACGAAGCTCTGGCTGTACGCGAACAGCGTGAAATTCCCAAATATGCCTCAGACAGTCTGGACGTGATTTTGACGACTACCAATTTACGAGGCATTAATTTTATGGTAAATTTTGATGCAAGTGGCCGCGATACTTCTAAAGGTACGGTAATCACAAATCACGGAGGTTTTTTCAGGTATAAGCTAAAAAATGATAAATTCCCTACCGGAATACCCGAAAAGGAAGACGAACTGTACTATGTGCTCGATCTTTCAAACGAAACGCATCTTCAATATTTAAAGGATGCCACCTTGAGTACTGCAGCATTTCCAATTGGTTTAAAATCGCGGGAGGTTTCTATTTCTGCTGAATATATAAAGCGTTACCCGAAATATTTGTTCAATAAATCAAAAGGCATCGAACCGCTTTTGCCCGAAGGCGCTATTTATAAATTCAACTCTGTGGATGGGGGCGTTATTAATAACGAACCCTACGGAATTGGACTGAAAGTTTTGCGGGAAAAGAACCCCAAGAGTGTTGAAGCTTGCAAGTATGGCGTTATTATGATAGATCCGTTTCCCAATAAAGACCACGACGTTGCTGAAAGTGGGAGCGGGATAATGAGCATAGCCGGCGGTCTTTTGAAAGCGCTTCGCAATCAAGTAATGTTCAACCAAGATGGAATTTTGGACGCGCTGGATATGACAGATAGAACTAAATTTTTGATTGAACCTATTCGCAAAATTGAAAAGGATGGGAAGTGGGTTCGCCCCAAAAATGATTTGGCTGCTGCACCAATTGGTGGATTTGCAGGGTTTTTGAGCCGAGATTTTCGGGAGCACGATTTTCAGTTGGGCAGAAAAAACTGTCAGGTTTTCTTACGATACTATTTTGCGGTGGCTTCCGAAGATATTGAAAAGCGTTTGAGTATTGTGCCCAATAGTGCTATTAAGGATAGGTATCAATTTTCGGTGCCAGCAATGGACCCGAACGGAGAAAAATTCTTTCCAATTATACCCGATATGCGCGTATTGCGAAATTTTGACAACCAGGTAGATAAAATAAACTATGGTAAGGATGCCGAAATTCAGGATTTACCGTACCCAAAATTATCATTTTCAGAATTTGAAAGCCGTTACAAATCCAAAATCAAGGATAGAATCGGGTTGATAGTGAAACATTTGCTGAAAAATAAGTTTCTTTCTTTTTTGGCAAATTTCTTTTACGCAAAAAACACAGGGTATAAATTTGTAAAAGAAGCCCTGGAGAAAGAGCTGGGGGAAAATGATTTATTGAAATAATAGCTTTGTACGAACACTTTTTTCAATGCCCACATTGTTGGGAAGAAATTTCAATGTTGCTTGATACTTCGGTTCGGCATCAAAAATATATTGAGGATTGTGAGATTTGTTGCAACCCCATTGAATTGGAAGTAACCTTTCAAGATGGCGAACTTATTGGCTTTTCAGCGAACAGTATTGGTCAGTAAGTTTTAATTTCATAAATTTATAGAAACAAACCCGACATACTTCCCTATGATCTCCTCTTTCACGCTTGCAGATAATATTATTGGTTTTATTGTTGATGGCCCGTATGATGAAGGTTCAGTAGAAAAAATCCAAATAGAAGTAAATAATAAACTTGAGGTGTATGATAAGGTGAGTTTATATATAGAAGATACTATTAATGCAGATATTTCACTTAAAGCTGTTATTAAAAGCTTACCGTTTAAAATTAAAACCGGAAACCGTTTTGATAGGGTGGCTGTAGTGACGGATCGTAAATGGTTGCAGATTGTAAGTACGCTCGAAAAGCTTTTTTTCAATGCCGAGCTTCGAATTTTCCCTACACAACAAAGACTGGACGCTATACAGTGGATCAGTCATTAAGCTTTTGTTTAAATTAAAATTTTAATAAGAGCTTCCTTAACGTTTATCCACAAAAAATTAAAAACTGATTTAGATTTGTTACGAGTGGCATTTGCTTTTCCTTCTTTGTAAAACTCATCTTTTTTCTCGCTGTTTTTTGAAATAAAGATATTAGCTATCGTAGAGAGAAACTTATTTTTGTCTTTTCCATCTTTTTGCAACAAAGTTACCTTAAAGTCTGAATAGTTTATTTTCATATCTATTGTTGAGCTGGTATTATTTCCATCAATTGTAAAATAGGTTTTATTGGTGTTGCCTTCCAGCATTACTTTTAGATTTGGCTCTGTAAAACTGTTTAATCTTTCAGCAACAAGCTGCCCCACTTCAGCCCTAAATTGAAACTGGTCTTCCATATTTTGAACGTCAAAACTCCAATTTACTGTGATTGGGGTTTTTCCCATAAAATTGGATTTTATTTCTATTTCTGTTTTGGTAGGGCTTTTATAAGTGTTGCTCACGTTAGCCATTTCGGCATTTAAGTTTTCAAAATTGATAGATCCCCCCATATTTTCTGCATTTTGGCGTTCTTCGTATTTAATTTTTCCATCGGTTATTTTTAAGGAATCTACTGTTAATTCAAATGGCAAATCACGAAGCATTTTACTGTACAATGGTTTGGTCTTTAGGTCATCGACCACTAGTTTGTCTCGGTATATTTCAAGCGACGGAGCGGTTAATGAAATCATAGTGCTTTTTGCAAAGAATCGATTGTGCTTAAAACCGAAATCAATAGAATTAATAGAAACTGAATTAAGCGACAAATTATAATGATCACGCTCTTTAGTAATCAATCTTGAGAGTTTCCTTTTTGAATATTTTGTTTTAAGGGTTAGATCATTAAACTTGGCATTTCGGTTTTCTATTCTAAAACCTTTCGCTGTAAGATTTTCATAAGGGCCAAGTTTTACAAAAACCGTATCGCTTTTGGCTTTATAGGTTTTGTATTCAATTGGTATTTTTTGGGTGATGGTCTTTTTGTCGATTTTTATTCCGTCAAGTTCAACTGAAAGCCCTTTTGTATATAGTTTTGTAGAATCTTTTCCTTTTTCGAAAATAGCCAATTTTGTATTGTTGATTTTTAAGTTTTCTATGATAATCGGCTTGTAGATTGAAACAAAACTGTTTCTGCGGGAATCTTCATTTTTTTCTATTCGGTTTTCGTAATGAGCTATTGTGGGACTTTCCAGTGAAATATTCTCTATATGAATTTCTTCATTGAATAAATAATTCCAATAACTGATATCAGAGATTTTAAGTTTCTCCACATTAACGAAAGTATGCTCTTGGTTGTTTTTCTTGTTTCTTATAATAAGAGAAGCATTGGTGATAGAAAGAGAACCGCCAAAAGTTTCAACAGTGATATCGTCATAGGAACGAATCATGTTTTCTGGCAAGCGTGTTTTTATAAAATCTTCAAGCTTGTTTTTCAAGATAATATTTATAGAAACAGTACCGATAATGAATACTGCTCCCAAAGCTAGAACAGTGTAAACAATTTTTTTAAAACTCCTTTTCATAATTTAAATATAGACAAAGTAAGGAAGTAAAAATGGGCGATTCTTTATTTTTGAAAAATTTAGTATTTCTTCCTTGTAAACTCTAAAAAGCTTCGTATCTTTGCCGTCCATATCGCGGGATAGAGCAGTAGGTAGCTCGTCGGGCTCATAACCCGAAGGTCACAGGTTCGAGTCCTGTTCCCGCTACTAAGCTAAGAAGCTGTTTAACAACCATTAAACAGCTTTTTTTGTGCCGAAAAAAATCGTAATTACTGAAAACGTACCCAAAAACGTACCCAAAATTTTTATAATTCAACCCCTGGCCGTGAATTATAGCGAACCAAAATTATACGTTGCGAAAGACAAAAACGGTAAACCTACCGTTGCAAAACCTTGGCATGTATGGTTCAACTTCAAAAACCCCAAAACAGGAAAGTTCGATAATTCCAGCAAGTTTAAGTTCAAGCATGGGATCAATAAATATAAAACCGTAAGCCAGCGCAAGGAATTTGGAAAAAGCCTGGTTCGTGTTTATACTACGTTGCTGGAAGAAGGGTTTAACCCGTACACAAGGGAAAGTTCGGGCGGGTTCCATTTGGTGCAAAAAGATATTTCCTGTAAAAATGCGCTGCAAATGGCCTACGATCAAAAAGCGGGCGATCTTGCGCCAAGCACCCGGAAGGATTGGGAATATAGATTAAAAAAGTTTTTTGAATATGCGGAAGCTGCGGGCTTTGCAGATTACAATATCAACGATGTTGCAACATTCCATGTTGCTTCCTTTCTGAATTATTTGGCAGATAGCGGCCAGGGGCCAAAATCAATAAACAATTTCCGGGCGTGTTTAAGCGGCTTATGGGGAAAACTTGCCAATGATACCATTGCGGCGGGAAACCCTGTAACGGTACTTAAAAAGCGGAAGGAAAACCCGCAAAAAAACAAACCTTTTACGCCGGAAGAAATTTCAAAAATAAAAAGTTATTTGCTGGTTAACGATCCTGGGCTTTTAACCTTTATTCGTTTTGTTGCGTTCGCTTTTCTTCGTCCGGTGGAAGTGGTGCGCCTTACGGTGGCTGATGTTGATTTGACAAATGCGCGCCTATCTGTCAAAACCAAAACAGAAACCAGGGCAACGGTTCGTATCATTCCGCAGCTTGCGGAAGAAATACAGAAAATGCAGCTTCAAAATTTTGATAAAAGAAACTTCCTTTTAACCACTTCGGGCGTTCCTGGTTCCTGGGCCGCGAAAGAGAATACCCGGACAAAGTTTTTTAGTGATCGGTTCACTAAAGTAAAAGATCATTTCGGTTTTGGATCGGAATATGGTATTTATTCCATTCGCCACAGTTTTGCGCTCGATCTTTATAACAGTTTTATTGCCGAAGGGCTTACAACCGTGGAAGCGGAGTTTAAACTACTTACCATTACCCGCCACAAAAGCGTTAGTGGGCTTCGTAATTATTTGCGTGATGTGGGCGCAATGCTGCCAAAGGACTATTCCAAAAATATAACCTTGGATTTTTAGCACCGCATTTTTTGGCGGTACGGTAAATTTGCCTTTAATTTGTTGCAAGACAAATACCAAAATTTACCACAATATGAATTTTTCCATCCCTGGCCTTGACGGCTATTTTGGGGGCAAAGGTTCAAGCGGAGTACCACAACAGATAATTAACATTATCCCGCCGCATGAAACTTTGATTATTCCCTTCCTGGGCCATTGCGCCATTACCCGAAGTATTAAACCTGCAACCCAATTAATTTTAATAGAAAAAGATAGGCTGGTTTTTGAAACTTGGGCTATTTATTTCTTTGAAAAATGCGGATTTGTTCCAGATGATTTTGAACACTTAAATTCTTTTTTATTTGATATTGACGAAGTTAGCTATGTCTTAAAAAATACGTGCGCAATCGAATATTTGGAAAATCTTGAATTAATTGTTGAATATCCCATAATTGGCAAAACAAATCTTTACAACAAACCTTTATTTTACTGCGATCCGCCCTACCTTTTGGAAACCCGAACCAGCGGCACCCGGTACGAACATGAAATGACGGTAGATAATCACGAACGGTTTTTAAATGCCGTTACCAAAATTGATGCGCCTGTATTGGTTAGCCATTACAAAAATGATATGTACGACAGTCATTTAAAAGGCTGGAATACCATTAGTTTTATGAGCCAAACCCGCAGCGGGAAACCACGAAGGGAAACCGTATATTTCAATTACGAAAAACCAACGGAGTTGCACGATTACAGTTATTTTGGCAATTGCTATCGTGAGCGCGAGAACAACAAAAAGCGGGCTGCTAATATTGTGGCAAAGTTTGAGCGTATGAAACCGCTGGAAAAAAATTATTACCTTAATGCGCTACAACAAAGTGGCGTGATCTAAATTTTGTGTTTATGGCAAGAGAAATGAAAAAAACAGAAGTGCAGCAAGAATTTATTTCAGAAGTGAAAAGTATTGTTGCTTATTGGAACAAGCTGAAAATTGCTCCAAAAGAAAAAACAGCAGGAGTAGCTTTCTCAATTCTAAACCTAATTGATGGTTATGGTGATTTACCTGCGTTTATTCTTGCTCCCGATCCTCATAAGGACGATAAGGAATATAACAAATCCCGCGGACAGGATTATTTTCCCGAAAATAATAATTCAAAAGTGAATTGCGATATTGCGGGAGGGTTACATGACCTATTCTATAAAAAGTGATATCGCACCGTTAAATTTGAAGTTATGAAAGAATTTTTATTCCAATTTGCCTCGCTTTTAATTACTGCTATCTTTGGTTTTTTGTTTGTTTGGGGCCGCTATCGTTATCAATGCTGGAAGGAAAGTAAGGCATTTCGTAAATTATTGAGAAAACAGGCGGAAAGGCACAGAAAACAAGAAGAAGAAACTATGGTGTATGTAATGGGTCAAACTTTAGCGTTTTTAAAAGAGCGTGGATATTTTAAACCGGATCCTGCACCAGCAAAAAAGTAGATACTATGAAATGGGTATTTTTTAAAACCGAAAAAAAGCAATCGAACATGGAACAGTACATGGAAAGGTCTAAAATGGAAGCCCTCCAAGTTATTGCTACCGCCGATCTTAATTTAGAGTGTGCAAAGCGAATTTTAACGCATTGTAATTTGACTTTTCAAAAAGATATTACAGAAATTGAAAAAACAAGGAAGCACATTCACGCTTTAATTGAAAAAATTGAAAATTCTCCAGCACCAGCAAAAAAGTAGGTGTCTTTCCGTAACGTACCGCCTAAAAAGTTGGTAGGATCTAAAACGTAAAAAAGCGGCTCAACTTGGCCGCTTTTCTGTTGATACCCTTTTCTTGTTCTGTAAAGACGTACAGGGCGAAAGACGCTCCGAACACAATCAACAATTCAAATGTACTGAAAATTTTTATTTCAGTACATTTGGCGCGTATTTTTTTAAAATTGCTTCGGCTGCTGAAACTTTACTATTTATCATGTCTTGCTTGTTGCGGTAGCCTTCGGTTGTTTTGTCAATCAATCGGCCCTTGCTATGCACTTCCATGCCGTGGTCGCCGTTGGGATACTTAATTTCTGTTACTGTTGCCATATTAATAAACTTTAAAGTTAATTTCTTCATTTTCGGCGGTGCTGGACAATACCTCATTTTGTGCTGGTGCTTCAGAAACTTCTTCCTGCCCTTTTATTTCTGCATATCGTTTGGGATCGTATTTTTGCGCGCCTTCTTCCCAGGTAATTTTTTCCCCGGTACCATAACGCCCTTTTGTGTCTGCAATATAGTTTTCAATAGTTACCAATTGATCTACTAAATGCGTCCAGGCTTGATCGCCTTTAAAATCGCCGCCCTTTGTTACTTCCATAACCAGCGTAAAACCAACTTCGGGAAAACGCTGTAATATTTCCTTTTTGAAAATATGTGGCGTTACGCCGTTGTTGATGTATTGGTTTATCATGTCAATTACCACATGATGTGCGCCGGTGGCTTCAATTTCTTCGGCAAGCGTGTTTAAATTATCCGTTACGGAAATAAAGGCGTTGGGTTTTTTGTCCAGCCCGGTCATTTCAATAAGGTTTTTGGTACTTAAATTAATGCCCTGGTCTGCAAAATTGTAAAGAATAGGGCCAAACTTTGTAAGATAGGAAGCGAAGGCGGCGCAAGTGGCTGTTTTTCCGTTTTTTGGTTTTGCCCAAACTGCAATGCGCATATTTTTTGGGGCTTGCTGAAAAAGTTTATTCCAGCCTTCATCCAGCGGCAAGGTTTCAAACTCCATATTTGCAATATCGCTGGCTTTTAATGTTTGTTTCCCCGAAAGAAGCGGGCGGGAGCTTCCCCCGATGCTTTGGCCGCCCGCTGTGGTTTTCGGTTCAATAGTTGGGCTTTTTAGGCCGCTTTTTTTGCTGTTTGGTTTGGTTTTTGTATTTTTGTGGCTCTGCGGGTTGTTTCCCCCTACGGCAATTGTAGCCTGTGCGTAAGGAAACAACTCGCTTTTTTTATCTACAAACAACGCCAAGCCTTCTTTTATCCAATTTTTGTAAGTATTGAAATTACTTCGGGCGTATATGCTGGCGATGCTTAAATTATTCCTTTCATTCTGCAAATGAACCGCTACCATTACGGGCTTTTTATTAACGTCCTTCACATAGGTCAGCACTACAAAACCTTTGGTTTTACTTTTAAATATCGCCTGGGGATTATTAATGTTTTTAGGAAGATCGATTATATTGCCCCAATTCAAATTATGGTCTTTGGTTTGGGCCATTGCCTTCTTTAAAACTTTGCCTGAAAGGGTAATTAGGTGGGCTGGTAAATGTTTTTTAAGTTCGCCGTGTGGGTAGCCCAAAATAAATATTTCAGCTGCGGAATATCCTTTTTTTGCGGATTGCATTACGTGTTTGTTGAACTCTGTTTTTGCGCCGTTTAGCCCATCAAAAAGAGCGTAATTATGTTTTTGATTCCGTAGGCTTTCCAAACGGTTTTTTACGGCGTTTACAAATTCCGCTCCCAGGGAAGTTAAATATATTTCTTGGTTGCTATCGTAATAAATATGAAAAGGGCCGTCATTTTTCAAAACACTTAAAGCGTAATCGCTGGCATTGTCAACGGAAGTTTCGCCTTCCGTTAGATCAATGTTTTTAAAAAGGTTGAAAATTAGGCTTGCCTTTAGGGGCGTAACCTCTTTAAAGTTGAATTTATCCAGCCTTAAAACATCTGAAACGGCGGTTTGAACCGAAACGCTTTTCGGCTTTACCGCCTTTGGTTCGGGGTTTGCTTCTTCCAGTTCCTTTGTAGTCAACTTTTTTTTTGGAAGCTGCAAAACCGTTTCGGGGAAAAACAATAAATCTTTCCCGATCGTAACCGAATACATAGGGTCGCCGTGCGCGGATTTTCGCAACTCTTTTACCGTGCCTTCGGTTCCTGCTTTGGTTTTTCCCCAACGTTTTGAAACTTGAACGGTTTGGCCTTTAGTAAACCTATGGGTTGATTTTTTTTCTTCCTTGGCCACTACCGCCTTTTTTTCAGTTGCTCCAGCAACATCTTTTTTGCTGGTGCCAGCTGTGGGCTTTTTCTTTTTGCCGGTTTCAACTTTTACGATTTTTCCGCCTTTGTTGTATTTGTAGCCGGGAAGCAGGCGGCTACATTCACTTAACGCTTCTTTTGCTATTCCTTCGTGGCGTGGGGCATTTAGGCCATTAGCTTTCCTTTCAGAAATTTCAGTCCACAAAGGTTTTGCAATACTGTGATAGTTGTTATCTTCAAAACTTTCAAAAAGTTTTTCCATTTTTTCAACCGTCCAGGTGGCGTTAATTTTTTGCGCGGCTTTTAAAAGTCCTAAATAATCAAAGTCGCTACGGTATTTGTCGCCAAGTTTGTATTTTCTTTTTGGCCGCTCTAAATCTGCATATTCTTTGGCTTCGGCATCAATTAAAGCCTTAAATTCCTTTAGGTTTTTAGATTTTTTTTGGTCGTTTTCCTTCTTTGGAGAAATTTTATTTTTTAAGGTTTTTAAATAAATCGGGTTTCCGTCTTTGTCCGGTTGTAAAATAAAATCTGCGGCTTTTTGTGCCTGTGAAGCTGCGCGCATTACAAAACGGTTATCTTCTTCAATTTGTGTCAATACACTATTCCAGCTTTTTAGATAGCCCGCATGGTTTTTATTGGTGTGCCACATAAACCCCGCTTCGGCACTTACAAAAACGGCGTTTAGTTCTGCAATTAATTCTTCAAAGGCGTATTTTTTTGAGCCAAAACGCCCGCTAAAATCCCTGTTTAGTCTTTTTGCCGCGCCTGTGCTGTGGCCGAGTTCATGAAAAAGGGTACGGTAATAATCCTGGGCGGTTTCAAAATCTGCTTTGTGCGGCATTTTGATGTAGTCAAGCCCTGGGTAATAGGCTGCTTTGTCGCCGCCATGTTCAATTGGCACTTGTGGTTTTGGGAAGTTTTCCACAATAGCATCTGCAATAGGCATCGGCACGTTTGGCGGCATTTCATTTTCAATATAACCAGTTTTGAAGTTTTCTAAATCAAAATCGATCCCCTCAATATTCTTTCCGTTGAAAACTTTGTAATACTTCAATATCGGCAAGGCGTGATCTAAATTGTGCTGGCTTTTGGGTATTTGGTGTTTATTGCTTTCAAACCATTTTTCAAACTTCTTTTTGTCATAGGTTCCAAATGATAAAGCGGGTTCTTTTTGGCTGTAAGCGTAAAGCCTTGTGAAGTAAACAACTTCGTGGCCTACGCTTCCTTTTTTTACCTTTCCTTTCAGTTTCTCAACTTGCTTAAAGGTTAGGAAAAAAGGATTTTCCAACGGTTCTGTGAAGTCGGTCAATAAAAAATGATTAACGCCCCTGTATCGTTTTTTTGAAGCAAAATTAAACGGTATCAAATAACCCTTTCCGTACTTCTTGGCTTCCCACTTCTTTTTATAATCGCCTTTTTTAGCTTCTTTGATGAAGGCAATTAGTTTATTGGTTATCATCGTGTAGATTTCATCCGGGGAAACCGCTTTATTCAATCCGTGGTAATCTTCTGCGGAAATATACGGCGGTACATGATCAATTCCGGGAAGATCGCATGCGGGTACTTCTTCAATAGCGAGCGGGCCGGGGTTAAAAACGGCGGTATCATACTTGCCAGCTTCTTTTAATGCAGCTTGCAAACGGCTGGCAAGGGCGGTTTGTCCTTCTTTTTCGGCAAGGATCGCTATTTTTTTAACTTCTTTGGTTCCAACGGCACCGGAAAGGCCATTGAATTTTTTTACTGCTTTGCTCATAACTTCGGGGGATTAGCGTTACACGGTTATTGTTTGGCCGCCAATTTCAATATCAATAGTAGTTGAAACATTTTTAACATTGTCAATATTCTGCAATGCTTCCAGCACGTATGCGGTTTTTATAATTGTTGGAATGTTTTTGATAAGTTGCTGCCCGCCGGGTGGAATATCCAGCGTTATTGCGCCCGGTGTGGAATAACCAATTAAAGTGCCGTTGGCGCTAAATAGGTTAACACGCTTTAGGGTTGCTAAACCGTTTGTATTTAGGTTTATTGGTTCCTGGCCTTCATTTTTCAAAATAACATCAACGTCCAAGTTGAAATTTTCAATTCCTGGTTTTAGGTTCCGGGCAGAAACTACTTGTGTTTTGAGATTTTTGTATGCGGCGTATGCAGCCTTCCCTTTTCCGAAGAAATAATAAATGCCGTAGCCAACTGCGGCGTATATTGCTAATTTTTTCATTGTTCCAATTTTTTTAAACGGTTTTCAAATTCGGCCACGGTATTAACCAGCGGCGAAACTGTTTTAAATAGTTTATAGATAAAGAATAGGCCAATAATGGTAGCGAAGGCAAAAAAGCCTAAAAAGGCGAAGGCGTACCACGGAAGCGAAATTTTTACTTTGTGTTTTTCGGTTTCGTCTGTGGTAGCTTTGCTTTTTTCGTTGGTGGTGTTTGTCTTGGCTTCTTCGGTGGCGGTTGTAACGTCCTTATTCGTGTTTTTTGTTTTTTTCTCGTAAACCGGAATAGCATTACGGTAGTTTTGTTCGCCTGTGTCCGGGTTGGTGGTGTGGCCCATGTCTTTGCTGGGATCAATTGGTATTAACTTTAAAGAATAATCTTCTTCCGTTATCTTGCTGCGATCAAAAAGCGTGGATTTTTTGTTTTGGTTTTCTTCGGTGTTTTTATCTGAAGCAACTTCTTTTTTGCTGGTGCTGCGGTTTAATTTTGTAGCCGTGCATCCGGTAAAAAGCAAACTAAGGCCAAGGCAAAAAGCCACTAACATAGCGGCAATAATTTTTTTGTTGGTTTTATGTGAATAAGGGCCTAACATTGGTTTTGATCTTCGTTTGGGCTGGGGGTTATGTTTATTCCACTTTCGCGCTCAAAAATCCGTATCAGTTCCATTGTGTCTTTATCGTCCTGGTTTTTCAACTTCATCATTGGGATAACTACACTTACGATAGTGGAAACTTTTTTTAGTTGATCCTTGGTGGCATAGAGTTCTTTTTTTACTTCTGAAAGTTCGGTTTTGGTTTCTTCCAGCTTTTCTACAATTTTACTATACTTCATTTGTCGTATAGCCTTCCAATTTTCTACTAATTTTGGTATTCCTATGGCTGTTAACACTAAACTAATACCACCTAAAATTGCTGCAATAGTGTTGCCGTTTAATTGTTCCGGGTCTGTATATTGGGGCATTGGGGAAATTTGTTATGTTACACTTTGTTAGCTTTGAGTTTGTTTTCGGCTTCATTAGCCCTTCGGCTTTCACGATCTGCCCGGCGTTCCGCTTCCTGCTTTTTGGTAAAGAAATAACCACTTGCAACGGCGGTTATACTTGCGATAGCTTGTGAAAATGTTACCTTGTCCATGTAGATCAAAAATGTAAAACACATAATTGTTACACATGCTACCGCCGCGCGGAAGTTGTCTTTTAGTGGGTTCATTATGGTATAATTGTTCCGCCTGTTACTGTTACGGAAGGATCAAAAGAATTATTTCTATAAGTACTTCCGGCTGGTAAAGTTACCTCTGTAAATGCGTTTCCTCGAAAGGCGCTGGCTTCAATATCAATTGGGTTAGCACCAAAAGTTAGTTGAGTAATCCCTGTATTATAAAATGCGCCAGAGCCAATACTGTTGATTGTTGAAGGTATTTCAAAAACTCCTAAACTTCCCATTTCTGAAAAGCAACTTGCGGGTATTGAGGTTATGCCCGAACCGAATGTAATTGTTTCAAAAGGATTATATCCAAATGCTCCATTTCCTATTGAAATTAAGGAATTAGGCAAAATCAAATTCCTTATTTCATTATTAGAAAACGCACCAGAGCCAATTGTGGTTACACCTTCGGGGATAATTAAATTTTCTAACTTATTTAGATAAAAAGCGTTGTTTTGTATTTCTTCAACAGAATTAGGTAAGCTGATATTTTTGATGTAACAGCCATAAAACGAGCTGATGCCTATCACTTTTAAAGTGTTTGGTAAAATAACGTTTTCAACTCCTTTTTGTTGAAAGGCAGATTGAGCAATCTCTAAAATTCCTTCGGGAATAGTAATATTTTGTTTTGTTCCGTATAGAATATTATCTTTTATATAAAGATCATTTTCAACTGTAATATTAAAAATATTCAGTATATCGGTAAAAATTTCAGCAACCGCAGTTTTTTTAATTCCATTAGGCACGTTTATATTGCTGATTTTCTCCTCTATTTTCAATAAGGCCGCGGCCTTTTTCTGTGATGCTGTCATAATATTGTTATATTTTATTCAAAAGTTTCATCAAAAAATTCATCAAAAAGCCCTTCTTCCGGGGTTGGTTCCGGCTGGGCGCAAGGGCATGGGTTGTATAATATTCCTAACATAATTTAATCTTTGTTCAATTTATATAGCGCAAAAAAAAACCTCCTATCAATAGAATTGCGCCGGCACTAATTGTTTTTCCGGGGTTGCTATACGCAAAATCTTTGAGCCGGATCAACCAGCCGTTTAAAAAAGTGGAATTGCCGATTTTTTTGTAATAAGCGGCGCGGGCATCATTGTAGATACTTACAAATTGTGCCGGGTTCACTTCATTAATTGCTTTAAGGGTTATTGGCCCCATTACGTTATCTTCGGCCATATTGTAACCGAAACGATCATTTAAAACTTGCTGGGCCAGCTTTATGCCGCTTCCAGCGTTTATGTGATGATCTACAATAGTGTTTGCAATAGCTTGGTTGTTTATGCTGTCTGCCTTGCACTTATCCCAAAAATATGCTTTGAACAAAGGGTTTGCTTTTTCCTTTGTTAAGTTCCGCATATCGGCTTCGCTGGGTGGCCGCTTAATTACACTTTCATAAAATCGCGCGGAAATACCAAGGTTTGTACCTACCAATTGCCCCAGGCTGTTATAATTGCCAGGATCGGCGGGGTTTTTTTGAAACCCGCCTTCTACTTGTTGCAATAATGGTAGATATGCCGAAAAACTTGCCATTTCCTTTGATTTTAAAGTGTTATTTCGGTTGCTGGTTCGCGCAAGCCTTTACGTTTTTTGCCTTTTTTGCCGCTTTTCTTTTTTCCTTTTGCACCGTTTAATCCGCTTGATTTTTTACTGCTGGAAGAAGATAGCGCGCCTATCAATAAAAGTGCGCCTATGCCTATGCCAGCGGTTTTGATCCAATTTGTCTTTTTGGCCGCTGGTAGGTTGGTGGTTGTGTTTTGCGTTGGTTTCGGGCCAACAACAACCGGGGGAAGGTTATTAACATTGTCCTGCAACGTAATTAAACTCCCAAGGTTTGCAAAGGTAGCAACGTGGCCGCGCTTGCCCATGTAGCTTATAGAAACGGCCGTGTTTTCAGAAACTACGTTAATTGTAGCTTCGCCGTTGCTGTCTGTTGTGGTTCCAACGTTGCTGCTTCCGTCTTTCCATGTAAGGTGTGCGCCTACCAATGGGTTGCCGTCCTTGTCAATTACTTGCAAGGTTTTTGAAAACGCCCCTTTTCCGCCTGTTTGGTACGGATATGGGTTTATTCCGGTGCTTGGCCCATACGTTGTACCGCCGTTGGGGTTTATTCCTGGTGTCCAAACAGTACCGTCGCTAAATGCGCCGCCGTCGTTAAAATCGCCGCCTTTTCCGGCAATGGTAGTGCCGCCAAAAATTGACGGTGTAAAGGTTTTTAGATCGTTTGAATTTTTCATTTGATAGGAATTTATAAGATTGTTGGTTTCATATTTTAAAGATTAAAGCACTCCCGGCATTACTTGTTTTAGTTTTGCCATTTCGGCGGCATCCAGTTCACTATTAAGCCAGTAAACAAGATTGCGGAACGGATTAGGCCAGGGGCCTTTTGCTATTCCGGTATATCGCTCATCGCCAAAGGCGTTGTTTATTAACGCAAAATCATACTTATTTTTTCCTGCTAAAAGGGTGTAGATTTTTTCAGTATCAGTTCCGAAGCGGTTCATTGCGTTTAATAGACCGGTGGCAATTATTTGGGCTTGGTTTGCCGTTATGGTGGCACCAGGCGGGGTTGTGTTGCTTCCGCTGCCTGTACCTTGATTGCCGCTTCCTGCATCGGGATCGGGCTTGGTAACATCGCCCACCACATTTGAAATGCCGGAGAATGTTTTATAAAGCAAATATCCACCTACAAAAAAACCCGCGATCACGAGGATAGTCTTTGTATTATTCACGGCAATATCCGCTGACTTGTCGGCGGCTTTTTTAATATTGCTGGTGGTAATTAGGGATTGGCTCATTATTAGATCATATTTAGCATGCCGCGCAAATTAGGGTCTTTCATTGCTTTTTGCAGCTTGGTTAATTCTTCCGTGGTGGCTTCTTTATTTATGGCCGCCATTGCGTTGTAACGCTTTAATTCGTCTGCGGGGTTATTCCCTTTAATGGTAATATTTTTAGCCATTTTCCGATACTTTTTTAAGGTTGGGGGTTTGTAATAATTTTTTAAGTTCAGCAATAAATTTTTTATCGGGTTCTGCAACTCTTGAAATTAGGGTTGCAAGTTCTTCGCAAAAATTATCCGGGCATTGCCCGATCATTTCACAAAGGGCGCGTTGCATATCTGAATATCCTTCCAGCGTGTCCATTATTTGCGCTTCCTGCGGTTGGGGCGCGTTTAGGCCGCCGCCGCCTTTAAAGGCTCCTATAAGCTGCGGGATCATCGCGGGATTTTGAGCAAGGCCGTCAATTAATTTATCAATAGCGGAAGGTTCGCGTTGTATGTCTTCTTTATAGCCGTAACGCTCTAATTTGCGTTCTGCTTTTTCCAGCTTATCGCGCAATTCAGATTTTTTTTGCTTTTCTTCTTTGTAGTCGGCAGTAAGTTGGCGGTGCAGTTCTTTTAAGGCTTCAAGTTCGCGCTTTGCAGCGTAACCGTCCAAAATATCGGGAACGCCTAAACCAAAGGAAGCGGCGGCGTTAAGTCCTGCGGGCATCTGCGTTTGTTGCGGTGCTGGAGCAACGCTGTTTTGGGCGGTGTCTGCAGAAGTGTTAAAGTCTATTGTTAAGGCTGGGCCGTCCGGCCTTTGGCTGCTTCCGTTTTTGCGGAAGGGGATCAACTGTATTTTTTGCAACCCTTTTTTGTGAAGGCTGTTAATATAATCCACTAAATTGCCGTTGTGGTTTTTATCTAAATAGGCTTGATTTATAGATTTGGCAATATAGTTTTCGCTCACGCAATCCATTACTGAAAATTGGGAAGCTGCGCGGGCTTTAAGTTTGTTGATAAGCGGTTTTAATTTTTCCATTTTGCGGGGGTTTATGGACAAGGTTTTTCAAGTATTACATAATTCACTTTTACGTCATGGTTCCCTTCTTCGGGAAAACGTATGTGAATAGTTCCTTTCATTTCAACGTTTGCGGGGCCAAGTCTTAAAATTCCTTGTGGCCGCAACCTCATACCATTAACGTAAATATCTGTGCTACCGTTATTGTATAAAGTAGGCTCAACCCAATCATTCATTTGAATTTCGGGATTGTTCTCATTGAAATTGTCTGTACGAAAATGGCCTTTATACATGTGGGTAGGTTTTAGATACAGTCTTTAATAGTAGGGCAGTCGTATGATGTTTTTTCTACGGCGTAAAAGATTATAACCTTTACTTTGTAGTTTTCGCCCGAGCCAAGTGGTGCGCTTGCTGTTATTTGGGCTTTTATTTGTCCTGGGTTCTCAATAGTCAAAGGGCAAACAAGACCAGGGAAACTGTTTTTTGTGGTGGTTTCCGGTACTGAAATATCAATTGGCCGCAACGCTTCTGTTGCACCGTTAAATATTGAAAGGTCTGCACTGGTTCCGTTTGGAAGGCTTCCGATCAATTTAGATGCGTAACCTACTATCGGGCCATGAATATCTGAAAACACGGCTTCCATTTGGGCGTTTCCTGTGGTAAGGCTGATCGTTCTTTGAACGTGCTGCAATTTTTTGTTCATTGTGTGGTGTTTTAAAAAAACGCCTTGCCCGTTATAGACAAGGCGTTTTTAATTAACTAACTAAACTTCAAATAAAATGGCTATTATCCTTTTCTTACGGTTCTGTGGCCGCGTAAACGTACTTCTGCGTAACTATTGTCAGCAGCACCACCACCAGCAGGAATTGAAACTCCCGAAGGGAATTTAAAAGCCCAGGTGAAATCTGCATCATCGCGCAAATAGCAAAGTGAGCCAAGTATTACAAAATCATCCTGGGTGCTGGTTCCTGTGTAATTATTACATAAAGTTGCAACCGGTAAGTTGAATACCAATCTTCCGCCCTGGCGAATTTCAAATTCTGCGTTTCTAAGCTGTGCGCTTGGCTTGGTTTCATAAAGAGCCTCCCCTGCTTTTCCTAGTGCTAATCCTGTTGAAAAACCAATACGAACTTCATTGAAAATAAAAATTTCATTTGTCGGCAACTTTCCTTTATCTATGTTGCTGATACCGTCCGCTTTTTCAGTTGTGGATTTCACAAATTCATAAATACCGCCAGCACCGTTAATGTTTTGGCGTACAAATAATTCGTGTGGTGCAAGGGTAATATCCCTTAAATTGTTTGCTTCGGCTTCTTTTTGTAAAGAAGAAGAAGCGGCTCCCATAGGTAGTAAAATCATTGTTAAGAAGGCCCATACTACCATGTGTCCTGCTGTGTTTTTCTGATCGTTCATCGTTTTTTGTTTTTAGATGATTAAAGATTATTTTAAATGTTCGTGCTTAATTTTTTAGACAGGCTTAAGCCCCTGCAAAATTGTTATCGCCTGTGTTTCCGCCATCCCAAACGGTTTCCCACTCAATTTCTCGAATTGCTGGGCTTGCGAGCATTGGGTAATACTCCGGTGGCATTTGGTCGTTTGGCTGGTCGCAAGGACATCCTAAGCCCATTGCATCCTGCAAAAACTTTTGTGGCATGTCCGGGTTGGATTTTTTGGTTATCATTTTAGCAGCTTGCGCGTCTATAAGATCGCCGGCCTGTTCTGCTGCTACGCCCACAAGTGCGGGTATAACCAAGTCGGCATTTTTGCCCTTGTAGCCGGCTGCGGCCACTATTGATAATACAGCCAATCCGCCTTTAATAAGCTGGGTTTGGTTACTGTCTTTGGAAGGAATGGCACCGACAACGCCGCGCCCTACTCTCTTTCCGCTTTCAAATGCAACGAAGCCTTTGGCAACTTGCACTACGTCTTTTGATTTTGGTGTTTTAAACATGATTATTACGATTTTGGGTTTGGGTTACTTTTTTTTCTTACCAGCTTTGCGCTTTTTGCCTTTAGGGCCATTTAAACCGCTGGATTTGCTTTTCTTTTTTGGCATAAGCAGAAGGTATGCGCCAACTGCAAGCGCGCCGAAAATTAAAACTTGGGTTGTGCTGTTCTTTTTTGCGTTGGCATAAGGAATAATATCATAACCGCCATTTCGTTCAACTGCGGCCTCATAACTAAGGCCAAGGCCGGGGTTTTTGTAGTTTTGCATAACTTCTATTTTAAATATTTATATAATCCTATTGCCAATACTGTAAATGCGGCAATAGTTAGGTTTTTGTTTGTTTTTGGTGCGTTGGGGTTTGGGCCTGTTTTTACGGCAACCGGTTCAAGTTGTGTGGGGCCGCTTGGTACATTTCCGCCGCTTGTGGGTTCGCCATGTCCTGGAATATATGGTACTCCGCTTGTGGGAAGCCCCAACAGTTTTAATAATGTTGTGCTTGGGGTGTAGCTTGGATTTTGCGATCTGTAAGAATTGAAATAACTTAAATTTCTATCTTTTTTATAGCGATCATAAATAGTTTTTTCAGCTGCGGAAAGTGTATAATACTCCGGGGGGTAATTACTGTTATTTCCGCCTGTGGTGGTTCCGCCGCCTGTGGTGGTTCCGCCGCCTGTGGTGGTTCCGCCGCCCGTGGTGGTTCCGCCGCCTGTGGTGGTTCCGCCGCCTGTGTTTCCGCCTGTGTTTCCGCCTGTGGTAGTTCCGCCGCCTGTGGTGGTTCCGCCGCCTGTATTTCCGCCTGTGGTAGTTCCGCCGCCTGTGTTTCCGCCTGTGGTAGTTCCGCCGCCTGTGTTTCCTTCTCCTGGGCTTGATCCGCCGCCGTTGGGTGGAAGTCCGCCGTGTGGCTTATCTGTTAAAACCCATTTTTCGGCGGTTATACTTGTAACGCCTTTCCAATTAAGGTTTTCGGTTGCAATCTTTGTAATAACCGTTGGGTTGAAAGGGTAGGGGTAAAATTGTAATGTAGTGGTTCCGGCCGTGGCTTGTTTCCAAGCTTCTTGTAGTGAATAGATGTACCCATTTAAATAATGAATTTTGAGGGTAGCTATATCTATTTCGTCATCATCATTCGACTTAATTATTAAAAACTCGTTATATGCCTTCCATGCATATAGCAATTCTATTGTGTTGTTAAAAAACAAAACATAGGACGGCGTAGTTAAGTTGTTTTTTACTAAAATTTTAGATGCGACATAGGCGTACCACGGCGCAAACACTTTGTTGTTCCATATCTCGACTTGTTGCTCAGCAAAAGGATTGTTTATTCCCCCACCTTTTCCGGCCCAATCACTACCAAAAAACTCTGTAATGATCGCGTTGCACAATCCCCCTATTATTCCGCCGTTTTGAAAAGCAACCGAAGCTACGCGCTTAGCAGCACTCCATAATTTACCGAAGAAACCCATTAGCTTGTTTTTTTGTTTTTGTTTTTGTAAGCCATATAGATACCGCCTGCAATTAGACCGAAAACCAAAATATTATTCATTCCCATTTGCTGGGTTTGGGGTTTAGTTTTTACCGGTACGTATGGTAAAGTCTTTGGGCCGCCTGTGTTGGTGGTTCCGCTGCCTGTGTTGGTGTTTCCGCCTGTGTTGGTGTTTCCGCTGCCAGTTGGTGGCAATGTTACGCCGCCGCCTGTGGTGGTTCCGCCGCCTGTGGTAGTTCCGCCGCCTGTGGTAGTTCCGCTTCCACTTCCGCCGCTTGTTCCTGGGGTTCCTGGTGGTACGGTTACTGGCTTGGGAGCAACAACAATGTATGTAGGGGCTTTAACGGTAAAACGTCCGTCTGTTCGCATGCGTCCGTCCAGGTAGCCGGACGGCACAACATAATCGTAAGTTGAAATTGTTTTTTCGGGGCCAAATTTTAAATCGCCACCGTTGGCGGCAAGAATTTGAGTAGCTGCATTTATGACTTTGCCAAAAGCAACTTTCATTCCTTCATATCCTACTTTATTGCCTTCGCGGGTACATTTAGCAAGATCGCCGTTTGTTTCTCCAAACTTTCTGTTTGCCATGTAGGTTTGTGCTACATCAACAAATTTTTGAAGATTTGCGGTATTTAAACCGCCTTTTGAAGCATCACTAAGGCCGGATGCTGCAAAATATTCGGTTGCATCAATTTGTACTTGATCTCCCGATTTTTTGGGGCTGTTGGATGCGCCCCAACAAGAGAGCATAAAACCGTTTCCGAAGATCGCGCCGAAGGTGTTATCCCACCAATTGCTGTCCTCAAACATTCCTTCTATTACGGTGCCAAGTTCTTCGCCAAGTTCATCCTCGGTGGCGGTTGTGTTTCCGCTTCCAGCGTTAAGGCCCTTTATTTCTTTTGAAGCATTAAAAGCAACTGCAATAGGGCTGCGGTACGTTTTGCGCCCATGTACTTCGGGGTAAGACCATTTAATTAATTGGCCTTCAATAACAACGCCTTCTTTGCCAATTCCAAACTGTGGATCAATACCTTTATTAACGAAAAAATTGATACGATCCCGAATTTTGCAAATAATACCAGGGGCTATACCTATTTCTTGCAGATAAAGCAAAAAATCCCGAAACCCTTGCCTTGCTTCTTCGCTTACCGGTTTACGGTTTCCCTTAACGGTTGCAACATTGTCGCAACTTGCGGGGGCTTGCAGTCCGAAATGATCTAATTTATCCATAAAAACATCGTTTTTTTCTGTAAAATCTGCTTCTGTATTTTGGTGCTTCGTGGCATCAATCACATAATAACCAGCACTTAATTTGGCGGTTTTCTGATCTTTTGGAACCACTATATAAACATGTGTGAATTGATCGGGCAACATACCGGGTTGCTTTATCTTTCGGATATAATGTTTGATACCTAAAGAAGTAAGGGTGCAGCCGGTAAAAATGGAATAACTTTTACAATCTATTCCTGTTTTGCGAACACTCCAGGAACATGCGGGGCTTCTTAAATTTTGATCGGCTCCGTCTGCTTTGTATTGAATATGATTATATAGAAAATCATAAATAGCGGCAACGGTGGCTGAAAGTGATTTTTTTTGAAGCTGCGGGGCCAACTTGGCAGTTTGCTTGTGGTTTTTTAGAATGTTGGCTTTTATACCGTCCATACTAAAAAAAGTGTCGCCCTTACCAAGATAGGTGCTTTCGCATGTGCTGGAAGGAATAAATTTATTGTAATGATTGCCAGCCATTAAAGGACGGTGCAATACGTTATTAATAATTCCTTTTTCACTCATATTTACACTTTGTACATGAACTTTTAGGGTGTAAATATGCGAAGGGGTAAAATTGCGTTTTAACACAACGCAACTAAAAGCATTGCAACGTTATTATAATGAATGATTTTGTAGTATTTAAAACAAAAAGATAGGAAAGCGAACGAAAAAACCCGATTGCAACATGTGACGTTGCAGTCGGGTTTTAAAAGTGGGTATGTTAAAATGGCTTTTAGCTTGGTGTTATCGAGCATTTAACCCACCTTGTAAACAATATCCTGAACCATTCGGCAAACCAGTACTTTCGCTCCATATCATTATTAAATCAACCTTACCCGCTAATTTCAATCGTTTAAGTAATACTGTCAGTAAATCTTCGGGTATTCCTGTCTGTTTAGAAATTGCCCATTTCCGTCTTCCATAACCTCTATCCAAGTCAGATAAGTTTGCTAATATTTCGCTTTCCATTTCCGCAATCGCAGAAGAAAAACGCTCGCTAACAACGGCTAAATCTCCATTGCTTTGCGTATTTTCAGTTTTAGTTTCTTCACTCATAGCTTCTATTAATTTGAATCTTTTGTTCTCCATATTTAGTGGCAACGGAGTTTAGCCAAACCGTTATTTTAAAAATTACAAACGCAGGGGTCTAATTCCGGCTCAAATTCTTTAATAAATGGTGTTGTTGCGGCTTCGGCGACTAAATCATCAATTGAAAGGTTTTCGCGGAAAAACATGTTTCCATATTGCAATTCCATTTTTTTGTACCAGGGAGTTGATCGCGTACCGTGCTGAATTGCTTTAATTAGGTTGTTTTTAGATTTCTTCCAGCACAATTCGCAATTACCAAATTCGGAAGGAATGGTAAGTTGAAACGGTTGCAACATAAAAAATAAATCCAAATCCTTTTTAGCAACTGGTTTTTCAAAATCTGTTAATAGCGGTGCAATGCGTTTTTTATCGGTTTCCAATATAGAAAGAGTAATTCGCTTCGGCATGTCTTCTTTTCGGTAGCCCAGGGCCTTAATGTATTTCGTGGTTCCGAAGTATTTTTTTACAAAAGAATGACTTACCCTCGTTTTTAGATATTCTGAACAGTAAGGCGTTGCGGGGTTTGGTACTCCCGTCCATTTGTTCTTATTTAAGTGCATAATTGCTTCTTCAAAAACTTTGCTGTCCATGTCCAAATCCTCAAAACGCTCAATCACTTTATGGCGTACTCCAACGCCCATTTTTTTTGAATATACTCCTTCCAGCAGCCAAAGTTTTATTCCCCAATGTTTAACAATTTCCTGCAAAAATTTAATGGTTTCCGGGCGTTCTTGGCCTGTGTTGCAAAAACAATAAACTTTATTGTATTCTGCGTATTTTTCAGAAGTTTGAATGTGGCGGGCCATCATTGCAGAAGATCGCCCGCCGGAAACCAAAACAGCTAAATTTTTCAAACGCCCTCGCTTTTAAGTTCTTCGTAACCTTCTGCGGTTCCCAATTCCTCAACGATCAATTTCATGTGCTTGCTGTTTAGGGTTTTTACATTTTTTGAAAACTTGATCCGGCTTTGATCGTTTACAATATTTACCGCGTCTTGTATTGCACGGCGTACTGTTGCCTTTGGGGTTTTGCTATACATTTCGTACACTTCGGACTTGCTGGGGGTGTTAGGGATCGGTTTTAGTTCGGTTGCTTGGCTCATAATGAAATATATTCTTTGGTGGTTAATGAATTAGTTTTTATAAGGGATTTGTATTTTGTGTTTTGTACGCTTTCGCTTGCTCCCCAAATGATCGCGGAACCATAAATTTTAGGCCGCTTGGTTTTAAGGTGGTGGTATAGTGTGCCTTGCTTGTATAGCTGGCGGCGGTTTTCGTAGAAGCTGCGGAATAGCACAAATACTTTAAACTTCCACCACAACCAAACAACGCGGTTGCGGTAAAATACCAACGCCCCAATTGCTGGAAGTGTCAATAATAAATATGCGTTTGTGAATAGTGCAAAAATAATAAACGAAATAACGGCCACTTTTTCTATTATGGCAAAGGTGGCCATGTTGTCCTGGAACCAGCGCAAAAATGCGGAAGGTTTTTTGCGTTTGTTTTTTGAATAAAATTCTTTTCCGGTGTAGCAAAGTGCCTGTTGAAATTTATTCAACGGTGCAAACGCTGAAGCAACTTTAAAAAATGCGGTGCTGGCTAAGGTTGCAATTTTGTTTCCGGAACGCACCGTTTTTTTTGCTGGTGCATGATCAATTTTTTTCTTTTTTGGTTTTGGTGGGTTTTTGTGGTACGTTTTCATTTGTCTTTTTTAGGGGTTTTATTGGGTTATTAAACAATCTTTTAATCTTGTGGCAATTATTTCAACAATATCGGTTGTTACGGCGTTGCCGCATAGTTTGTAGCGTTGGGTTTTGGGGATTTTCTTTTTTACCTCTTTACCTTCTTTGTCAAGGTAGATACCGTATTTTGTCCAATCATCGGGGAAGCCCTGCAACCTTTCACATTCAATTTCCGTTAATCTGCGGATTGTGGATTTTTGTTGCACCATAGGCTCATGTCCGTGGCTTTCAGCTTTTAGTGTGGGTACATTTTCTGATAGTTTTGGTTCTTTGTTATCGTGGCCGTAATGAGTAATACAAATGCCATGCTGATCCTGGCAATTCAAAGTAAAAGCGGGATCGCCTTCATTTTTAAAACGCCGGCCATTTTAGCGTTTTTCTTTGCGGTCAATCGTAAGTACGGGTTGTATTTTAACAATAGGTTGCCCGCTTCCGTCTTGTCGCGCCCTGGCGTTTAGTGCTGGAATATTGCCACCTTCCATTTTTCTGAAACCTTCGCCGTGCTTATGGGTGCGGAGGGTGCCGGTTTCAATTATTGTCATATCACTATGCAGCCCGCCACTATTCCCGCCCGCGGTTAATGTACCCGCCATTTTTGGAACGGAAATAAAAGTATCATCCGCCTTTAAACTTCCGCTTGCTTTTATTGCTGTGGCACTATATTGGGTTTGTGGCCGTCTGCCGTTTGGTTGGTCCTGCTGGTTAAATAGTCTATCATTTTCTGTGAAAGGAAATACTCCGGGGAAACTTCGTCCTGCAAGATGTCCAACAAGGTAAATTCGCTCTCTATTTTGGGGTAATACCCAACTTGTGTTAAGCAATTGCCATTCAAGTCTATAACCCCCAAGGTTGGTAAACTCTCGCAATATTGCTTGAAAATCCCTTCCTTCGTTGCTGGAATAGGCTCCCTTAACGTTTTCCCACACAAAAACCGGTGGTCGGGTTTCATCAATGAGCCTAATTGCTTGCCCGATAATACTGCTCCTTTTTCCTTCCATTCCGGCACGTTTTCCAGCAATGCTAAAATCTTGGCAAGGGCTTCCGAAAGTGAATATTGCGTTTCTTGATAATTGATTTCCTGTAACATGTTCAACTGGTCCGACATGGATTGAATTTTTAAAGTTATACTTAGTTGCTGCGATTGCGTGTTTGTCGATTTCGCTATAATAATGATTGTTGAATTTCCAGCCCGCTTGTAAAAAGCCTTGAAGAAAACCGCAGATGCCGCCGAAAAGTTCTACAAAGTCAAATTCCTGTTCGTTCATGGCGTTACGGTTTTGCTTAGATCAATTCTTTTTTTATGCAGATCGTTTTTTACTATTTCCATTTCGTTGCGGCGGAAGTCGTTTCGCTCGGTTTTCACAAAGTCCAACAAAGCGGATTGCAACACAATAGCTTCATGAAGTTCCAGGGAAATTAAATGTGTTTGTGGGTGGTATCGGTTTTGAAACTTCTTTTTAAATAGGTAGTACAACTGTATTGCAATGGAAAAACGGATTTCCCAATCTTCGGCGTTGTTTAGTTCGCAATCTATTTTTAAGGTTGAAAGTTCGGCGTATTGAAGCATTGCATCGGCTATAATTCCGGCGCGGGTGTGCTTTACTTTTATTTTTAATCTTTCCATAGCTTAAAATCGTTTTTCTGCAACAAGTGTGTTGGTTGCTGTTTCATAAAACTGGATCACGTTTGTAAACTTCATTAACACGTCATTTTCAAAACGTCGCAACATTCCCGCAACGTTGTACGCTATTCCTTTGCGGTTTTTGCTTACAAAGTTGTACCGGACCGGGTTTACTTTTTTGCCGCTGGGTGTGGTTTCCTTTAGATCGTTGCAGCCGTTTTTTAATAGAAATACCATTTTGTACGCGCTGCAATGCGGGCAAACTTTGTGTCCGTGGGTGCATTTTATGGGTAGTTGTTGGCTCATATCTCTTTTGTATCGGGATAAAGGCGTTTCATCCTGGTTAAAAACTTGGTTGCAGCTTCGGGCGTTGCAAAATCTTCTTTACGGTTTACGGCCTTTTCTGAAAAGCTGGGGGTGTAGTTAATTTCGATCGTTGTCATTTTGTTTCGGTGTTAGTTAGTTCAACAATAAAGCGTACCAGCATTGCAGCGGCTTGTACGGCTTCTTTTCTTTGTGCGTGTATATTATATTGCGATTGATTTTTTTTGATCTCGGCCCATAATTCGTCCACTTCTTCTAAAATAACCGCGTAGGCTTCGTGCGGGTTTACGAAGTTTTTAGGAAACATCTTTTTTGCTCTAAAAACTTCTTCCTCTATTTCAGTAGTTGCCTTATAGATTGAAGTTTCATACTCTCCGGGGTTTTTTAAATACGAATCTTCGGTAACTAAATGGTTGTGAATTAGGTTGCTGATTTTATTCGCTTCGGAAGGCCGAAATTCATTTTCTAAAAGAATTTCCTTTATTTTTTCTGCATTCATAATTTCTATTTGTTATTTAGTTAATCTTCGTAGTGTAAGTTCCTGCAAACGTGGCCCTAAAAGTACTTGCCATTCTTCCGGCAAGTTGTTTACAACGTAATGCGTAAGTTTCTGTAAATCATATTCTTTTCGCAAATACTTGTAAATAGCATTGTCTAATTTTTCCTGTGGGGTTGTAGGCGGTTGCGGGTTCTTTTTTGCTTCGCGGGCCGCTTTTCGTTTTTCGGTTAAAACAGCTTCGCGCTTTCGGGCATCAATCAAATCTTTTCGCTTTTTTTCAGCGGCCTTGGCTTTTCTCTTTAGGGCGTTGGTCCAAACTTTTTGCGTGTAGGCAAAGCAAACATCGGAAGGTAGTTTTCGCAACGGATCAAAATAAACTCCGGGGTACCAAACGCCATCCCATTTCATTTTTTTGAATTTGCGAAGGGCGTAATTCAAGCGGAAGCGGAAGCCCATTAAGATAGAATAGACTTCGTTTTTTGTTTTGGCTTTTCCGCTGAAATTCAAGGCTTTTGCATCAATTATTTTATCTATATGCTTAATTCCCGCGCCCCAACTTTCTGCCTTTGGGTGGTTGTTTAGATATAATTTTGCGGCGGTTTTTATAAAATCCTGTTTTCCTATTTCCAAAAATTCGGCATCGGTAATTCTTGGGTTTTCAATCATTGCCGCCAAGGTTTTGCCGTTTAGCGGAATATGAAGATCGTGTTTACCGGCGGCAAGTTCAGCGGCCAGGGCAAAGCGGTTTTCGCGTTTGGCGGTGGTAGTTTCATCCCAATAGTTTGGTTCTTCTGCAGATACCGTGTTTTTCGGCGTTGCTCCAGCTTCTTTTTCTTCTAATTGGTCCAGCACTTTTGAAAGGCCGGGCATTTCTTTTAAAATTTTCGGCCCTGGTTTGCTTTTTTCCGCGCCGCCGGTTTCAAAATTTTTTCCACCTTGCGGATTGGTGGTCTTGTAGAAAATCAAATTAGAAAATAGCGAAGCGTTCCTTTCATCGGAATTGTTCACAATTCCTTTTTTTTCTAATTGATTTTTAGATGATCTTGTAGAAGAAACATTGTGTCCATGTTGCAAATCTTTCCGCTTTCGGGGGCTAACTTGTTGATTTTCAGCGTTTGTTTTTTCACTTAAAAAAGCATCCTCGATCACTAAAATTTGTGGGTTCACAAGGTAATTAACAGGGATTTCCGAGCCGTGGAATTGTGGTTCGGTAAGCACTCCGGCTTCTTCAAAACGTCTTTTATATGCTCTTATAGTGCGTTTGCAAAAGTCTAAACTTTGCTCGCCGTTGCGTTTCAGTCTTTCAATGCGGTGCGGGTTTATATCGCATTTTGGCAAACTGGTGGGCGTGGTCTTGCTGGTGGCCTTCCATATCTTTACATATTTTTGAAGCTGCCCGGCGTATGCGTGTATAAATGCGGCAAAAACGTTTTCCGAAGGTTCGCGCAGGGGCTGGAATTTTACTTTTTCAAAATACATGCCGTGGTTTTCGTTGAAGCTGGCAACGGCTTCATTGTACTGTGCTTTTTCGGTATTCTTTAAGTGTCCGTACTTGCTTATAAAGAGGTTTATCAATACCGTTTTGCTATCTGTGGCCGGGTGTGCTTCCTTGTGGGCGGCAACGGCTTCATTGTGTTTTTTAATGGCTTTGTTCAATACGCGCAGTTGGCGGTTATATTCCGCTTTAAACAGGCGGAAGTTGTCTAAACTGGCTTTAAAATCAAGTTGCGGCCAAACATATTGTTTTGGTTCCACAACTGAAGCAACTTCGTTTTGTACGGTGCTGGACGTTTGCGGAACCACAGTTGAAAGGTGCGGGGGGAAGCTGCTGTAAAAATAGGTTGCTGGCTTCATTAATTTAATATTTTTGGTTCCACAACATTGTAGTTGATAGCGCGGGCTGTTAGGGCCGGGCCGTGCATAAAAACTGAAAGTCTTTGAAGGTTTTGGCGTATCTTGTTTTTGTAATATTCGCAAAGGGTTTTCTTTTCGTCAATGCGCAAGTGGGCGGCGGCGGGTTTGTCCAGGGCTTCCAATTGTTTGTAAAAAAGGTTTAGTTCTTTTTCTACTTGGGTTTGGTCCCAAGTAAGGGCGGATTGGCGCATGTGGTGTTGAATATCTGCAATAGCATCGTTGCACATTTGTTGGGTGCGGTTGTCCAGGTAGTGCGCTGGAAGTTGTTTTGTTGTTTGGGTGTGTGGTAAATTTTTCATTTGTCTTGGGTTTTGGTTAAACTTTTATGAAATATTCTTTGCTAATTTTCTTTTCAGACCAACAATACGAAGGCAGCCAAGGCGCATCAACTGCATGCGCTCTTTTTCGGTCCATTTCAGTGCCTTCGGGTTTGTGGCGGCGGCCCTAACTATTTTTAATCCTATCCAGGTTCCGCGCTCCCTTTCCTCTTTAACAGCTACAAGCAAACCCGCCCTTTCGGGTATGTGGTGCAGAGCGGCTTCTTCAAGCTTTTCCGGTACGCAGAAAAACAAGTGCTTTATAAGGTCGTTTTCGTGGCCGTGAATTTTGTCTTTGTCTTTAATTAAATCGGCTTTTGATATTTTAATTTCTACTTCCGTGGCATATCCAGCTTTAGATAAAACCAATACATCGCATTCGTGAAGCGCGCCTGGTCCGTTGTTGGTCCACCTCGCTATTCCCCAATGAACGCCAGGAACTATTATGTTTCTGCGGGCATCGAAAAATTTCATTGTGAGGTATTCCAGGTCGGTGCAATTCATTTATTCAAGAATTAGGTTTAAGGTCTTTATCTGCCTTCTTAAATGGGTCAATCCATTTTCTTTATTGAAATAGTGGCGGGCTTTTTTTAGTTCAACTTCATCAGGCTTTACGTTATTAAGCCAATACTCGTATTGATCCATTTTTGATTTGATGATCCTTTGAAACTTTGAGCGGGTTTCATTCAGTGATTTCTCGGAAGGGTTATGCTCTAAGTACATTTCAATTTTTCGCAATAATTCGTTTTCGCGGGAAAGCTTCTTATATTTTCTTTCCGCGTTTAGTTTTTTTGCGTAGTTCCATTCGGGAGATTTACTAATTTCAGCACACTTGTCCATTTCAGAAAGGTTGTCTGTTATTGTTTTTTTTACTTCTTCAAGGTTTTTCATAGTTAAAAGTTTAAAACAAAAAAATCCCGCTGGCGGCATGTGCCGTGCCGCCGTTGGGATTGGTTTAGCAAACTTTCGCAGCTTGCGGATTGGTGTTTTTAAACGTAATGCCAAGATCGCGCACAACCATATCACGTACCAGCGCATCTGTGCTATGCTCCGGGCGCAACTGTGGGCGTTGCTTTTTTGTTTTTGGGGAAGAAGCGGTAACAGGGGCCGCAGTTATCACGCTGCGGCACTTTTCCTGTTCCTGTGGGGATAGGGCTTCGTAAAGTTCCAAAATGGTTGTTGCTTTTAGCATCACTTTTATTTTGTACCTTTACGCCGTGCGGGTGTGTGGTAACTCCCGCACAAGCTGCAAAGGTTGTTCTTCAATTTTTGTGGTAATTTTTATTTGTCTTGGCTCGCTGTGTGGTAACGGCGGGCCTTTTTTAAATTAAAGAAACCCGCGCCCGTTGCGTGGTGCAACAGGCGGCGGGCTTTTTTTAACCAAATTTTAAACCTTCCATTTACCAAAGAAGTGTTTAAGTTTTCAACTTCCGGGGCGGAAGGGTATATGCTATGACGGAACAACAAAGCGGTAATACTTTGGTTTTGTTCCATTTCTTCAAATTCATTATATAAGGCTTGCAGGGTTGCAAAATCGCAACCTACCTGGTTGGCGTTTGTAAATACGCCCAACTGCTCTACATAACGGCAAAACCTTTGAAACCCATAAAAACTGATCCAACTTGTAATAATGCTGTTATTGTTTTCCTTAATGTGAAGGCCGGGCATAAAAACAGGAATGTTTGTAGTGGTTAAAAGGATGCTTCCTTTTATTTGGCTGGCGTTCTGCGTGTTATGATTTTGGCACATTGTTTGGAATGTATTTGTTAACTAACTCTTAAATTTCAAATTATGCGTTTGCAACTACGTTTGTTGCGGCCTTTGGTGGCTGCTGTTTCTTCCCTTGTTTTTCCTTCGCTTGCTTTTCTGCTTCTTCTTTATGGATGATTTCCCAGGCTTCTGCGGCGAATGAATAGCCTTTTGTAAATATCACAGCATCACAAAGAGAATAGGAAACATCTTCCAATTCTTCTGAAATTTGGCGGATGGCTTCCCTTACGGTTTCGCCTTTAGCAACTTTAGCGTTGAAGGCCCGGATAATTTCTACGTTGCGCTGGATGAAAAATTTTGCTCTACTTGTGGACATATTTTTGTACTTTGTTAGGGCAAATGTACTAATATATTTTTAACAGTCAAATATTTTTAGAATTATTTTCTAATATTTTTTTATGAAAAACTTTATAGGTTTAAATATCAAGTATTTATATGAGGAAAATAAATTGAGCCAAAATGAATTTGGAGAAATATTTGATTTAAAAAAAGGTGTTGTTAGTACTTATGTAAACGGAAAAACCAATCCCCAAGTTGAAACAATCCAAAAGATATGCGATCACTTCAACATAAGTATTGACGATTTTATAAACAAAAACCTGCGCACGCTGCGTATTGATGAAATATGGAACCATACCGGCGAAACGGCCGGCGAACCCGCCGCCCTACACGGAAACGCCGCCTATATGCAAAAGACCATTGAAACGCAAAGCCAACTAATAGAGATGCTACAAGCCGAAATTAAAAGGCTGAAAGGCGGACAGGACTATAACAGCAAAACGGCTTAAAGGTGGTGTTTAAAAAAAATTGCAACCATACGGAAAAACTTACTTTTTAAAAATGATTGATTAATACTTAACCCTAAATTTTACTATTATGAAAAAAATTATTACGCTTTTCGCTTTTATAGCCTTAACCTTTGCGTGTTCAAGTGATGATGATGCGCCAAAATCGGAAGAGCAAACCAATGAACAAAAACGCGAACTTATTATTAACGGAAGCCCTTGGTATTTTACATCTGCAACCGTTATTGAAGTTGGTTTTAATCCGGCAAATTTAACTAAGGCGGAAGTTGAAAATATCATAAATAGAGATTATGAAGATTCGGAATTGAGATTTTCCGCGGATGGTTCCGGGCTACTTGTTTTAGATGGTTTTGATTTTGATTTTACCTGGGGTCTAAATTCAGCTGGTAACGAGATAGTGCTGGGAGGTCAGTTAGGAACTTTTACTGGTTTGTCTGTTAAGCCTAATGAACTTTTGTTTACAATGGCTGAAACTTGTCATTCGGTAAATCCCGATGCTGACGTGTGTGCGGAAGCAAGATTTAAGTTTAATTAGCGCAACCCCGAAGCCGTACCCAAAACTTTTTAAAAACCTACAAATTATTTTTTATAAACTGTTGTATAACAGTTTTTTGTATTAGTGCCGGAATACATTTTAAAACTCATAACCCGAAGGTCACAGGTTCGAGTCCTGTTCCCGCTACAACATAGCCCCAAGGAAACTTGGGGCTTTTTTGTTTTTTGCATAGATGGAAGAATACGTGGTTTACATACTGGCTTCGTCTAAAACGGAAAAACTTTATAAGGGCCATACCTCAAACCTGATCGAACGTTTTAAATCGCATAATGCACTTTCGGAAAAAGGTTGGACAATCCGTTATAGGCCCTGGAGCGTGGTCTTCGTACGTTTTTTTAAGACCAAAAATGAGGCCATGTGTTTTGAAAAATACCTCAAGACGGGTGTCGGAAGGGAATGGATCGCCAAAAAACGTACATTTTGAATAGCGCGTCAAGCCCATATCCGCCGCGGCGGACGCAGGTTCGAGTCCTGTTCCCGCTACTAAGAAAGCCTCCTTTTTTTGGAGGTTTTTTATGCCCTTTTACCTCCGCAATGACAATTCTTTAACAGCATTTTTACATTGCATTTAGTACATTAGCCGTTTATTTTTAAAACTGAACACTAATGAAGTATTTCACTTGCAGTCTCTTGGTTTCACTGCTCCTCACCACCGTTTCCTTTACCTTATTTGCGCAGGAAGTAAAGCCCGACAATCAACACCTCTTCGACAATTTCTCATATAGGCAGGGGAATGTTTATCGTACCGCCTCGGGAAAACCAGGGCCGGAATATTGGCAAAACTCGGCCGATTATAATTTGGAAGCCACGCTTGATGATAAAACGCACACGATTTCAGGAAATATAACTATTCATTACACAAATAATAGTCCGGAGACCTTAGATTTTATTTGGTTATATCTTGAACAAAACCGTTTTACTGAAAACTCCCGTGGAACTTTGACCACTCCAGTTCAGGGCAATCGTTACAGTGGCGACGTGGAGGGTGGTTTTGAGTTGAAAAATGTTTCGGCAAAAACCAAGACCGGAACTTCTTCAAAACATATAATTACCGATACGCGTATGCAGCTTTGGCTGGACAAGCCTTTGGACGCTAAAGGAGGTAAAGTTGAAATAAAAATGGATTTCAAATTTAAGGTTCCCGTGGAAGGAATGGACCGCATGGGCAGACTGGAAGTAAAGGATGGAACTATTTACGCCATTGCGCAATGGTATCCTCGAGTGGCGGTTTTTGACGATGTAGTGGGGTGGAATATTGACCCATATTTAGGGGCAGGTGAGTTCTATTGCGAATATGGAAATTACGACGTGAAAATTACCGCACCAGCCAATCATACGGTAGTATGTTCCGGGGTTTTACAAAACCCCAAAGATGTACTTACAAAAGAACAGCAAACCCGTTGGGCACAAGCTGAGAAAAGCGATAAAACCGTTTACATCATAAAGCCGGAAGAAGTTGGCAAGCCTGTTGCTTCTGTGAAGACCGATGGCATGCTCACCTGGCATTTTAAAATGGAAAACACCCGCGATGTGGCCTGGGCCGCTTCCAAAGCATTTATTTGGGACGCAGCGCGCATGAATCTTGGCGATGGCAAAACAGGATTGGCACAATCAGTTTACCCAAAGGAAAGTGATGGCAATAATGCCTGGTCGCGCTCAACGGAATTCACAAAGGCTTCAGTTGAATTTTATTCAAAAACCTTTTTTCCTTATCCGTACCATAACGCAATTAATGTAGCGGCTAGCGTGGGCGGTATGGAATATCCCGGTGTAAGTTTTTGTCATTACCAAAGTAAGGGCGAGGATCTTTGGGGCGTTACCGATCACGAATTCGGCCACAATTGGTTCCCGATGATCGTGGGCAGCAACGAGAGGCGCTATCCGTGGATGGACGAGGGTTTCAATACTTTTATAAACCATTACAGCACCAAGGCCTTTAACAATGGCGAATATTTTTCTGACCAGGAAACACCCAAAAAAATAGTTCCCTATTTAACGTATGAAAACCGTGAAGGGATTGATACCTATCCAGACGTAGCCCAATCCATGAACCTCGCCTTTACGGCCTATTATAAACCTGCAGCCGGGCTTATTCTACTTCGCGAATATATTTTGGGACCCGAGCGTTTTGACCTCGCGTTCAATAGCTATATTAAAACTTGGGCCTACAAGCATCCGCAGCCAAACGACTTCTTCAACCATATGGAAAACGTGGCGGGCGAAGATCTTTCCTGGTTTTGGAAAGGGTGGTTTTACGGTAATGGCAATATCGATTTGGGTATTTCGGAAGTAAAACCCTATTTGGGGAATTATCTGATTACCGTTGAAAACGACGGACAAATCCCGATGCCGGTGCAACTTGAAGTGATTTATGATGACAATTCAAAAGAAGAAATTTTACTTCCCGTTGAAATCTGGCAGCGCGGCAATAGCTGGACGCACCTTTTAAAAACAACCAAACAAGTGCAGCGCGTGGTTTTGGATCCCAATAAAATGTTGCCCGATGTAAATGTTTTAAACGACACTTGGAATAAACTTTAAAAATCCCAACAAAGAAAAATGCTTCCAAACTATAAATTTTGGAAGCATTTTTTTAAATAATATTTGGTAATTAATTTAGCATCCGCCTAAATGAACTATCGGGTATTGGCTTACATCTATAGTAACATCTTTCGTGCTTTTTTTCACCATTTCAATCGCTTCGTCTGTGCTGTATTTATGTGGGCCTATGTAAAAAGTAGCTCCCCGTTTCCCCAATTCCTTTACATATTCCACTGGGTCTGCAATTGGCGCTGGCGGAGCCTCGGGAGCCATATATAAGTTTCCGTTTTCTGCTGAAGGTGTTTTAGAAACCTTTGGGGCTGGCGGCGGCGGTGGAACATCACTTTTTTCGCCCTTTTTTACTTTTGGAGGTTTCGGAGCCTTTGGAGGTTTGGGTGGGGGTGGAGGAAGACACTCAGGAAACGGCTCTGCATTTGCTTTCTGTTCATCGGTCATTTTGCGGTAAATGGTTTCCAAACGTTCCAAATCCTTCTTTTTGATGATTCGTTCTTCAATGTCAACCGCGTTGTATTTTTTCGCCAGTTTGTTGTACTCTTCAATTTCGGCTTTGGTGGCTTTTTGTTGAACAAGCTCTGAATGAACTTCCTTCTTTAAAACTTCTTTTGTGCTAAACCCATAAATCAATACGGAAAGCAAGGGCAAAATTAAAAGGCTTTTAATCCAAACGGCTCTTTTGGAGGTGCGTGTTTTCATAAGTGTAAATCGTTTTTTGATTGATGAATAATTCAGTGAATGCGCAAGTGAAGGCGTAGCTGCATTTGATGAGAATGCAAGTAATATTTTTTGATAGTCAGAAGTTTGGGCACCTGCGTTTAAAACGGCACGGTCCGCTAAAAATTCGTGGTTCAGTTTGATGCTTTTTTTAAGGTAATGGAACAGCGGGTTGAACCAAAACACAATCTGCAATAGTTCAACAAAAATGATGTCCAAACTGTGTTTTTGGCGCGCGTGGGTTTCTTCGTGAAAAATAACTTCCTGCGGAATTTCACGGTTTTCGAATTGCTTTTTGTTCAGAAATATATAGTTGAAAAAAGTATGCGGAATGACGGTTTCACTTAAAAGTATATTTATAAAAGGGGTGTTTTTAAATTTTGGATTTTTTCGAATTTGTTGGATTAATCCAAAAAGATTTCTGAAAAATTTAATGCTAAAAAACAGCACACCCAATCCATAAATCGCCCAAAGCACGATCGGCCAGAAATTTAAGGTTTGTTCAACTTCAGTATAATTAAATTGCGGAGATACTTCGGAATAAATGGGCACGATGGGCGAAACTTCCATATAACTGGTAAAAGTGATAAGCGGAATTAGAAAAGCGGCCAATAAACTCCCGAAGAGATAAAAACGCTTAAAAGTGTGCATGGAGGTGTTTTCCAAAGCAACTTTGTAAAAAGCGAAAAGGACGGCAAGAATGGCTGCGGATTTCAGTAAATATAGTTCCATAACTACTTCTTTTTAATTTCAGAATCTATCAATGTTTTAAGGGCTTCCAATTCTTTTTTTGAAAGATTGGTCTCTTCGGTAAAGAAAGAAGCAAACTGTGATGGGCTGTTGTTGAAGAAATTTTTGATCAGCCCGTTTACGTGCTTTGAAAAATAATCCTTCTTTTTTACCAATGGAAAGTATTCCCGCGAACGTCCAATTTGTTTATAATCCACAAAATTTTTGTCCTGCATCCGTTTCAAAAGCGTGGCAACGGTTGTGGTTGCGGGCTTGGGCTCGGGATATGCCTCTATTAAATCCTTCATAAAGGCGCGTTCGTGTTTCCACAAAATCTGCATTAATTGTTCTTCTGAATTTGATAAAGCCATCATTGAAATCTATTTGTATTCTACAAACGTAGAACAAATATTTTAATTCTACAAATGTAGAGGTTGAAAAATTTACAAACAGCAAATCCCAAATTCCCAAAAGATTAATCTAAACCTTATTATTAGCGCTCTGTTTCGATTTCTGTTCGATTTCGATTTCAAAAAGAATATCTTTGACCCAAATTATTTTAAGATGAGTTTAGAAAAAGAATTGCAGCACCGAAGCGATAACAAATGCGAGCTTTGCGGTTCCGAAGAAAATCTTAGTGTTTTTGAAGTGCCAAACTCCCCAACTGATGTTGCCGATACAAGTATTTTAATTTGTGAAACTTGCAAAGATCAAATAGAAGACCCCGAAAAAGTAGATCCCAATCATTGGCGCTGCTTAAACGATAGTATGTGGAGCACCGTGCCAGCTGTGCAGGTTATGGCGTGGCGTATGCTCAATAGACTTAAAGCCGAAGGCTGGCCACAGGATTTACTGGATATGATGTATATGGAGGACGAAACCAAGGAGTGGGCAAAAGCTGGTCTTGCCGAAAATACCGGAATAGCAATAGTGCATCGCGACAGCAACGGTGCTATTTTGGAAGCAGGAGATTCTGTGGTTTTGATTAAGGACTTAAAAGTGAAGGGCAGCAGTATGGTTGCCAAACAGGGCACAGCCGTGCGCAGAATTTCCCTGGATCACGAAAACGAAAAGTACATTGAAGGTAAGGTCGATGGGCAACAAATAGTAATTATCACTGATTTTGTAAAAAAAATATAGATTAATATTTATAGTCCAATTTTTTCATAAACTCCTTGAAACGAGTTTCGTTTCTATAGGCTTCAAACATAGGTTCGTTTGGCAATTCTATTAACCCAAGGTCATTGTACGTCCGGGCTTTTTCCAGCCAATAGTACATTTTTTCTTTATCTTGTAGTACTGCATAGGTTCCTGCAATTTGAAAGCTCCAAGCTTTTTTATATTCATTGATCATTTTAGTCAACGCGGCATTGGATTTTTCCTCATCTCCCAATAAATGATACACTATAGCTTCTATGTGTAACCTGAATCCTTCCAAAGGTTCTTTTTTTATGACTTCTAAGGCTTCTTTATATCTTTTCTGGTTCATTAATATTAGCGCATATAATGAGTATGCAACATCTTGATGGGCATTTAAGTCAATAGATTCCTTTATAGCTATTTCGGCCTCCTTGAATTTTTTCGCCATATAATAGGTGTTGGCTAGACTGTAATAATTGCCAGCATTTATGGGGTCGAGTGTAATTACTTTTTTGTGGATTGCAATAGCCTCTTCAGTATTGCCACGCAACAGCGCTACTTCTGACGCCCTGTGGAGGGCTGTTTCATTATTGGGCTCTAAGCGCAAAGCCTTTTCGGCGAGTCTTCCGGCTTTTCCGATATCATTTTCATATTCCAAAGATAACAACGACAGGAAGGCATAAGTTTCTGCATAGGTGCTGTCTGCTTGTATGGCTTTTTCTGCCACTTGATATGTGAGCTTTTTAGCCTCTTCATAATCAATAATTCCAAAATTATTTTTTGAGTGATATATATTGCCCAATGTTATTAAAGCTGGAGCATAAGTGGAATCTATAGCCAAAGATTTATTCAATAATTGTTCAGCTTTGAGCAAAGATGAATCGTCAAAATTATTGTGAAATATATGCCTGCCTTCCAAAAATAGGGTATAGGCATCGGTATTTGGTTCTTCTGCCTTTGGAATTATTTTATCCAATATCCGCAATTGAAGGTTTTCAGCCACTGCCTCGGCAATTTCATTTTGGATCTTAAAAATGTTTTTTAGTTCCTTTTCCCAACTCTGCGACCAAATATTGTTGTCGCCTTTAGTTTCAACAAGGTTTACACTTACTCTTATAACGCTGTCTTGGGAGCGTACACTGCCTTCAAGAATATAGGCTACTTGCAGGGTCTTGGCTATTTCTGACAAGTCCATTGCTTTATTTTTAAATGAAAAGGCGGAGGTACGCGAGGTAACCTGGAGTTCGTTTATTTTAACGAGCGAGTTCAGTACCTCTTCTGCCAGGCCATCGGCAAAATAGCCTTGTTGTTTGTTCGGTGACATGTCTGAAAAAGGCAAAACGGCGATGGATTTTTCCGGATTGGTTTCCAGGGCTATGGTGGGCTCGTTTTTTTGGGATCGCAACCTAAACCTATCCACAAACAATAAAATTATCGCGAGCGCCAAAAAAGCAATGATGAAAGTATTTAGTTTTTGACCCGTTTTTTGGGTTATGGATTTTTCTTTGGGAACGTTCCTGGTTTTTTTGATGCCATCGGCCGTAATTTCAAAAAACCATGAAATACAGACCCAAACCGGGAGCAGAACGATCAAAATGATTAAAATCATTTTTCCCACCCAAACGGGCGCATTAATAATAGGGGTGAGTATGGCTATGACCTGCAGCAATACCCATGAAAACACCAAATATGAAACGGTGCCTTTAAAGACATTTCTTCTTCTCAGCTCGTTAAAAAAATCATTTAGATTCATTATTTACCGTTTTCAGTTTTAGGAAAGCCCATTTTGTCTATGAATTTTTGCCATCTTTTATCGGAGTGCAGATTCCGAAAGCGGGGTTCGGATAATACTTCGTTCAACCCAACATCGTGTACCTCGTACGCCTTATTCAGCCATTTGAAAGCATTTTCGGTATCATTTCTAAAGGAATAGCTTTCTGCAATTTGATAGGCCATATCATTGGTGTATTTTGCTATGAGTTCCTGCATATAGGCATCAGATTTTTCTATATCGCCCAATTTATAATATATGTCGGCATAAATTTGCAGGCTCCATCCTTCATCTTCTTCTCTTTTAATAGCTTCCAAAGCGGCTTCAGTTCTGTTTTGTTGCAATAAGATTCGCGCGTAATAATAATGCACGGCATAGCGATTGGGCTGTAATTCTATACACTTTTTGGAAGCTGCCACGGCTTTGTCTAACTGGTCCGCACAATAATATGCATTCATCAACTGATAATAGGAGTCGGGATTTAGGGGGTCTAAACTTGCTGAATATTCCTGAAGTCTAACGGCACTATCCACATTGCCCAAAGCCAATGCAAGCGTAGATGTAAGGCTTATTATTTCGGGACTGGAGCCGTCCAGTTTTAGGGCTATTGCATTTAATTGTTGGGCTTTGGTAAAATTCCAGTCATAGCTTAATTCATAATCTGCCAAATATGCATAGGCCAATGCGTTTTCGGGGTCTATTTCCAATACTTTTTTTGCAGCCTCTTTTGCTAAAGTGTAGCCTTGCTTAAAACCTAGGGTTCCATTGTTGGCCTGGGTTTCATACACTCTTGAAAGCAGCAGCCAGGCCGGCACGTACTTACTGTCTATTTGCAGTGCTTGTTTGGCTAGGGAAACAGCTTCTACCAGTTTTTGTTCGTCGCTGGAATAATTATATGCGTGCACTGCCTGTAAATATAATTTATAAGCTTCGGGATTGGTTTTTTTTGACTTTGGAAATGGTTTTGAATTCAACAGATTTAACTCGAGTGCTTTTACTACAGCTTCGGAAACCTCGTCCTGTATTGCAAATATGTTATCCATATTTCTGTCATACGTTTCAGACCATAGGTGCTTATCTTCTTTTGCTTCAATAAGCTGTGCGGTAATACGCAGCAAGTTTCCAGATTTGCGCACGCTACCTTCCAAGACATAGGTAACGTTTAGTTTTTCTGCAATTTCGGGAATCTGTAAGTCTGAATTTTTAAAAGAAAAGGTTGAAGTACGGGAAGTAACTTTCAGATTTTTGATCTGCGATAATAAATTCAGAAGTTCTTCCGTAAGTCCATCCGCAAAATATTCGTTGTCGTTTTTTTCAGAAAAATCCTCAAATGGAAGGACCGCAATGGTTTTGGAATTCATTGCTATGGGAAGATCAACGAAAGTATTGTTATTTTTTCTGTCGGTTATAATAAATCTGTCAATAACTAAAACAACAAGAATAAGCACTAATATTCCAATTATAATTTTATTGAGTTTTTTTCCAGTCTTTTTTCGGATGGAAGCAGATTCGGCTACTTTACTGGTTCGCTTTAAACCAGTTGGTGTAAATTCAAAAATCCAAGTAAGCAATAAATATATGGGAAAACCTATCAAAAGCAGGTAAAATAAGCTTTTGGAAATCCAAAGTGGCATTTCCGTAATATCCTTCAACAGTGCAGCAATGCGAATAAGGAGCCATGACACCACTATATATGAAATGGCTCCCTTTATTACATTGCGCCGCTTTAGTTCATCCCAGAAACTTTTGCCCCTCTTCACAACTCAAAATATTTGGTTAGCTATATTGAATCCTAAAGGTAGCGAATTTATTGATTATCAGTAGTTACACTTTTGGGGATGCAATCGGGGGATTTTAAAATGTCTTTAAATGAAACTTAGCTCATACGAAAATTACTTGCTCAATTCGGTGAAATAGTGATAAAACTGAGGAATGGTTTCAATCCCTTTTAAATAGTTCCAAATCCCAAAATGCTCATTGGGCGAGTGGATGGCATCACTATCCAAACCGAAGCCCATTAAAATGGTTTTGCTTTTCAGTTCTTTTTCAAACAAGGCTACAATTGGAATACTTCCGCCACTGCGCTGTGGAATTGGCGTTTTTCCAAAAGTTTCTTCGTACGCTTTTTCAGCAGCTTTATAGCCCAAACTATCTATTGGCGTAACGTAAGCCTGTCCGCCGTGGTGCGGTTTCACTTTTACGCGAACGCCTTCGGGGGCGATGTTTTCAAAGTGTTTCTTGAAAAGCTCGGTAATCTTTTTCCAGTCTTGGTTAGGTACCAAACGCATGCTTATTTTCGCGAATGCTTTGCTCGCTATCACTGTTTTGGCACCTTCGCCAATGTAGCCGCCCCAAATTCCGTTTACGTCCAAAGTTGGGCGGATGGAATTCCGTTCATTTGTGGAATATCCCTTTTCGCCATAAACGGCGTCAATGTCCAAAGCTTTCTTATAATTTTCAAGGCTGAAGGGTGCTTCCGCCATTTTCTCGCGTTCTTTTTTGGAAAGTTTTTCAACATCGTCATAAAACCCCGGAATGGTGATATGATTGTTTTTATCGTGAAGCGATGCAATCATTTTTGTCAAAACGTTTATCGGGTTTGCCACTGCGCCTCCGTACAATCCACTGTGCAGATCACGGTTTGGGCCGGTAACTTCCACTTCCACGTAACTTAAACCGCGAAGCCCCGTGGTTATTGATGGAACGTCTTTCGCAATCATTCCCGTGTCGCTAATCAAGATAACGTCGTTGGCCAATTTCTTTTTGTTTTTGGTAACGAACCATTCCAAACTGCTGCTGCCCACTTCTTCCTCACCTTCAATCATAAATTTTACGTTGCAGGGCAATTGGTCGGTTTTGGTCATATATTCCAGAGCCTTTACGTGCATATACATTTGGCCTTTGTCGTCACAGCTTCCGCGGGCGAAAATGGCGCCTTCGGGGTGTAATTTTGTTTTTTTGATTACGGGTTCAAATGGCGGACTGTCCCATAAATCCAACGGATCTGGCGGTTGCACGTCGTAATGGCCGTAAACCAAAATGGTCGGTAGTTTTTTATCAATTATCTTTTCGCCGTAAACTATGGGGTAACCGGGCGTTTCACAGATTTCGACCGAATCGCAACCCGCTTTTTTTAATTGTTTTTTTACGGCTTCCGCAGTTTTTAGTACGTCTTTTTTGTACGCTGAATCGGCGCTGATGGAAGGTATTTTCAACAGTTCGATCAATTCATCCAAAAACCGTTCTTTGTTTTTTTCAATATAAGGTTTTGCACTTTTCATTCTGATATAATATTTTTTCTAAAAGTACTAAAAATGCCGTAATTTGGCAGGTGAACCAACCCTTTCATTTTATGAAAACTGCTTTTTTGAAATTGCCTTTTCACTTTTCGGAAGAAAAACTTCTTAAGGATTTGGAGGTATGTAAAAGCTATGAATTCACTTCACACTTCAACAAAAATGATTATTCCGGAGATTGGACCTCAATCTCGCTGCGTTCCCAAAATGGCGAAATGAACAATATTTTTGCGCTTCCACAGACCGAAAAAAAATATAAGGACACGGAGCTGCTTCAAAAATGCACCTATTTCAAAGCAATTATCGATTCTTTTGAATGCGAAAAGGAATCAATCAGACTTTTAAATTTAAAACCCGGAAGCGTAATTAAAGAGCACACGGATTATAATCTGGGTTACGAAGATGGTATTTTCAGAATCCACATTCCAATTGTTACAAATGAAGGAGTGCATTTTTTTATCAATCATGAAGAAGTAAAAATGCTACCCGAGGAATGTTGGTACGGCAATTTCAACTTGCCGCACAGCGTTCGCAATGATGGTGAAACCGATAGAATTCATTTGGTGATGGACTGTTTGCGCAATGATTGGTCTGATAAATTATTTGCGGAAAGCGGCTATAATTTTGAAGCTGAAAACGTCCAACCTGAATATTCCCGCGAAACAAAACTGCGAATGATTGAACAATTGAAATTGATGGATACCGAAATTTCCAGAGAAATGATACTGCAATTACAAAAGGAGCTTTAATGGAACAGGGGAAAGAACGCGACTTGATTTTGGAACGGATTTTTCGGTTTTTTGATAAAATTTCCATTCAATATAATTTCACCGAAATTGAAACAGAAACCTTTTTGCCCGGCATCCAAATTAAAAATGGCGTCCTGCAAATTGATTTGCAAAA
>Ga0209344_10000958_pt1 | contig 42658 bp, 37 predicted proteins | sample Cruoilmetagenom6_FD_187293 | JGI IMG/M metagenome (GOLD analysis project Ga0209344, IMG submission 187293) | Oil polluted marine microbial communities from Coal Oil Point, Santa Barbara, California, USA - Santa Barbara Oil Seep Sample 6 (SPAdes)... | ecosystem: Environmental > Aquatic > Marine... | reverse complement strand
CGCAGTTGCCATATTTTTTATGGTCATCATCTCTCCTCCTAAGTCTCCTCTGGTTTAAGTGTACGCGGGGGCCGGTCTAACGCCCCCCGTTGCCCCGCAAGCCACCGATCAAAGTGTTTGGTACAAATGGAGCAGCACGCATTATGCGCGTTTCCTGTGCTGTGAATGATCCGACATTGTCCCGGCGGAATTCGGCCCATCGCGGGTCCCGGTCAAGGGTCTCCCGCCGCGCTTCCCGCTCCGCGAGGCTATCATATGCCCAAAGATGCAGGACCTGATTGAGGGGCCCGATGTCGCTGACGTAACAACCAAGCCATCCGCCGAGATGCTCTTCCTGAACGGGCAAAGCCAGGCGCCCATAGCGCTCCAGGTATTCCTCGGTCTGGCCATGCGGCAGTGTATAAATTCGGTGGTCGATGATCATGCTGGCTTCAGCCTTTCCTGCTCGAGGCTTCGTTGTTTGGTGTGTGATTTGCTTTGGGCAAGTCGCGGATCGGTACGCCCTTTGACAGATGGCTCAGCCGCATTGTCTCGTCTTTTTCGAGCGTCTGAGCGACGGCGAGCACGCGGGCGGCCAAGGCCTGCGGGATAAAACAGACGCCCGTCTCGTCGGCGGCAACAATGTCGCCCGGCAGGACTGTCACACCACGAATGACAACCTCGGCATTGACGGAAATTGTCTCAAGCCGCCATTTGCCAGTGGCCGGCGTGACACCGCACGACCAGACCGGCAGCCCATGCTCGCGAATGGCCTCGACATCGCGAACATGGCCGTCAACCACAATGCCCGCCTCCTGCTGGCGCGCGGCAATGGCGGTGGAAATGCCACCCAAGCTCGAAATGCCGGAAACACCCTGCACCACAAGCACATCGCCAGGCCGCGCAAGATTATGCGCTTCGATATCCGCAAGGCGCGAGCGCCCATCGGCGACAGCCTCCTTTACGGTATCGCTGCGACGCACATTTTTCACAGTAATGGCGGGCCCAACAATGCGCTGGCCTGGGAGAACTGGACGCAGGTTGCCGCCTTCAGGCACCCCCTCTATGCCCAGAAGGTCCATCGCATCCGAGATCAGACCGGTCAGATCGGAAAGCGCTTTCAAACCTTCAATCAGCTGCGTATCCGGTGCCGGTAATTCCAGCAATCCAAACGCTGATGGCGGCAGCTTGCCCAGAGTAATGCTGAAATCATTCACCTTGTGGAGCCCTCCCAGCGCTCGTTCAGAGCTGTGTCGCTAAAGGAACGCGCTCCTCCCTGGCGTTCACGCGGCAACCACAGCATTGATCATTTCTTAGACCGGGCCGCGCCAAGCTTCAAAGACTGTATTTTGATGGCATCCATGCCAGATCGGCATGGGCAGCATTGACCAGAGGCCCCAATTTGCCGACTGTATGCCGAAAAGGCATGGTAGACATCAAAAATTGCTCTTGGCATTTTTGGAGACAAGTCCATTAGGATCATCTCAACGCCGGGCATTTGATACACGGGAGGAACGCCGGGTGAAGGTTCATAACCATTTTGATATCACGGGATTGCACTATTTCAGTGCCGTGGCCGAGGAACGCAGTTTTTCGCGGGCCGCGGCGAGACTGAGGATTGCGCAACCAGCCGTCAGCCGGCGCGTCAAGGCGCTGGAAGACGATCTGGAAGTACAGCTTTTGTATCGCCACGCGCGCGGCGTAGACCTGACCGAGGCGGGAGAAAGCCTTTTGAGCAGTGCCTATGCGCTTTTCCGGCATATCGGGGATTTACGCGAGAACGCCATGCTGGCCGGTGACACCCCGAGCGGGGTGGTTGTGTTGGGCGTATTGCCCACGCCGGGTGAATATATTGTGCCCCGGCTCATTGCCAAAGCCAAACTTCTTTATCCCGATATCCGGTTCAGGATTGTCGAGGGGTATTCGGGCGATCTGTTGCGCATGCTGATCAATCAGGAAATCAATATGGCGATCATGCATGCCCTGACGCCCCACAGCGATGTTGATGTCGAAAAACTGTTGCTGGACTACATGTGCATTGTGGGTCCAGCAGGCTCGTTGAAAAAGAAATCCTATACGTTCAAGGAAGCCGCCACCTTCCCGCTTATTCTGCAACCCAGCCCAAATCTGGCCCGCCTGCGACTGGACCAGATTGCCGAGGAACGCGGGATCGAGCTCAATGTGGTCATGGGGTGCCATGGGTTCTGGGTGACCAAGTCGATGATCCGCGAAGGGCTTGGCTTTTCGATGGTGACGTTCGGTTCCGTGGTGACGGACCTTGAAAACGGATTGCTCGACGTCGCGCCGATCGAGGATCCGGCGGTGCCCTGGCCGCTGGTGGTCGCTGTGCGCGCCGACCAGGCGAGCAAACTATCACTGACAGCCATCAAAAAACTGGCGGCGGAAATCGTCACGGAACTGCGATCCAAGGACATCTGGCGGCAGATTCCCGGCGCAGCCGACTAATATTTCAAGTCTGGAGGAAAACAATAATGAAGCTCGACCCCATCGACGACGTGCGCTGTATTCTGGGGGAATCCCCCCTGTGGTGCGAGCGGGAACAAAAGCTCTACTGGGTCGATTCGCGCGCACCGGCCTTTCACGTTTACGAACATGACAGCGGCGCCCATCAGGTCCATGCATTGCCCGAAGTTGCCGGCAGCATTTGCCTGCGCGAAGATGGCGGCCTGCTTGTGGCGATGCAGACGGGGATTTACGCCCTGTCACCGAATGGCGAACTGGGCCATTGCATCGCGCGGGCCGAACCCAATCACCCCGATAACCGCTTCAATGACGGGCGGTGCGACAGGGCCGGCCGCTTCATTGTCGGCACCATGAACGACAAGGCGCGTATTACCACGGGTGTATTGTGGCGGCTCGACGCGGATGGCTCGCTCAATGCGCTGGATGACGACATCATTGTCCCCAATTCCCTCGCCTTCACGCCGGACAACAAGGCAATGTATTTTGCCGACACCTACAAGCACACCATCCACCGCTATGCCTATGATATCGACAAAGGCACCGTGTCGGACAAGACGCTTTTTGCTGATCTGGATGGCGCAACCGGCCGCCCGGACGGCTCGGCCATGGATTCCGATGGGTGCTTGTGGAACGCCGAATATGCCGGCGGCCGCGTCGTGCGCTACACGCCCGACGGCAAGATTGATCAGGTTATAGAATTGCCGGTGAGCCAGCCCACCTGTTGCGCCTTTGGTGGCGCCAGATTCGATGAACTGTACATCACCACCGCCAGCCAGCGCCTGAGCGACGAACAGCTTGCCGCCGAGCCCTTGGCGGGGGCGGTTTTTGTTTGCAGACCCGGCGCAACGGGCCTGCCTGAGGGCCGGTACGCTGGCAACGTTAAAAATTTGGGAGTTTCTGCATGAGCGCGCATATCATTGTTTCAGCCCCGGTCGAGCCGACACTCATGGCGGCGCTGGAAGGCCAGTTCACCATTCACCGGCTATGGGAAGCTGAAGATCCCCAGGCGTTTATCCGCGAACATGCCCCCGTCGTACGCGGACTGGTGACGCGGTCGATGATCGGCGCTGACGCGGCCCTGATGGACGCCTTGCCGAACCTGGAAATCATTTCGGTTTTCGGCGTGGGCACCGATGCAGTCGATCTCGCTGCGGCCAAGGCCCGCGGGATTGCCGTGACCAATACGCCGGGCGTTTTGACGGCGGACACGTCCGATTATGGCATGACGCTTGTCCTCGCCCTTGCGCGGCAGATTTCCGCCGCCGACAACTTTGTCCGCGCCGGCCGCTGGCCAAAAGAGCCCTTCCCGAACGCCACGCGGGTCAATGGCAAACGCCTTGGCATTGTCGGTCTGGGGCGGATCGGACAAGGTGTGGCCCGCCGCGCTGCCGCCTTCGACATGAAAATTGCCTATACCGGCCCAAGGGAAAAAGACGATGTTCCCTATGAATTCTTCCCGGACGTGGAAGCTTTGGCACGGGACGTCGATTTTCTGGTTCTCACCTGCCCCGGCGGCAAGGAAACTGAAAATCTGGTGGATGCCAAGGTACTGGAGGCGCTGGGCGCCGGGGGCATGCTTGTCAATATCGCGCGGGCGTCCGTCGTCGACGAGCCCGCGTTGATTGCAGCATTGAAGGCGAACACCATCAAGGCTGCCGCCCTTGACGTTTTTACGGGCGAACCCAATGTCACCCCGGAATTTTTTGAGCTCGACAATGTGCTGTTAGGCCCGCATATCGCCAGCAAAACCGTGGAGACACAGCGGGACATCGGCAATCTGGTATTTGCCAATATCGCTGCCCATTTTGAGGGTGGCGACTTACCAAGCCCGGTGACATGAAGATCACTGTCCGCGCCTTCACCTTGACGCCGGGTTGCCGGATCCTCTCCGGTTTCACCTCTTCAATCAGCCGGTTTTGAACACTGGAAGATGCTGGAAAGCGTATTGATTTCAATAAATCAGGGCTGGCGCTTGTTTCTCACGCCAGCCCTGATCGGAAATAACACGCCCTCAACCACGTGGTTGAGGGCGCCGGTTTGTCGTTGTATTTTTACATTTCGCTGGCAAATGTCATATCAATGGCGGACATAGGGTCCATAGAATCGAGTGCCACTGATTTCTGCTTGGCCACCCAGCTCCAAGTGGTTGTGACACGTTCGGGATCGAAAATGCCCAGCCCTGCCTTGTCAGTGACATCATTGAACATGAGTGGAATGGTGGCCACTACCACTTCCTCAGATATCTTTTCATCCACTTCAGGAACGGCTGCCTTGAGCGACGCTGCGGCCAAAGCTGGGTCTTCCTGCATCATAACTGCTGCCTTTTTAATTGCGCGCAGGAAGCGCACGACCACATCGCGGTGCTCTGCGAGATAGGTGTCATTGACGAAGATGGTTGTGGAATAGCCATCGAGACCATAATCGGACCAAGGGATAACCTTGAGCTTCTTACCAGCTTGCTCAAGCACGACAGAGGTGGCCGGAGTATTGGTAACGTAGGAAATAATTGCGTCTACCTGACCGGTGGCCAATAAAGCTGGTAAAGTGGCAGCATCAGCATTGGTGGTATTCACTGCGGTGGGGTCGACCGTGTTCATCTCCAGGAGGAATGGCCATGGGCCATTTGAAGAGGTGAACGGCGATGTCGCGACTTTCTTGCCTTTCAGGTCGGCCAAGGTTTCGATGCCACTATCTGTCGTCGTCGCCAGACCGTCTGGAACCTTGGTGAACATCGGCATCACGCCGGTCACTGGAATTTCGCCCTGCACTTTTGCGGTCAGAAGCGCATCCAGGCCGCCTTCACCCATCTGGGCAACCCCGGAGGCAATTTTGGAGATGGCGTCTGAGGAGCCTTTACCTGGCAGGAGATTCACGTCGAGATCTTCTGCTGCAAACAGGCCCTGCTCCTGGGCAATATAGAAATATCCTCGATCGCCGCCTGGCAGCCAGCCGAATTGGAAATTGATTTGATCTGCAGCGCTTGCGCTGCTGATGAGCAGAGGAAAACTCAGGATTGCGGTGAGGAGTGATTTTTTGATCAAGATTGAAATCCACATTTAGAGGAAGGAGGAGGAAGAGAGATTTAGGCGGCCGGCTTATATCCATAGGAGCGTTGAAACATTTCGGCCATGTGTTCAGACGCTGTGCAGTTTTCAAACTGACGTGGACGATCCGCGGTGACGCATGTTGGGATTGGCTCGATAATCGTGTCTGGCGCCGGGCTGAAGAAATATGGGATCGAGTAGCGGTCACGATCCGACATGTTGTTCTTCACCCGATGCATGTTGGAGTTGTAAATACCATTGGTCCAGCGGGCCATCAGGTCGCCGAGATTGATCACAAAAGCTCCAGCAATCGGTTTGGCCTCAATCCACACGCCGGCGGCGTTGCGCACTTCAAGTCCGCCAATGTCATCCTGCGCCAAAAGCGTTATTCCACCCCAATCGGTATGGGCTCCTGCCCCAATTTGATTATCAAGTGCGCTTGCGGGATGGGGCGGGTATTTGATCATGCGTGAATTGCCGACACCCTGTGCAAATGGCTCAGCAAACCAATCATTTGGCAAATCAAGTGATAGCGCCAGCAGAGATAGCAAATGGTTGCCCAAGCCACGCATCGCGTCGCCATAGGCTAATGTTTGCTCCTTGAAACCGTCAATCGCGGGCCACTGATTGCCGCCAAAGCCGCGATACTTACAATGAAAAGGATGGGTTTCGTCGGTTTCAACACCGGCATAAAAGCTTTCTTTCAAATCCGGCGGGGCCGCTTTGCTCGACTTGTCCTGACTATCAAGCACCTGTTCGCCTACTGGTTCATATCCCGATTTTGTGGGCGAATGGCGCATATGCAGAGCCATTCGCTCGGTAAGCGGCAAATCAAAAAATGCTTTAGCGGCGGCGAATTGTCCCGCGATCAGATCGGCATCAACGCCGTGGTTGCTCACATATAAGAACCCTGCGTCCCGACAGGCACGGTGGACCAGTTTTGCGGCCGCAGCCATTGCGCCCCCGTCACCCCTAAGGCTTGGTCCCAAGTCGATGACAGGAATATGTTCCGCTGGGGTGGGCGGCGAATACAGTTCCATGGAAAGTGTCTTTCTAGCTGATCGAGAAGGCCATGTTTCTCATCATGAAAGCGTTGAATTTAGCGGAAAAAAAGCATTGATTAGAGCGCAATGTGCTGCGTAAATTCGAACACCTAAGGAAGTAGCGCCTCATGCGATTGCAAGCGATGATGTATCTTGACGCAGTGGCCCGCACTGGATCTGTGCGCAAGGGTGCCGCTCAGCTCGGGGTTGCGTCATCATCGATCTCACGCCAAATTTCTGAATTGGAACGCGAGCTCGGCGTTTTACTGTTTGATCGTATATCTGGCCGCATTCGCCTCACGGGTGCTGGCGAGATGTTTCTCAATTACGCGCGTCAGACATTGCGAGAGTTTGACAAGGTTCAAGCCCGGATTGCTGATTTATCGTCCCCAAACCATGGCACCGTCACGATTGCTGCAACCAGCGGACTTGCTGGGTCTTTCATACCGGCCGTGTCTTTGCAGTTCTCCCAACGCTTCCAAAATGCGCGCATTGCGGCAGTCATTCGTGCAGGCTCAGATGTGGTGGATGATGTCATTGCAGGTGATGTCGATATTGGTTTGGGATACAAATTACCACGAAACCCCGGCCTGCATGTGATGGAGGTTTTCGCGGTTAGACACGGGGCTGTGGTCGGTCGCCATCACCCTTTGACACGAAAGACTACCGTGCGTTTGTCAGAGTGCGCCGAGTTCCCGATTATTTCGCCGGATCCGAGGTCGCCTCTTTATGAAGTTATCCAAACAGCATTTGCACGCGCTCGCACAACGTATCGTAGCCAAGCGCAAACGAATTCTGCGGATTTTGTTAAATACACTGTGATGGAAAGCGACGGCGTGGCGTTTCTCAGCCTCCCCGATGTCATAGAGGAAGTGCAAGACGGGCAACTCGTGTTCATCCCCTTGGAAGAACGCGATACCATGACCCAAAATCTAGTGCTAGTGCAGCGCGCCAATGCTGTGCTCGGGCAGACAGCGAGCCTTTATGCGGAGATGTTGCGCACAGCATTACGCGATTTGACGCGCATTCAGCCCGCGCGTCGACCTCAATCGGATTCAGAATAGAGCGCCAAGGTCTCCTGCAACACTTCCATAAATGCCCGCGCAGACGGCCCCATTGGGCCAGTTGCACGCTCGACCAGGCGCAGGTCGCCTCGTGAAATATAGCGATCGGTCAGCCGCCGGAACTCAAGCACGCCGCGACGCTTTTCTTCGGCGATATCGGGGGCGCTCATGATGCTAAGCCCGCCACTCTTTGAGACAATGAATTTCATCATTTCGATGGAATTGGTGGTGTAGTACACATCGAGAGCCAAGCCTGCGCGCTGGGCCGCCTTGTCAATATACCGTCGAATTGACATGCTGGTGTCAGATAGTGCCAGCGGAATGCCCATGCAGTCCGAAAGGCGCACTGTCGGTTGTGAGGCCAGGGGATGATCTGGCCGCATGATTACGCCCAGTCGCACGTCGAAACGGTTCACCACACGTAGGTCAGCCGCATCGGCCATATTGTACCCTAGGCCAAAATCCACTTCGCCCTCCGAGACAGCGCGCAGGATCTCTGGCCCAAGCAGACTGAGCACTTCAAATCGCACACCCGGGTGACGGCGTTCAAATTCCACGCACAACCGTGGAATCAAACCACTTGCCAGCCCGTTCATCGTGGCGATCCTTATGCTACCCCGCCCCACTCCTTCGAGTTCAAGGATTTGATGGCGGGCTTTTTCATGGTCGCGCAGGGTCCGGCGTACATGCGAAATCAGCACCTCGCCGACCGAAGTGAGGCGCATGCGGCGCGGCAGGCGCTCGAACAAGGGCGCGCCAATCTCTGCCTCAAGTTCAATAATCTGGCGATTGATCGATGAAGACGCGACGTTCAATTGCTCGGCTGCACGGCGAATTGATCCCCGGCGCGCGACTTCATCGAGATAGCGCAACATGCGTGAGTGCAGCATGACGACCCTTAGTTGGTAATACGCAGATTTTAATGTCCAGTGCCGCCCGTTGGCAACGACCAAGGGGCAAATATTCGCTGCACGGTGACGACCAATTGAAACAAGCCAAGGCTCATCACCACCAGAATAACCAGCCCCATAAAGGCCGAAGGGATACGAAAGAATGAGGTGGAAATGGCAATAAAATAGCCCAACCCTTGGTCAGCGGCCACAAATTCTGCAACGACCGCTCCCACAACAGCAAGCGTCGTTGAGATTTTCAACGCAGAGAAAATATAGGGAAGAGCAAACGGCAGGCGGATTTGGGTTATCTCGCGGCCTCGGCCAGCGCGCAGCGAACGGGACAGTTCGATCAGTTCGGGCGGGGTCGCTGCGACCCCGGTGGCTGTGGAAACGACGATGGGAAAGAAGGTAATGAGAAAAGTAATCACGATCCGCGGCAGATCGCTTGAACCCAAAGTCACAACGATGATTGGCGCTATCGCCACAACGGGCATGGATTGGATTACGATCAACAAGGGATAGAGGGTGCGTGAGAGCAGCCGTGAAGTCGCCAGCATTACGCCAAGTGGTATCGCGATTACCGTGGCCAGAAGATACCCCTCCAACGCCACACGCAGGGTCGCCCAAATATGCCTCCCCCACAGCCACCACTCGGTTTCAAATGCTGCCGCAGCGATATCGCTGGGAGCTGGGAGCAAGAAAATGGGCACGCGAAACAGATAAACGCCGAGCTGCCACACAGCCAAAACGCCAACAAAAGTTAGGCCCGGCGCCAAGCGATCGAGCCAGCCTAATACAGGTTTCCAAAAGCGTGCGGGGGTGGATGAATGCCTGTTAGGCATGGAAGCGGTTTTTGTTAGGTCAGGCATGATGGACCTTTGTAAATAATTGCTCCCGGATATGGTTGCTCATCTTGCTGAAGCGCGGATCGGTGAGTGTGTTCATTGAGCGCGGGCGGGGTAAATCGACATTGATAATCTCGCGCACCCCGCCGGGTCGCGCCGACATTACGATAATGCGGTCGGCCAACAACAGGGCCTCGGGGATTGAATGGGTGATGAACAGAACCGACTTTGGCTTGTTTGACCAAATGCGCAGGAGTTCAAAGCTCATCTCATCGCGTGTCAGCGCATCCAAGGCCGAAAATGGTTCATCCATCAACAAGATGTCAGGGTCGAGCAATAAGGCCCGCGCAATCGCGACGCGCTGCTGCATGCCGCCCGAAAGTTGCCCGGGCATGGAACCGGCAAAATCCTTGAGGCCGACCAGTTCCAGCAGCGCGTCTGCGCGCTCAAATTCGGATTTGCTTACGCGCCCATATTTGTGGCGCAGGGGAAACACTACATTGTCGCGCGTATTGTACCAGGGCAAGAGTGTTGGCTTTTGGAACACGATGCCAATCTCGTCGCGCGGTTCCGTTACCGCGCGCCCAAAGATTTCAACGGACCCGCTGGTGGGGTGAAGCAGTCCCGCGATCTGGCGCAATAAGGTGGACTTGCCGCATCCAGAGGGGCCGAGAACAGCTACAAATTCACGGTGGGCGATTTCGAAACTGAGATCTTGTATGGCCGTGATCGTGCCGCCTTTGGCATCCTCGAATATCTGTCCAACCTGATTAAACCGGATAGCCGTTAGTGGCATGGGTTTTGTGTCGTTCAAACTGACATCGACACTCTCGGTCATGCGCTCACCTCAAGTTTTGGGGAATGGCTGCCTATTTGCGCAATGTCCTGTTGAAGGAAAGGGAGAATGGACTGAACCAGCAGGTCTGGGCGGCTGGCTTGCGGCGCGTGGCCCGTGGGCAATGAGACGCATTTGGCGCCCGGGCTCTTTGCCTGCATCAGGCGTTGCATTTCAACGGGGATCGATAGATCGTCTAGCGCCTCCACATAAAGTCGCGGCACCTGAGTAAACTCTTGCGTGAGCGACACAGTCGCAGCGCGGGCCAATTGCGGCTGGGGAACCAGTCGGGCTGCAAGCGCGCGCGCCAGCTCGTCCCCACAATCTGAATAGAAAATTCTGCGCGCGCCTTCGACACTCACACTGGTGGTTCCACCATCTTTTGAAAACTCAAGAAAAGGCGCGATACCAACCCGTGCAACCTCGTCACCATATACCTCACGCAGCAGCGAAATATAAGGCACATCGCTGGGCAGCATCATTCCCGCCACATAAACGATGCGGTCTACTTGATGGGGAAAACGATCCGCAACCGCAGAGGCAACCATGCCCCCACCAGAATGCCCAATTAACGAAACTGGTCCGTTATGATTGTCTATGATAGTGCCGACATGCTGCACGTAGTCCGTGAAAGTGATCTGTGAAGGGCTCCTCCCGTCTCTTCCATTGCCGGGAAGGTCCACAGCCAGTGTTTCGAATCCTGCCTGGCCAAGCAGAGGAGTTACCGCTTCCCAAGCCCAAGACCCCTGCCACGCCCCGTGAATGAGGATCAACAAGCGTGGGGCGTTTCGATGAATGGACAAATTGGGTCTCCAGCGGGGAAAATGCTTAGATATGAGCACGCTATGAACAATGGCGTCAGGAGACAAGCGCCATTAGCGGGACGAAGCGTTGCAGTAAACGCAGCGCTCCGGGCTCGGAGCGCTGCGCATGCAGTGTTGACTAGAGGCTGTTTGCGGCGATGCGCTGCTGAAGATAGTCATGGGCCGTGATCGGCGCGTACTTGCCGCCCGGACCTTCAATAATTGCGTCTTTATTGGCTTGGCAAAAGAATGGCAGCGAATAGCGGGGCCCGAGATATTCGTCCTGCGCCGGCATGCGCACCCGATGCAGGGTCGACTGCAACTGGTCATCGCTCCAGCGCATCAACATGTCGCCAATATTGCATGTGACCACGCCGGGCTTTGGCTCCACATCTGTCCACGCCAGTTCGCCGTCAGATTCGCGCCCTGGGCATAGCTGCAAGCCCCCTTGCCCGACCCTCTGGTGCAATAGGGTCAAGCAGTCAAAGTCGGTATGCGCACCAGCGCGCCAGCCCTTGAAATCCTCAGGTTTAGCGTCGCGCATCGGTAGATAATGGATAAGCCGCAGCGTGCTTTGGTATTCCGCCGACAACGGATCATGGGTATCGGTGAAAAAATCCGGTGCAAAGCCAAGTTTCATAGCAAAGCACGAAAGCACCTGCATTCCCAACGTCCAATTGTTGCGCTCTAACTGCAACATAGTCGCCTTGAAGCCCGCCAGTTCGACACCCGTTGGCCACAGGCCAGTCATGCGCGGGAGTGTTATCTGATAGGATTCCTTGTTGTCGGCTGTTCCAGTGGATGGCCGCACCTGAGCCTTGTATTCCCAGCCTGCGTTGGTGCCCTTTTCCAGCGGATATTGCGCCTTGATGTCCGCGGACAGGTCAAAGAAACGCTCAGCCATATCAAAAGCTGCATCAATCTGGGCTTGTGGGATCCCGTGATTGACCAACTGAAAAAAGCCGATTTCTGTGGCCGCGCTCCATAATTGGTCGGCGATCTCGTGCTTGCGTTTTTCGAAATCGCTCATGTCTATTTGAGGAACATGCCGCGCTTTGGTGGTGCCGACTCCACCGATTCCTTTTTCCTTGTTGAGTTCGGCCATGCCGTAGTCTTGGCTTGCTGGCAAAGTCATGATTTTTATCTCCAATTGTGCTGCTTCACATTTAGGAGCAATGACCTGACACCATGGCGGCGACTGACTGCTTCTACTCCGGATCGGCGCGTGAGACATTTATGACGCCCATGCGGCATTAAAATCTGTCTAGCGTCCGTGCGTTTTTATGTCTGCTAAATGTGACAGCTTCCAGAATGAAATTTAGCGCCATCCGTTGCGTTCAATGCAACACCTGCATGATTTTGCCTGGCCAAACGGCATCTGGCTGGCACTTTTTTGCCATACCGCCAAGCGTGGCGTCCCGGGCGTCGCTGCGGTTTCACTTGACGAACCCGCCCTGATTGATTTCAGCATGAAGGTTCCAAGCCTAAGCCTTACCCGCTCAAAAACGACCGTCGCGCATTTTAAATCCATGTTTTACCCGAGGCCTGGCACTCCGCCCACCCGGAATCAGCCGTCAAAACCGACGGTTTTCAGGCGCTTTGCCCGCAAAACACAAGGAATTGTCATGTCCGCACACCATTTGGCCGCTACGCCGGAAACCGTATCCTGGGGTAGATTTTCGGCCAGCCTTTCACCTGTCCTTGAAGTCCAGCCCGGCGATACTGTCATCATTGAAACCTTCAGCGGCCGCCGGGAAATGTTTCCGCCAGAGGGATCGGGCATGAATGTCGCGCCGGGATTGCGGGCCATTTGCGACGCCGACCTGCCGGTGCGTTTTGGTCATTTGCTGACCGGGCCGGTCGCAATTGCGGGGGCGGTGCCCGGCGATGTGCTGGAGGTGAGGATTGACGACGTTGAGCTGGGCGCAGATTGGGGATTTAACACCGTCGCGCCCTTCGCGGGCACGCTGGATGGTGATCTCACCATCTCCAAACAGACCCTTACCCATATCCCGATTGATCGCGAGGCCCGCATCGCGCGCATGCCCTGGGGCGGCGCGCTCAAGCTCAAGCCGTTTTTCGGCGTCATGGGTGTCGCTCCGCCGCCGCAGTTCGGCGAAATCACATCGCGCGAGCCGCGTGTGCATGGGGGCAATATCGACAACCGGCTGCTGACGGCGGGATCGACCCTGTTTCTGCCGGTCTGGGCCGAGGGCGCCTTGTTCTCCTGCGGCGACGGGCACGGCATCCAAGGCGATGGCGAGGTGTGCATCACCGCACTCGAAACCGCGCTCACCGGCACCTTCACCTTCATCCTGCACAAGCAGGCCGACATGCACCTGTCCTATCCGCGCGCCGAGACGCCGGACAGCCTGATCTCGATGGGGTTCAATGCCGATCTGGATGAGGCGCTGCGCATCGCCTTGCGCGAAATGATCGCCATTATCTGCGAGCGCACGCCCCTCACCCCCACCCAGGCCTATCAGCTCTGCTCGCTGGCGGTTGATTTTGCCGTGACGCAATCGGTGAACGGGGAAAAGGGCATTCATGGGGTGCTGTCCAGGGCCTTGCTGACCACGATCTAGCCATTTCCGCTCCGGATGAATGGGGGTGTTTTGTCCCCCGTTCGTCCCTTTCAATCCCCCAATTACCGCCCGGGCCTGTGCGAAAATCCGCTGAGAGAGAACCCAAGCCCTGCGTTTCCGTCATTGCAGCCTTTCCGAAATCGGGAACAAGGCAAGGATTAATTGATCCCTAATATGACCGAACCAATTCGCAGCCAAGTCCATTGAAAAACCTGACAAATAAAACCCGGAATTCCGATTCCGCCAGCGTTCCTGATCGCGTTTTGTGCCTAAATAAACGCTTTCTTGCCTGAAACACCCAACCAAGAGGCCGCTTCAATTCAGCCTATTTTATAGGCAGCATCAATTTTTGCTATTGCATTATGCATTTTTTGCTTCTTTTCTGTACCAATCTTAAATTGGTACCAAAGCATGAACCAGCTAGACGCAGCGCAACCTGAGACCGCTACGGGCAATGAAAACGACAATTCGAATTACGCGCTGGAGCGTATTCGGGCGTTGCTCGATCCGGGCAAACTCGATGCCGACCGCAAGCTGCCAACCGAACGCGCCTTGTGCGACATGCTCGGCGTCAGCCGGCGCGCCGTGCGCCGGGCGCTCGAGGTTCTGGTGGCGGAGGGACATATCTGGCGACGGCAGGGATCGGGCACCTTTGTGGGGCCGGCCCCGACCCATCCGCTATTGGCGCTCGACAATCTCAATGTGGAAAGCAATTACATTGAGGTGATGGAAGTTCGGCTGCGCATCGAGCCGCAACTCACCCAATTGGCCGCGCTCAGGGCCACTCCCGCCGATATCGACCGGCTCCGGGCCCTTCTCAGCCGCATCAGCAACAGCAAGGATGCCGACGAGCGCGAACTTTGGGACAGCTCTTTTCACCGCATGGTGGCCGAGACAGCGGGAAACGCCCTGTTTCTCACCATCTTCGACGTGATCGACAAGGTGCGCCAGGAATCCACATGGGTTCACATCCGCGAACGCGCCCGCAGCAACAACTCCCTTTCGCTCTACCGGGCGCAGCACCGCACCATTGTCGACGCTATCGCAGCTCATGACCCGCAAAAGGCGGGCGAAGCCATGCGCCAGCATTTGCTGGCCTTGCAGGAAAATCTCATCCGCCAGACCTCCATGGGGATAAGCGATGTTTCCTGATGTCATCGACGACACCATGACCCCATCCGCCAAAACAGCGCCTGCCGGGACACGCCAGGACACCCATGGCGCCAATATCCTTGAGGTCGCCCATCTCTCCGTCAGTTTTGCCGGCGTTCCGGTCAATGTGGTTGATGACGTCAGCTTTTCCATAGCCGCAGGCCGCACGCTTTGCCTCGTAGGCGAAAGCGGCTGTGGCAAGTCGGTTACCTCCCTTGCCGTCATGGGGTTGCTGCCCGCCAAGGTGGCCCGGATCGCGGGCGGTACCGCCCTGTTTCAGGACCGCGATCTGCTGACGCTGCCGCGTCTCGAGATCGAGAAAATCCGCGGCGACCGCATGGCAATGGTCTTTCAGGAACCGATGACCTCGCTCAACCCGGTTTTCACTGTTGGCGACCAGATCACCGAAGCGGTGCGCCGGCACCGCAAGGTAGGCAAGCCTGAAGCACGCGAGCGGGCACTGGAAATGTTCCGGCGCGTGCGCATTCCAAGCCCGGAAAAGCGGCTCGACGAATATCCGCATCAACTCTCAGGCGGCATGCGCCAGCGTGTGATGATCGCCATGTCGCTGGCCAATGATCCGCAACTGCTTATTGCCGACGAGCCGACAACCGCGCTTGACGTGACCATTCAGGCGCAAATCCTCGATCTCATCCGCGATCTGCAGCGCGAAACCGGCACGGCCCTGCTTTTGATTACCCATGATCTTGGTGTGGTCGCGGAAATCGCCGATGACGTCGCAGTCATGTATGCCGGGCGCATTGTTGAAAGCGGGCCGGTCGATGCAATATTCAACGACCCGCAACACCCCTATACGCTGGGCTTGATGGGGTCGATGCCCTCGATCGGCCCGAAAACCGGCAGGCTGACCACCATTCCCGGCTCTGTTCCCCCGCCCCAGGCACTGCCGCCCGGCTGCCGGTTTGCCACCCGCTGCCCGTTTGCCGATGCCCATTGCCAGCAGAATACCCCCCCGCTTCAACATGATGCGCGCGGGCATGGCTGGGCATGCTTCAAGGCGCCGCTCGAATTGCACCTCGCGGAGCTGGGCTGATGAATACCTCGACCAAACCCATCCTTGAAACCCACGATATCACCCGGCATTTCGGTGGTGATAACGGCTTTCTCGGCTCCAGCGCCGTGGTGCGCGCGGTTGATGGGGTCACAATTTCCGTGGAAGCCGGCGAGACCTTCGCCATTGTCGGCGAATCCGGATGCGGCAAATCCACGCTTGCCCGCCTGCTCTTGCGGCTGATCGAGCCGACCAGTGGTCAGGTATTTTTTGAAGGTCAGGATCTGAGCGAACTGCCTCCCAAGGCATTGCGCCAGCTTCGCGCCCGCATGCAGTTCATCTTCCAGGACCCGTTTTCCTCGCTCAATCCGCGCATGAACGTCGGCACCCTGATCGAGGAACCCTTGCTGGTGCATTCTGATCTCAGTGCCGCCAAACGCCGGGCCCGGGTTGCCGAATTATTGGTGCAGGTGGGGCTGCGTGCTGACCATGCCAATCGCTATCCGCACGAATTTTCAGGTGGACAGCGCCAGCGTATCGGCATTGCGCGTGCCCTCGCCTCCAACCCGACACTGCTGGTCGGCGACGAGCCGGTATCGGCGCTTGATGTTTCGGTACAGGCCCAGATCATCAATCTGCTCGAGGATCTCAAGCAGGCCTTCGGGCTGACCCTGATCATCATCGCCCATGATCTGGCGGTTATCCGCCATATGAGCGACCGGGTGGCGGTGATGTATCTGGGTCAAGTGGTGGAGCTTGCCGAAACCGATGATCTTTTCAGCCATCCCCTGCATCCCTATACCCAGGCGCTTATCCGCTCGATCCCGGTGCCGGCGCCCGGCCACAAACCGGCAGGCACGACGCTTACGGGTGATATCCCCTCCCCGGTCGCGCCACCCTCGGGCTGCCGTTTTCACACCCGCTGCCCGCACGTCATTCCGCTCTGCAAGGAGAAGGAGCCGATCCTCAATATCGCCGAGGAGAAACGGTTCGTCGCCTGCCACCGCTGGAAGGAAATCGTCGCTGAGGGCCGTTTGAATATCCAGATACCCGCGCCGACGCCGGCCGCTGAACAGCGGCTCGCGCTTTATCGTGCGCACTCAACTCGAGGTCAAAAACCAACGCATACATAACCCCTGCACGACGCGGCATGGGCAGGGCCCTGCACCCCCGAAAGGAGAATGGCATGACGAAACTGACAAAATTTGCGCTCGCATTCGCACTGACGATGGGCCTTGTGGCACCTGCCATGGCCGCAGATCTAAGAATCGGTCTGGCGGAAGATCCCGACCTTCTCGATCCTGATCAGGCCCGCACATTCGTGGGCCGGATCGTCTTCACCTCCCTGTGCGACAAACTGGTCGACATTACCCCCAAGCTCGAAATCATCCCGCAACTGGCAACCGACTGGAGCTGGTCGGACGATGGCACAGTTCTGACCATGGATCTGCGGCAAGGTGTGACCTTCCACGATGGCACGCCCTTTAATGCCGAAGCGGTGCTGGCCAATATCGACAGGTCGCAGCACCTGCCCGAATCCCGCCGGCAAAGCGAACTGACCTCGGTACAATCGGCAGCCGCCACGGGCGAATATCAAGTCACCTTCACCCTCGCCTCGGCGGACGCCACGCTTCTGGCCCAGTTCGCCGATCGCGCCGGCATGATGATGTCGCCAAAAGCCCTCACTGAAGAAGGCGTCGACTTTTCCAATAATCCGGTCTGCTCGGGTCCGTTTAAATTTGTTGAGCGGATTCAGCAGGACCGCATCGTGCTCGAAAAATTCCCCGAATACTGGAATGCCGACAAATTTGCCTTCGACACAATCACCTATCTGCCGATCCCGGATTCCACCGTCCGTCTCGCCAATGTACGCTCCGGCGATCTCGACATGCTCGAGCGGCTGGCGGCAACCGATGCCAAATCCGTCAAGGATGATACCGGCCTGACCTATGCCGAAGCGGTCAGCCTTGGCTATTCGGGGATAACTATCAATCTTGAAAATGGCGATGCGGGCGACAATCCGTTCGGCAATGAAAAACTGCTGCGCCAGGCCTTCTCGTTTGCCATCGACCGCGATGCTATCAATCAGGTTGTGTTCAACGGCGCCTTTGCCCCCGGCAACCAGCCCTACCCGCCGACCAGCCCTTGGTACAACACCTCAATTCCCGTGCCCGCACGCGACATTGAAAAGGCAAAAGCGCTGATGAGCGAGGCCGGATTTGAGAGCGTGGATCTGACGCTGACCGTGCCCAATAGCCCCGAAACCCTGCAACTCGCCCAGGTCATCCAATCCATGGTCTCCGAGGCGGGCTTTAACGTGACGATCAATGCCACCGAATTTGCGACCATGCTTTCCCAGCAGACTGCGGGGAATTATGAGGCGGATCAGGTGGGCTGGTCGGGACGCGTCGATCCCGATGGTAATATCCACCAGTTTGTGACCTGTGAGGGCGGGATCAACGATACTGGATACTGCAATCCTGAGGTCGACAAGCTCCTCAATGCGGCCCGCACGACAACCGACACAGCCGCGCGCAAAACAGCCTATGACGCCGCGCTCGCCATCCTCAATGAGGATTTGCCGATCCTTTATATCTACCATCAGAGCTGGATCTGGGCCCTGAACAAAGGCGTGACCGGCTTCGTCCCCTATCCCGACGGAATGATCCGTCTCGAAGGCGTGAGCAAAAGCTAAAAACCAAAGGCCGGGGGCGCGCATCGCTGTTCCCCGGCCTTTATCGGAACGATCCCTGCATTACCGAAACCACCCTGTAGCCGCTGACCATGCGGCACCGGCACCGCCCAGAAATACCGCTTGTTCAAACATGCAAACACACGGGGGACCCAAAATGAAATGGAAGAAATTTGCATTCGTTTTTGCCGTTACCGCAGCTCTTGCCGCACCCGCTTTCGCCACCGATCTCAAGATTGGCATAGGGGAAGACCCTGATGCCCTTGATCCGGACCAGTCGCGCACCTTTGTCGGCGAAGTCATCTTTGCGGCCATGTGCGACAAGCTTGTCGCCATTACCCCGCAACTGGACCTGATCCCGCAACTGGCGACCGAATGGGCCTGGTCGGGGGATGGCACCATTCTCACCATGACTTTACGCGACGGGGTGACCTTTCAGGACGGCACGCCCTTCAATGCCGAGGCTGTTGTCGCCAATATCGATCGTTCGATGAACCTGCCGGAATCCCGGCGCAAGAGCGAGCTGACCTCAATCGAAAACGTGAAGGCCAATGGCGATCTCGAAGTCGTCTTCACCCTCAACGCGCCCGATGCCACCTTGCTGGCCCGCTTTGCCGCCCGTTCGGGAGCGATGATGTCGCCCACGGCGTTCAATGCGGCGGGACTGGATTTTGCCAATGGGCCGGTCTGCGTGGGCCCGTTTAAATTCAGGGAGCGCATTCAGCAGGATCGCATCGTACTCGACAAGGACCCCAATTACTGGAATGCCGACGCCATCCATTTTGATTCTGTCACTTATCTGCCCATACTGGATTCAACCGTACGGCTCGCCAATCTGCGCTCGGGTGATCTCGACATCATCGAACGGGTGGCCGCGACCGATCTGGATTCGGCCACCAGCGACACCGGCCTCACCGTCGCCCAATCTCCCGGGCTCGGCTATGCGGGTATTACCATCAATATCAATAACGGCGCCGGTGCCGATACGCCATTTGCAAAGAACAAACTCCTGCGGCAGGCATTTTCCCTGGCCATCGACCGGCAGGCGCTCAATCAGGTGGTGTTCAACGGCGCCTTCACGCCGGGCAACCAGCCCTTTCCGCCCAACAGCCCCTGGTATGATCAGGATATTCCGGTGCCGGCACGCGACATCGACAAGGCGAAGGCCCTGATGCTCGAAGCGGGCGTCGACAGCGTCGATGTGGCGCTGACCGTGCCGAACAATCCGCAATCGCTGCAGATCGCCCAGGTGTTGCAATCCATGGTAGCAGAGGCCGGTTTCAAGCTCACCGTCAATGCGACCGAATTCGCGACAATGCTGGCCGCACAAACGGCGGGTGACTATCAGGCGGATCTGGTGGGCTGGTCCGGTTATGTGGACCCGGATGCGAACCTCAACCAGTTCGTGACCTGCGCGGGAGGCATTAACGACACCAAATATTGCAATCCCGAGATTGACGAGCTGATGAGCGCGGCCCGTGCCTCTACCGATCCGGCGGTACGAAAGCAGAACTATGACGCGGCCCGCGTCATCCTCAATCAGGATTTGCCCCTGATGTATCTTTATCACTCGACATGGATATGGGCGATGGACAAGGGCCTCACAGGCTTTGTGCCCTATCCCGACGGGCTGATCCGCCTCGAGGATGTCACCAAGGGTTGAATACGATTCCCAAAGGGGCGGCCGGATCGGTCGCCCCCTTCATCAGGCCAAGAGGTGGGTTTCACCAATGCTGCGTTACATAGGCAAGAGACTGTTGATCGCTATTCCGACCTTGATCATTGTATCGATATTCGTGTTCTCGCTCCAAAAACTGCTGCCGGGCGACCCGATACTGGTCATGGCGGGAGAGGACCGGGACCCCCAGGTCATTGAATATCTGCGCGAGAAATACCGGCTCAATGACCCCGTGGTTTATCAATATTTTTATTGGGTTTCCGATGTGTTGCGGGGCGATTTCGGTATTTCCCTGCGTACCAACCAGCCAGTGCTCACCCTCATCAAGCAAAAGCTGCCCGTCACCATCCAGCTCGCCTTGATGTCGATGATCTTCGCCTTTGCCATCGGCATTCCCGCAGGCATCCTGTCCGCGGTCAAGAAGGGAACGCTGACCGATTACATTGCCAATATTGTCGCCCTGTCGGGTCTTTCCATCCCCAATTTCTGGCTCGGGATCATGTTGATCCTGTTTGTCTCGGTGCGGCTGCGCTGGCTGCCCGCTTCGGGCTATGAATCGCCTTTTGTCGATCCCTTGCGCTCTTTTCAGACCATGCTCATGCCCTCCTTCGTGCTCGGCACAGCCATCTCGGCGGCGCTTATGCGCCACACCCGCTCGGCCATGCTGGGTGTCTTGCAGGCGGACTTCATCCGGACTGCCCGGGCCAAGGGGCTGTCCGAATGGGTGGTCATTCTCAAACATACGTTTCGCAATGCGCTCATTCCGATTGTCACCCTGAGCGCGCTGATTTTTGGCGAGCTTTTGGCCGGCGCCGTGCTGACCGAACAGATTTTTACCATTCCCGGCTTCGGCAAGCTGATCGTTGATGCGGTCTTCAACCGCGATTATGCGGTGGTTCAGGGGATGGTGCTGTGCACCGCCGTCGGCTTCATCCTGATGAATCTGGTCGCGGACATGCTCTATGTCCTGCTCAATCCGCGGTTAAGGGGGCAATCATGACGCTCGCCGCCACAACCACCGCGCCGCCCGCCGCGAAAGCCGCCCGCAACGAAAGCCGGGCCTGGCGGAAACTCAAATCCAACAAGAGTGCCCTGTTCGGTTCGGTGCTTGTGTTTTTCTTCGTCAGCATAGCCGTTCTCGCGCCGGTATTGCCTATTCAAAGCCCCATCGCCACCGATTGGGGGGCGGTGCGCCAGGCGCCCTCTGCCGCCCATTGGCTGGGCACCGATGAAATCGGCCGTGACCTGTTTTCACGCATGGTCTGGGGGGCGCAGGCCTCGCTGCTGGCCGGTGTGGTCTCTGTCATCATTACCGTTATTGTCGGCGTGCCGCTCGGGCTGATCTCTGGCTATTTCGGCGGCTGGACCGATCAGCTCATCTCCCGGGCAACCGACGCCCTGCTGGCCACGCCCTTCCTGATCCTTGCCATCGCGCTGGCCGCATTTCTGGGGCCGAGCCTGACCAATGCCATGATCGCCATCGCGCTCTCGGCGATGCCGGTCTTTATCAGGCTGACCCGGGGACAGGTGCTGGCGGTCAAGACGGAAGATTATGTCGAGGGGGCCAGAGCGATCGGGCTCAGCCATTTCCGGATTATCGCGCGCTATATCCTGCCCAATGTGTTTCCGCCCATTCTGGTGCAGGCAACGCTGAGCATTGCCATTGCCATCATTGCGGAAGCCAGCCTGTCCTTTCTGGGGCTTGGCCAGCAGCCCCCGGCCCCCAGCTGGGGCTCGATGCTGAACGTTGCCAAGAATTTTCTTGAACAGGCGCCGTGGATGGCGATGTGGCCGGGGGCTGCCATTTTTCTGGTTGTCATCGGCTTCAACTTGCTGGGCGACGGGCTCCGCGATGCGCTGGACCCGCGCGAAATCGACTGATCCTATTTGGCATTAATGGAGAACATAATGTTGGCCTTTACGACCCGGCCGGAGATCCTTGGAACGTTCGGCGTCGTCGCCTCTACGCACTGGATCGCCACGGCTGTCGGGATGAGCATTCTCGAAAAAGGCGGCAATGCCTTTGATGCGGCGGTCGCGACCGGATTGACGCTGCAGGTTGTCGAACCGCATCTCAACGGCGCCGGCGGCGACATGCCCGCCGTGCTCTATTCGAAAATCAAGGACAAGGTCGAGGTCATTTGCGGTCAGGGCACCGCACCCGCCGGCGCGACAATCGAACATTACCGTAATAAGGGACTGACCCTCATCCCCGGCGACGGGTTGCTGGCAACGGTTATCCCCGGCGCGTTCGATGGCTGGATGCTGATGCTGCGCGATTATGGCCGCCTGAGCCTCAGAGAGGTTTTCGAGCCCGCCATATGGTACGCGGAAAGCGGACATCCGATGCTGCCCCGGGTCAGCATGACCATTGCCGGGCTTGCAGACTTCTTTCGCACCGAATGGCCGACATCGTTTGCCACATGGTTGCCAGGCGGTGTAGCGCCCGCGCCGCACGCGAATTTTACCAACCCTGTTCTGGCAAAAACCTGGCGCCGCCTGCTCGAGGAAGCCGAAACCCGCAAGGATCGGGACGACCAGATCGAAGCCGCGCGCAACGCCTTTTACCGCGGCTTTGTCGCCGAGGCCGTCGACACCTTCGCCCGCAACAATAGTGTCATGGATGCGAGCGGCACCCGCCATAATGGCGTACTGACCGCCGATGACATGGCGAACTGGCACGCGACGATCGAAGCCCCCGCCACCTTCGACTATCATGACTGGACCATTGCCAAGACCGGGCCATGGGGTCAAGGACCGGTGTTTTTGCAAACGCTGGCCCTGCTCAAGGGCTTCGATCTCGCCAATATGGACCCCATTGGCCCCGACTTCGTCCATACCGTGATCGAGGCCGAAAAACTCGCCTTTGCTGATCGCGAAGCCTATTACGGCGATCCTGATTTTATCGACGTGCCACTCGCCCACCTGCTGTCCGAACCCTATAACGCCGCCCGCCGCCAGCTGATCGGCGACAAGGCCTCGTTCGAATTGCTGCCGGGGCTGGTGCCCGGATATGAAAACCAGGTCGCCGAAACCTTGGCCATGTTCAATACCATGGAGGCTCCGAACCAGAGCATCTACGAGCCGACCATGGCCCATCTCTCGGAACGGCGCGGCGATACCGTGCATGTGGATGTGATCGACCGGGAAGGCAATATGGTCTCGGTCACGCCGTCCGGCGGCTGGCTGCAATCCTCCCCCATCATCCCCGAGCTGGGCTTCTGCCTCAATTCACGCGCCCAGATGTTCTGGCTGACCGAGGGATTGCCTTCGTCTCTGGCGCCGGGCAAACGGCCACGGACGACCCTGACACCCTCGCTGGCACTGCAACAGGGGCGTCCTGCGATGGTGTTCGGCACCCCGGGTGGCGATCAGCAGGAACAATGGCAATTGCCGTTTTTCCTTCGGCATGTGCACCATGGCATGAATCTGCAGGAGGCGATCGACCTGCCGCTTTTCCATACCACCCATTTCCCCTCCTCATTCCATCCGCGCACCGGCATGCCCGGCAACATTATGATTGAGAAAAATATCGGCGAGAAAACACTCGCGGCCTTGCGCCAGCGTGGCCACGACATCACCGCTGCGGAACCCAATACTGTGGGAAGATTGACCGGCGCGAGCCGGGACGCCAACGGGCTCATGCATGCAGGCGCCACCGCGCGCATGATGCAGGCCTATGCCATCGGGAGATAAACCATGACCTATTCCATTGTCGCGCTTGATCCGGAGACCGGCGATCTGGGCGTGGCCGTTGCCAGCCGCTTTTTCGCCGTTGGCGCTGTGGTGCCCCATATGCGCGGCAGCCTCGGCGCCATCGCCACCCAGGCCTTTGTGAACCCCACTTATGGCACGGAAGGGATAGAGCTGCTGATGCAGGGAAAATCGCCCGATCAAATCATTGCCGAACTGACGGGCATGGATGCCGGCAATGAACAACGGCAGGTGCACCTGATCGCGGCCAACGGTCGCAATGCGGCCTTTACCGGCAAGAAATGCATCGATTGGGCCGGGCACCTGGTGGACGAGAATGTCTCGGTAGCCGGCAATATGCTGGCCGGTCCCGAAGTGGTGGCCAATACGCTTGGCACCTATAAAGCCAATATGAATATTCCCTTCGCCGATCGGCTGCTGCTGGCGATGCAGGCTGGAGAGGACGCGGGGGGCGACAAGCGGGGCAAGCAGTCGGCCGCTCTTTGTATCTATCAGGATCAGGATTTTCCCTGGCTCGATATCCGGGCAGACGACCATGCCGATCCGCTGGCCGAGCTGCGCCGGCTTTATGCGGTCGCCGCCGAGCGATACCTGCTGTTCATGCAGACTGTGCCAACGCGCCAGAACCCCAATGGCATGCTCGACCGCTCCAATATCGATGCAGAGATTGCCGCGCGCGAAGCCGAAAGAGATGCCGCCGGCTTGAAGTCGGCCTCATTCGCTGTTGGTCCTGGGGCTTCTGAGCGATCTGGGCGGGTTCGCTGACATCAGCCCCGTTAGAGAGATTTAAGCATTTGAACACTGGTGGGTTTCCATCTCCAGCGTGACTTTTGCTCCGTAAGGACGAATGGAGCTAACTTAGCTCAAGCGTTGGCGCCACCGCGTTACCCTGCCATGCCTCATTAGGGCTGGCGCTTGTTTTCTCACGCCAGCCCTGATTGGATAATCGCTATTCCCACTCAATGGTCCCGGGAGGCTTTGAGGTCACGTCATAGACGACGCGGTTGATGCCGCGGACTTCATTGGTGATCCGCGTCGCGGCCCGGCCGAGAAATTCCATCTGATAGGGATAGAAATCGGCCGTCATGCCATCGACCGAGGTGACGGCGCGCAGGGCGCAGACGAATTCATAGGTCCGCCCGTCGCCCATGACCCCGACAGTCTGTACCGGCAGCAGCACGGCAAAGGCCTGCCAGATCTCGTCATAAAGCCCGGCCTTGCGGATTTCGTCGAGATAGATGGCGTCGGCTTTCCTCAGGATATCGAGTTTTTCGCGGGTAATGCCACCGGGACAGCGAATGGCAAGGCCCGGACCGGGGAATGGATGCCGGCCGATGAAGCTGTCCGGCAGGCCCAGTTCACGGCCCAGCGCCCGCACTTCGTCCTTGAACAATTCGCGTAAAGGTTCAACCAGCTGCATGTTCATGCGTGCTGGCAGGCCACCCACATTATGGTGCGACTTGATGGTGACCGAGGGGCCGCCGGTAAACGAGACGCTTTCGATCACGTCGGGATAAAGCGTGCCCTGCGCCAGGAAGGCAGCACCGCCCAGTTTCTTCGCTTCGTCCTCGAAGGTCTCGATGAACAGCCGTCCAATGGTCTTGCGCTTGGTTTCGGGATCAGCCTCGCCTTCGAGCGCATTGATAAAGGTATCGGCGGCATCCACATGGATCAGGTGCAGGTTGTAATGCTCGCGGAACATGGCAACGACATCCGCCGCCTCATTCTCGCGCATCAGGCCGTGATCGACCAGGATACAGGTCAGCTGGTCGCCAATCGCCTCATGGATCAACAGTGCCGCCACCGAGGAATCAACACCGCCTGAAAGCGCGCAGATCACCTTGCCGTCGCCAACCTGGGCGCGGATCTTGTCGATCGCCTGCCCGCGATAGGCCGCCATGGTCCAGTCGCCGGAACAACCGCAAATCTTTTTGACGAAATTCTCGTAAAGCCGGGCACCGTCGGGAGTATGATGCACTTCGGGATGGAACTGTACCGCCCATATCCGGCGTTTGACGTCGGCAATGATGGCAAAGGGCGCGCCGGACGACGTGCCGACCACTTCGAAGCCTTCAGGGATCGCGGTAACGCGGTCACCATGGCTCATCCACACCTGATGCTGGGTGCCGAGAGCCCAGACGCCATCATAAAGCGCACAGCTCTTGGCGGGGGTCACCATGGCCCGGCCGAACTCGCGGTGATGCCCGGCTTCGACCGTTCCGCCCAAGGCCACACAAAGGGCCTGCTGGCCGTAGCAAATCCCGAGGACCGGCACATTGGCCGCCAGCAGCGCCGGATCGATGGTTGGCGCATTCTCGTCCAGCACACTGGCCGGGCCGCCGGACAGGATAATGCCCTTGGGCTTCATCCGTTCAAGCTGGGCGGCTGCCGAGGAAAATGGGTGGATTTCGCAATAAACATCGAGCTCGCGCAGGCGCCGCGCAATCAGCTGGGTGACCTGCGACCCGAAGTCTACAATGAGAATGGTTTCATGGACTGGCTGGTTCATGGCGAGCCTTTAGCTGCACTGCGAAGATTCCGCAAGTAGGCACAAGGCAATTCAATGATTTGGGCGTCAATTCATCGCAACGATCGTCCCCGTCAAACCGAACATGACACCGAGCCAGCCAAAGCAGGGTAAAAGCAGTTTTTTCGACAGATCATCCTGCCACATGGCCGGGATCAGGCAGAGCAGGCCCAAGCCTGAAACCAGAACCGTCATCAAAGCCAGTTCTGAGGGTCCGAATAACAGGAATATCGGTGGCCACAGCCAGTTCAGCACCAGTTGCACGCCCCAAATAGCCAACAGCAATTCCCGGAACGGGCCGCACGAACGCCAGACGCGCCAGCCTACAATGGCCAATGCGACAAAGGTCGCCAGCCAAAGCGGCGCAAACGCCCATTCAGGCGGCGCAAACCAGGGCTTGGCCAATTCCGCATAGCGAATACCCTGTTTGGAAATAATACCCCCGAATGCCCCTCCCAGCACCGAAGCCGATATGAACACTCCCAGAACCGGCGCATCTTCATGCGCTGCTGGATAACTCCGCATGCCCCCTCCGACAGTAAAGTCCGAAAATCCATCACAACCTAACATGGGAAGAAGGGGTTTTTAACAACAAACTCAATACATAAAACTACACTTAAGAGCCAAATCAAAACAACAAGACAAATATTAAATCATACAATAAATATAGACGCATGCGGCAAAAATATAGCCGCTTAATGAATTTCCAAGTCGACGCATTTTCAGGCGTACGCGCTCACAAAAACTTGATCCAGCATGTAAGGGCAGACGCAATGGGCAATGAAACTAGTTCAACCACCCAATGCTCAAATTAAGCAGAGCCGCAAAACTGACCCAGCCAAGATAGGGCAGAAACAACAGCGCCGAGACGCGATCCTGCACGCGGGTGAACACCATAAACCCGATGATCACCAACCAGAGCGCCATAATAACCGCAAAGGCACCCCAGATGAGGTGGGCGCTGAAAAACACAAAAGACCAGGCCCAGTTCAGTGCCATCTGCAGGCCCCAGAGCCGCATGGCCCAGCCTTTAGGCGCATGCATGAAGCAGCGCCAGCCCGCAATCGCGATCATGACATAGAGCAGTGTCCAGACCGGCGCGAACACCCAGCCTGGTGGGTTGAATGGTGGCTTGGCGAGTGCCGCAAACCATGGGCCGGGCGCTGTCGAAACGCCGATAAAACTCCCGGCACCCACCACCACGAGAACGAAGGCGGCGAGTAAAACAAAGGACCTGCGGCTGTTCATGTGCATATCCATACGGATGAAACGCGCCAGCCTGCGCACTGGATCACCTCATCCCGTATTTTTCAAATGGACTAAGCCTGCGTGCGCTCAAGCACGGCCACGAAAAACCCGTCGCTACCGAAACTTGCAGGCGTCACCGTTATGCCCGAGGGTCCAGCATGCAAGCCCTCAGGCATAGGCGCACCGACACGTTTGCCCCAGACATCCGGCAGGGAAATCGCCGAAAATTCCTTATACGCCTTGAGAAACGCCGATACCTGATGGCTATTCTCTTCGGGCAACACAGAACAGGTAATATAGACCAGCTGCCCGCCCGGCTTCACATAGGTGGCCGCATTGGCAAGAATGTCGGCCTGCTCACCCTGACGTAGCGCAAGCTGTTCGGGGGTCAGCCGCCATTTGGTGTCCGGCCGACGCCGCCAGGTGCCAGTACCGGTGCACGGCGCATCAACGATGACGCGGTCCATTTTACCAGCCAGATCATCCAGCGCACCAGCTTCGGGTGCCCGCACCTGCACATTACGGGCCCCATTGCGTTTCAGCCGGTCATAGATCGGCGCGAGACGACCACGATCGGCATCATAGGCGAACATCTGCCCCTTGTTCTGCATGGCAGCGGCAAGCGCCAGGGTTTTGCCCCCTGCCCCTGCACAGAGATCAAGCACCTGATGGCCCGGTTCGGCACCCGCCAGAGACGCGACAAGCTGGCTGCCCAGATCCTGAATCTCGAACCAGCCCTTGAGATAGGCTTCATCAGACTGGACATTCGGCGTGCGGGCATTGCCCGCTCCCGCCGCCATGCGCAACGCCGATGGCACCAGATCACTGGTCTCGGGCTCAAAGCGCTTCAGCGCCTTCAGCACGCGCTCCGGCTCGGATTTCAATGCATTGACCCGCAAATCGAGCGGTGGCCGTTTGGTCAGCGCATCCGCTTCCGCAATCCAGGCCGCCCCGAACGCTTCTTCAAATGAAGGTGCCAGCCATTCCGGCACGTTGGCTTGCACGTGCTCGGGCGCATCTTGCAAGGAATTTTCAGCCGTCAACCGTGCCATTTCGGCATCGGTGAGCGCCGCGGGCCCAAACCCGTCGGCACCAAAACCGGCATTGAGCGCCGCCGGTGCCATGCCCCAGTCAAACACCGCAACGGCCAGCACCAGCGCGCGCGGGGTTTCTTCCCCCATGGCAAAGGCGTGTGAGGCTCGTTTGCGCAGAGCATCATACACCAGATTGCCGATCGCCGCCCGGTCACCCGAACCGGCGAAACGGTGGCTCGTTCCCCAATCCTTGAGCGCGAGCGCTACTGGACGATGCCGCGTGGCAACATCATCCAGCACCTCGATGGCAGCACTTATACGCCCGGGTAATTGCATGGTCTGTTACCGTCCGCCGCGATAATTGGGGCTTTCGCGGGTAATCGACACATCATGGACATGGCTTTCGCTCAGCGCGGCGTTGGAGATCTTCACAAACGTGGCATTATCCCGGAAATCCTGCAGATTATGCGCACCGGTATAGCCCATGGCCGCCCGCAAACCGCCACCCAGCTGATGCAGAATATGCGCCGCTGCGCCCTTATAGGGCACCTGGCCTTCAATGCCTTCGGGCACCAGCTTCATCTGATCGTTGACTTCCTGCTGGAAATAACGATCCGCCGACCCCCGCGCCATGGCACCCACAGAGCCCATGCCGCGATAGGATTTATATGAACGCCCCTGATAAAGATAAACCTCACCGGGGCTTTCATCCGTCCCCGCCAGCAATGAACCGATCATGGCGCAGGAGGCGCCGCCAGCCAGTGCCTTGGCGAGATCGCCGGAGAATTTGATGCCGCCGTCAGCGATAATCGGAATACCCGATTTATCCGCTTCCTCGGCACACGCCATCACCGCCGCCAGCTGCGGCACACCAACACCGGCCACAACCCGCGTGGTGCAGATGGAACCCGGGCCAATGCCAACCTTGATGCTGTCGGCACCGGCATCAATCAATGCCCTCGTGGCCGCCGCCGTTGCTACATTCCCGGCAACGATACGGGTTGAACTGGAATATTTCTTGATGGCTTCGACCGCCTCGGACACCTTGACCGAATGGCCATGCGCCGTGTCGATCACCAACAGATCAACACCGGCATCAATCAGCCGCAGCGAGCGCTCATAGCCCGGCTCGCCGACAGTCGAGGCCGCAGCAACCCGCAACCGGCCATGCTCATCCTTGATGGCATTCGGGTTGAGTTGGGCTTTTTCAATATCCTTGACCGTGATCAGGCCGATGCAACGCCGTTCGGCGTCCACCACCAGCAGTTTTTCGATCCGGTTGGAATGCAACAGGCGCTTGGCCTCGTCCTTGCTGACCTCTTCCCCCACCGTGATGAGGTTTTCATGGGTCATCAATTCGGAGATTTTTTGCTTGGGATTGGTGGCAAAGCGCACGTCGCGATTGGTCAGAATACCCACCAGACGGCCCACATTGCGGCCGCCATCGCCACCATTTTCCACCACCGGAATACCGGAGATGCGATTGCGCTCCATCAAGGCCAGAGCATCGGCAAGGGTCGCGTCCGGCCCGATGGTGATCGGATTGACCACCATGCCGCTTTCGAAACTCTTGACCTGCCGCACCTGTTCGGCCTGCTCTTCGGGGGTCAGGTTGCGGTGAATGACGCCAAGCCCGCCGGCCTGGGCCATGGCAATCGCCATAGGGCCTTCGGTGACCGTATCCATCGCCGAGGACAGAATCGGCAGATTGAGCTCAATGTCCTTGGTGACGCGGGACCGGATATCAACGGATGTCGGCAGGACGTCAGAGCGCGCGGGCTGGAGCAGCACATCATCAAACGTCAGTGCCGTATCGCCAGTACTCGAGGTAATAATTTTCGCCAAGGCCAGACCCTCCGTGCCCTTAAAACAGTGCAGAAATGTTGGAATCGAACCGTAACGCAGACAGAGCGCATTCGGTTTCGGGTTGGCGAGGGTCAATATCACCTGAGGGCCGGTTTGGCTAGCTCTTCGGTGACACGAACATCATCACACCGCGTGGTTGCTCCACAGCCCTATGCCCAAAGCGATGGTCCGCACAATGAAACGGAGAACAAAAAGGACTATTTTCAGTGCGTTAAACTGGGTTAGGCTGATATAAATTCGCGAAGGTACACATCTTCGCGATTCCTTTTTTCGCCTACCTCGAGCACGCCTTGAAACGCATTACCCCGCTCATATTGGCGGTGGCCCTGTTCATGGAATTGATGGATTCAACCGTCATTGCCACGTCATTGCCCGCCATCGCTGCAGATATCGGCACCGAACCGGTAGCGCTTAAACTCGCGCTCACCGCTTATCTCGTGGCGCTCGCCATTTTCATCCCCGTCAGCGGCTGGATGGCAGACCGCTATGGCGCACGCAATATTTTCCGCTGGGCAATTTTTGTGTTCGTGCTCGGCTCCATTGCCTGTGCCTTTTCTGATTCGCTGCTGACCTTTGTGCTCTCGCGCTTCCTGCAGGGCATGGGCGGCTCAATGATGACGCCGCTGGCCCGGCTTATCCTCGTGCGCACCACCCCCCGTTCGGAACTGATCAATGCCTGGGCCTGGCTCACCATTCCGGCCCTGATCGGGCCTCTGGCCGGTCCGCCCATTGGCGGTTTTCTCACCACTTATCTCAGCTGGCACTGGATCTTCTTGATCAATGTGCCGATCGGCCTTGCCGGTATCCTTTTGGCATCACGGTTTCTGCCCGTTACCGGTTTTCGCGACCATCGCCGGCTGGACACACTCGGTTTCGTGCTAAGCGGGTTGTCTTTCGCCTGCGTTATCTTTGGCTTGTCCGTGGTCAGCATGCCGGCCCTGCCCCCGATATTCGGTATTCTCTTGACCCTTTCGGGATTCGTTTTTGGCGCGGCCTATGTTTTCGACGCCCGCCGCAAACCCAACCCCTTGTTGAACCTCGAAATATTCAGGGAACCGATATTTCGTCTGGCCATTATCAGCGGCGTGATTTTCCGCATCGGCCTTGGTGCCGTGCCCTTCCTGCTGCCCTTGATGCTGCAATTGGGCTTCGGCTACACGCCCTTTGAATCCGGCGCCATTACCTTTATCGGTGCGGCCGGTGCCATCCTGATCAAGTTTGGCGTCAGCTGGATCCTGCACCGTGTCGGTTTCCGGCGGATTCTGATCGGCTCATCATTCATGGCCGCGCTGTTCATTGGCTTTCTGGGGTTTTTCACGGCGCAAACCTCCGTGCTCGTCATGCTTTTGGTGATCTTTTTCAGCGGCTATTTCCGCTCGCTGTTTTTCACCAGCCTCAATTCGCTGACATTTTCAGAAACCAAGACCGAAGACATCGGCCCGGCCAATGCGATACTGGCAGTATCCCAGCAATTGAGCACCGCGCTGGGCGTCGCGCTCGCCGCGACCATTCTCGAAGTGAGCGCAGCCGCCCGCGGCAGCGAAGTCGGTGCCACCGACTTCCGCCTGGCCTTGTTCGGCATTGCTGTTATCTGCGCGTTTGCCGTGGTGCCGCTATTCTATCTGCGGCCCAATGCGGGGAGCGAAGTCTCGGGTCACCGTCCAAATCCAACACTGCCGATCGGCTAGAGCGTCTTCAGAACAAGTGAGTCCCACCCATTCTGAAGACGCAACAAGCCAAGGTCCTGGAACCAGCATCTGATTCCATCAAAAGCTGGTCGCCCTAGTGATTGTCGCGCGGCAACCCTTTGGACTGGGCGATATGCTGATATTTGACCGCAGGCTTGAGCACGCCACCAGCCCCTAGCTGATCGACAATGCCGCGCTGGATTTCCTGCCAGGGGGTCTGATGGTCGGGATATTTGAACCCGCCTGCCGCCTCAAGCGCTGCCCGGCGCTGGTTCAGCTCTTCGTCTGAAATCAGCACATTGGCGGCACCCTTGTTGAGATCGATGCGCACCCGGTCGCCGGTTTTAAGGATAGCCAGACCGCCGCCCGCAGCCGCTTCCGGCGAGGCATTGAGGATGGAGGGGGAACCGGACGTGCCTGATTGGCGGCCATCGCCGATACAGGCCAGTGCAGTGACACCCTTTTTGATGAGATAGGCCGGTGGACGCATGTTGACCACTTCCGCCGCCCCCGGATAACCGATCGGGCCGGTGCCGCGCATGAACAGCACAGTGTGCTCGTCAATCTCGAGTGCCGGATCATCGATACGGTGATGATAATCTTCCGGACCGTCAAACACGACCGCCTTGCCCTCAAAGGCATTGGGATCGTCGGGATTGGCCAGATAGCGATTGCGGAATTCTTCGGTGATGACGCTGGTCTTCATGATCGCATTGTCGAACAGATTGCCGCCCAGAACGATAAAGCCAGCATGGCTCGTCAGCGGATTGTCGAAGCGGCGAATAACGTCGTCATTCTCGATTTCGGCGGTGCGGCAATTCTCGCCAATGGTCTTGCCATTGACGGTCGGCGCATCCTCGCGGATCAGCCCGTGCTGCATCAATTCGTTGACAACAGCCGGGACACCGCCGGCGCGATAGAAATCTTCGCCGAGATAAGTGCCCGCAGGCTGCAGATTGACCAGAAGCGGCACATCATGACCGTGGGTCTGCCATTCATTGATATCGAGCTCGACGCCCATATGGCGGGCAATCGCATTGATATGGATCGGCGCATTGGTGGAGCCGCCAATCGCGGAATTGAGCACGATAGCGTTGAGGAAATTGTCCTTGGTCATGATGTCCGAAGGCTTGAGGTCCTCATGCACCATTTCCACAATCCGCTTGCCGGTGCGATAGGAGATTTCCTGCCGGTCGCGATAGGGAGCGGGAATGGCGGCAGATCCGGGCAATTGCATGCCGAGGCCTTCGGCCAGCGAGTTCATCGTCGAGGCGGTGCCCATCGTGTTGCAAAAGCCGGTGGACGGTGCCGACGAGGCCACCAGTTCGATGAACTGGGTATAATCGATTTCACCCGCCGCCATCATCTGGCGGGCCTTCCACACAATGGTGCCCGACCCGGTGCGCTCGCCGCGGAACCAGCCATTGAGCATCGGCCCGACAGAAAGGGCAATCGCTGGCAGGTTGACGGTCGCCGCGGCCATCAGCATGGCCGGGGTGGTCTTGTCGCAGCCAATGGTCAGCACCACGCCATCAAGCGGATAGCCGTAAAGCACTTCCACGAGGCCAAGATAAGCGAGGTTCCGGTCGAGCGATGCCGTGGGGCGCTTGCCGGTTTCCTGGATAGGATGCACCGGAAACTCGATGGCAATGCCGCCCGCTTCACGAATGCCTTCGCGCACCCGCTCCGCCAGAACAATATGATGACGATTGCAGGGGGACAGATCAGAACCGCTTTGGGCAATGCCGATAATGGGTTTGCCGGACTGCAGCTCTTCACGTGACAGGCCGAAATTGAGATAGCGCTCCAGATAGAGCGCTGTCATGTCGGGGTTCTCGGGATTGTCAAACCACGCACGTGACCGCAGTTTGGGTTGTTTATCAGTCATTTAATATTCCTCCGAGAACGCAATTTCCTGTGCGGTTGATGATTCCGCCTGCACAATTCTAGCATTGTATGACAAAATGAGGTTTGCGCCGCAACAAACTGGGAAACCTCTTTATGTGTATGGGTATATATCAGATTTTCACCTAGTCTAGCGCGAAATTGCACACCCTTAATACCCCCTGCAAACCGGAAGGCCCGGCATGAACGTGAACACCCCCATGGACTGGATCGCCGTTGACTGGGGCACGTCCAATGTGCGGGCCTGGGGCATGTCCCGGACCGGGGATATCCTCTTTGCTGCCGAGTCGGACAAAGGCATGGGTCGCCTGAACAAAAGCGATTACGCCGAGGTTTTGGCAAGCCTTCTGGCCGGACATCTGGATGATGGCGACACGCCGCTCGATGTGATTATTTGCGGCATGGCCGGTGCCAAACAGGGCTGGTGTGAAGCGCCCTATCTGGCAACGCCCGCCGATCTGCATAGCCTTGGGCGCAATGCCGTCGTTCCCGACATGCCAAAAAACCGGTTGCGGCCGCGTATTCTGTCGGGTGTCAGCCATGACCTGCCCGGTGAGGAAGACGTGATGCGCGGCGAGGAAACCCAGATTCTGGGCTTGCTGACGCTAAAGCCGGCATTTTCCGGCACGGTTTGCATGCCGGGCACCCATTCCAAATGGGTGCGTGTTGCGGACGGCCGCATCACCAGTTTTGCAACCGCCATGACCGGCGAACTTTATGAACTGCTCAGTACCCACTCGGTTCTGCGCCATTCGCTGCAGGGTGATTTGACCGGCCCCGCGCTTGAGGATGGCCTCGGTACCGGGCTTGAGACCGGCATTGGCGAACCGCAGGCGCTGACGGGTAAATTGTTCAAGGTACGCGCGGCGGCCCTGCTCAGCGGCAAGACACCGGATTGGTGCGCGGGCTATCTGTCCGGCCTGCTTGTCGGCAGCGAAGTCGCCGGGCATAAGAACTGGATTGGCGCCGCACCCATACCGCTGGTCGGCTCGGCCCGCCTGTCGCGCATCTATGCGCGTGCCTTTGACATTATCGGAGCGAAGACCGAAATGGTCGACGCCACAACGGCCACCCTTGCCGGGCTTACCGCCGCACGAAAGCAGATATCATGACCCCACACCGCCATATCATCGCCATCCTGCGCGGCATTACGCCCGCCGAGATTTTGCCCGCCTGTGCCGCGCTGACGGACGCGGGGATTTCGATGATCGAAATTCCGCTCAATTCACCGGACGTCTATGAAAGCATCGCGCTGGCGGCAAAGCAGTTCGGTCAAACGGCCATGATTGGTGCCGGTACCGTTCTCACCCCCGCCAATGTCGATGAGGTAAAGGCCGCAGGCGGCCAGTTCATCGTATCGCCTGATTGCAATGAAGCAGTGATCAAGCACACCAAGGCGGTGGGTCTTGCCTCCTATCCCGGTGTGCTGACGCCGAGCGAAGCCTTTCGCGCCATTGCAGCCGGGGCGGACGGGCTGAAATTCTTTCCCGCCGAAATTCTGGGACCGTCGGGCATCAAGGCCATGAAGGCGGTGCTCCCGCCCGAAATGCCGCTTTATGCGGTTGGCGGTGCAAATCCTGATAATTTTGATCAATATTTTGCCGCCGGCTGTATCGGTTTTGGACTGGGTGGTTATATTTTCAAGCCGGGTTTTGAGGCCGCCGAGATCGCGGCGCGCGCAATTGCGGCTGTGACCGCCTATGACAAAGGGAGCCAGGTGTGACCGATACCGCAGAACTTTTTATAGATTGCCGATGTGCCCTGGGCGAAGGCCCGATCTGGCACCCGTTACGCAATGAATTGTTCTGGTTCGATATCAATGCCCATGCGCTGTTCAACGCCAGTTCGGACGGCGCGATCATTAATCGATGGCTGTTTGACGAGTCGGTGGCCGCCGCCGCGATCATCGACCGCGATGACCTGCTTATTGCCGCCGCCAGCAAGCTGATCCGCTTCAATATTCTGCACAATGACCAGCAGGTGATTTGCCCGCTGGAAGCCGACAATCCCCTGACACGCACCAATGACAGCCGGGTGAACCTTGCGGGCGGTTTCTGGATCGGCACAATGGGGATGAATGATGATGCGGGCCTGGGCGCGGTCTATCAATATCGCGCGGGCAAGATTGAAAAGCTGTTCGGCGATGTCGGCATTCCCAATTCCACCTGCTTTTCGCCCGATGGGACCCTTGCCTATTGGACCGACACCCTGACCGGCAAGATTTTGAAGTGTGAAATTGACCCCCAGACCGGCCTGCCGATTGGCGAGTGGCAATTGCATATCGACACAGAGGGCCAGCGCGGCGCGCCTGACGGGGCCATTATCGACAGTGAAGGCTATATGTGGAGCGCGCGCTGGGGTGGTTCCTGTGTCATCCGGCACGCGCCGGATGGCTCGATTGACCGGATCGTTGAAGTCCCCGCCTCGAATGTCACCTGCCCCGCCCTTGGCGGCACCGATTTGAAAACCCTTTATGTCACCACCGCCAGCAAGGGGCTGACGCCGGAAGAACAGGCCGCCGAACCGCAAGCCGGCAGCGTATTCGCCATTCGGGTTGATGTGCCCGGGCAGCCTGAACCGTTTGTGATGCTATAGAGCCGTTCAGGTTTTGCCGAAAACATCCTTCGTCATCGCGAGGCGCGCAGCGCCGTGGCGATCCAGAGCAACATCTGCTGGTGTCGGCCGCTCTGGATTGCCGCGCGCCTTTGGCGCTCGCAATGACGCCGGAGAGATTCCGGGAGCACAGGAAACACCCTAACGGGCGCGCCAGGGACGGTCGGGATCGGCAATCGCCGGGCGGACGATGAAATGCGCTTTGTCGGGTTCCCATGAAAACCAGTGCACGCCGCCATGGCGCAGATCATGCCTGTCGATCACCTCGGCCGCGGCCCGGCAATTTCCGGGTGCCGTCAGGCGGGTGATGACCAGATCCGCCCAGACACAATCCTCGGCAAAGGCATCCGGGTGTTTGACCAGCGCCAGTTTGAACCCGGAGGGGCTGATGAAAATGCAGCCCACCTTGTCGCAAGAAGCCCCCTCGAGCTTTGCCGCGATTTCTGTCTGATACGTCTCGCTCCAGGCATTGACGGCAAAACTGCCTGTGCGCCCGGCCATGAGACCCATGCCGGCATCGGTGCGCACGGCCAGCGCCTGGGTGCTGTCCGCCACCAGAATGTCCGGCGGCCGGTCCAGCCCGAACAGTCCGATCAATGCAACCGCCGCCAGCGGCCCGGCAAAGCGCAGGCGATTGGGCAGGAAGGCAAACCAGCCGAGGGCGGCAAGCCCCAGAACCAGCGCCAAAGGCGTCAGCAAGGGGCTGCCGGAAAGCCCCTCGCTCCAGCCGGCCACCACCGCAGCAATTTCGAGAATACGTTCAATGCCCCAGCCCATCAGTTTGAGGAATATCCATTCAACGCCAAACGGCATGGCCAAGACTGCAAAAAATGCAGCGGGCAGCACCACAAAGCCCACCAACGGCAGCGCCACCAGATTGCCCAGCACGCCCAGCGGGGCGGTTTGCTGGAAATGATAGGCGGCGAACAACAAGGTGGCCGCCCCGGCAATGGTGCTGGTAAGGGCCAGCCCGCCGAAAAACCGGATGAGACCGGTAAAAAACCCGGACGCTGCCGGCGGACGGTTGCGCAGCATTTCATAAACGCCCACCAGGGCGGCAACGGCGGCAAACGATAACTGGAAGCTGGGGCGGAACACGCTGGCCGGATCCGTCACGATGATAAACAGCGCGGCAATCGCCACATTGCGCATGGTGAGCGCCCGCCTCCCGGCCAGTACCGCCCCAAACACCAGCATCAGCATGATCGTAGCCCGCACCGCCGACACACTGCCGCCAGACAGGGACAGATAGACCAGCGCCGCTGCCATGCCGCCAAGTGCGGCCATTTTCTTGACGGCCAACCGCTGCCCCAAACCAAGGGACAGCGCCAAAACCACGCGGATAGCGGCAAACACCCCCCCTGCAACCAGCGTCAGGTGCAGGCCGGAAATGGCCAAGACATGCGCCAGTCCGGCTGTCGCCATAGTCTTGCGGGTTTCGTCGGTGATCAGGGTCTGGTCGCCAATGGTCAGCGCCCGGGCAATGGCATTGGCGGGCGGTGCCAGCACGGCGTCGATCCGCAAACCGATGGCCTTGCGCACCCCATCAATGAACCGGCGCGGCCCCGACTGACCGGGCGTAATAACGCTGAGATGTCCGGTCGTATTGCCAAAGGCACCAATGCCATCGAAATAGCCGTGAAACTGGGAATCAAAACCCCCGGGTACAACCGGGCCAGGCACCGGGGCAAAACGGACCGGTCCGCGCACCTGATCGCCCGCCGCCAACCCATCGGCATCACGCACGAACAGGCGCGCACGCCGGATCGGCAGGACAGGCGCATCCCCAAGCGGGGTGATGGAAGAGACAATGATCCGGCGCGCCGTGTCATCTTCACTCAGCACCTGATCCACCCGCATGATGTAACTGCCATAGGCGGGATAGCTGAGCATGGGCGTGCCAAAAAGGGCTCCGTGTATCGCCAGGAGGCAGAACCCCACCCAAAAGCCCAAAGCCGAGACCAGCGCGCGCAGCGGGCCAATAGCCTGCATGAATGGCAGTGCCGAAACCAGACCGAGGGCAACAATCATCAAGGCCAGCGGATGCGGCTCATGGGGCAAAATCTTATAGGCAATCAAGCCGGCAATCATGCAGAACGGCAGGGCGACAAACAGCCGCCGTTCGGCAAATCCGGCGGCAAACGCGGCTTTGACGTCTGTCAGCGGGGTGAATTTGCGCCGCACCAACGCAGGCAGGTGCCGGGCACGCCGGGGCAATCGGGTCTTTCGACCCTGTGTTTTCTGATCCGGATTGATGTCGCGCACATCGCCCAATGGACGCCCCTGCCCTTGCGCTTGCCCGCGCCTATGCTACACACATGGCCCGTCGAACACCAAGCATTGCGAAATCCATGTCCAAGCCCGTCATCACCCGTTTTGCCCCCTCTCCCACCGGCTATTTGCACATTGGCGGCGCCCGCACCGCGCTGTTCAACTGGGTCTATGCCAAACGCATGGGCGGCAAGATGCTGCTGCGGATCGAGGATACCGATCGCGAGCGCTCCACCCAGCCCGCCGTGGATGCCCTGCTCGACGGGCTGAGCTGGCTTGGTCTTGATTGGGAGGGAGAGCCGATTTCCCAGTTCGGGCGCGCAGCCCGGCATGCCGAAATCGCCCATCAACTGGTCGAGATGGGTCATGCCTATAAATGTTACAGCTCGCCCGAGGAATTAAGCCGCATGCGCGAAGAAGCGCGCGCTGCCGGCAAGCCGCCGCGCTATGACGGCCGCTGGCGCGACCGCGATCCATCCGAAGCCCCCGAAGGTATTGATCCGGTCATCCGCATCAAGGCCCCGATCAATACCGAAATCGTGGTCGAAGACCATGTGCAGGGTAAAGTCGTGTTCAATACCGAGAACCTGGATGATTTCGTCATCCTGCGTTCCGACGGCACCCCGACCTATATGCTGGCAGTTGTGGTCGATGATCATGACATGAATGTCAGCCACATCATTCGCGGCGACGACCACCTGACCAACGCAGCCCGCCAGATCATCATTTATCAGGCGCTGGGCTGGGACGTGCCGGAAATGGCGCATATTCCGCTGATCCACGGACCGGACGGGGCCAAACTCTCCAAGCGCCATGGCGCGCTGGGCGTCGATGCCTATCGCAAGCTGGGCTATCTGCCCGCCGCCATGCGCAATTATCTGGCACGGCTCGGCTGGGCCCATGGCGATGATGAAGTTTTCTCGACCGAACAGATGATCGAATGGTTCGATCTCGATGCCCTCAACAAGGGCGCGGCGCGATTCGATTTCGCCAAGCTCGAGAACATCAACGGCCTTTATATCCGCGAGGCCGATCCGGCGGCGCTTTATGACATCATGCTGGCAACGGCCGGGGAAGTGGAACGCACGAGCGATCATGCCGGCCTTGCGGCGAACAAGGCGACAGTGCTGGCAGCCCTGCCCGACCTGCAGCCGCGCGCCAAAACCGTGCTTGAACTGATCGATCTGGCGCAATTCATCTACGCCACGCGTCCGCTAACGATTGATGAGAAGGCTTCGGCATTGCTGAGCGATGACGCCCGCGCCATGCTGGCGGATATTCTGGGTGAACTGGATGCCGTCACGGACTGGAGTGTTGAGGCGATTGACGCACGCATGCGTGCCTTTGCTGAAGCGCGGGAACTGAAACTGGGCAAAGTCGCCCAGCCCTTGCGGGCCGCCCTGACCGGCCGCACCGTATCGCCGGGGATTTTTGAGGTCATGGTGCTGATTGGCCGCGAAGAGACGATCGCGCGCTTGTCGGATCAGGTCAAAAAGTCGTAATGTGGAGCCCTTACACTCACCCGATAAAAACCTACATTAGTTGCGTGCAAGCCACAAATCGGCTACCGAAATCCCGATGTTAAAAGATTGATCATTTTGGCGGACCGCGTGCACAACGGCACGAACGGCATCCGGACAAGAACAGCTCATGGAGACAACACAATGACAGATAAAACAGCCAAGCTTACAATTGGCGAAGAAACGTTCGAGTTCCCTGTCATGAACGGCTCGGTAGGGCCAGATGTCATTGATATTCGCAGTCTTTATGCCAAGACCGGCATGTTCACCTACGATCCCGGTTTCACCTCAACCGCGGCCTGCGACAGCGCCATTACCTATATCGATGGCGACAAGGGCGAATTGCTCTATCGCGGCTATCCCATCGACCAGCTGGCGGACAAGAGCCATTTCCTCGAAGTCTGTTTCCTGCTGCTTTACGCCGATCTGCCGAACGCAACCGACCTAGCTGATTTCGAAGAGCGCGTGACCCGCCACACCATGCTGCACGAGCAGATGCATTACTTCTATCGCGGCTTCCGCCGGGATGCGCATCCGATGGCGGTTGTCTGTGGTGTTGTGGGTGCTATGGCAGCCTTTTATCACGACTCAACCGACATCAATGATCCCCAGCAGCGCGAGATTGCCTCGATCCGCATGATCGCCAAGATGCCGACGATAGTGGCCATGGCGTACAAGTATTCGGTGGGCCAGCCCTTCGTTTATCCGCGCAATGATCTCGATTATGCGTCCAACTTCCTGCACATGTGCTTTTCGGTGCCGGCAGAGCCCTATGAGATCAACCCGGTTCTGGCCCGCGCCATGGACCGCATCTTCACCCTGCATGCCGACCACGAGCAGAATGCCTCGACCTCGACAGTACGGCTGGCCGGTTCGTCCGATGCCAACCCGTTTGCCTGTATCGCGGCCGGTGTTGCCTGCCTCTGGGGCCCGGCACATGGTGGTGCCAATGAAGCGGCGCTCAACATGCTGCGCGAAATCGGCACCACGGACCGCATTCCCGAATATATCGCCCGCGCCAAGGACAAGGACGATCCGTTCCGCCTGATGGGTTTTGGTCACCGCGTCTACAAGAACTACGATCCGCGCGCCAAGGTGATGCAGGAAACTGCCCGCGAAGTGCTCGATCTGCTGGGTGTGGAGAACAACCCCACATTGCAGGTGGCCCGTGAGCTGGAAAAGATCGCGCTCGAGGACCCCTATTTCGTCGACCGCAAACTGTATCCGAATGTCGATTTCTACTCGGGCATCATTCTCGATGCGATCGGCTTCCCCACCTCCATGTTCACGGCGATCTTCGCCATGTCGCGGACCGTGGGCTGGATTGCACAGTGGAAAGAAATGATCGGCGATCCGCAGAAGAAGATCGGCCGCCCGCGCCAGCTCTATCAGGGTTCGGACAGCCGGGATTATGAAGATATCTCGAGCCGCTAGAGTGTTTCCGGATTAGGTGGACACCGCTTATCCGGCTCTAAAACGCGAGTACTCAAAGACCTGGGGCCAAGCTTTTGTTTTTCGCAAAAGCCTGGCCCCAGAACGTTTCTGGCCTTCCGGGATCACTGCACCGTCATAGAGCGCGCCAAAGGCGCGCGGCAATCGAGAGCGGGTTACACAAAACTTTCGGCAACCCCATCTCCTTCGCCCCTCTGGGGAGAAGGTGGCGCGAAGCGCCGGATGAGGGGTGGCACCAAACTCAACGCTCACGGGCAAAGGCCCCCTCACCCCCGCCCTCTCCCCCAAGGGGCGAGGGAGTCCAGGAGGCGAGCTCCCAAACCTCCCAAACCCTCATGGTGAGCCCGTCGAACCACGAGAGTTTCAACACCGCAGCCCATCCTTCGACAAGCTCAGGATGAGGTAGTGTTAGCCCCGGACACCTCATTCCCCGCCCTCATTGCGAGCAGCCGCGCGGCAATCCATACCGGCCCACACACCCTAAAACCAGCAAAAACCGCAAATCTGTCTACCCCTCCCCAAACCGCCTTATCCTTGGGACACCTTTTCACAACACGGGTGCCGGCGCGACGAATGCCTGGGGTGAAAAGGGGCCGGGTTTGCCGGGGGTCGCCCCGGTAAAGGCCAAAGCTTTAGGGGTTTCCGTGGCCAACTGCCGGGGAAGCGTAAGCCGCTGACGGGTCTTGTCCGATCCGTTGCAGGTGTCGGGTC
>Ga0209344_10000957_pt1 | contig 42664 bp, 42 predicted proteins | sample Cruoilmetagenom6_FD_187293 | JGI IMG/M metagenome (GOLD analysis project Ga0209344, IMG submission 187293) | Oil polluted marine microbial communities from Coal Oil Point, Santa Barbara, California, USA - Santa Barbara Oil Seep Sample 6 (SPAdes)... | ecosystem: Environmental > Aquatic > Marine... | reverse complement strand
AATATCGCTTCTCATCGGTATATTTGACGGCCAGCTCGCGTGTGGTCAGTGCCTCATGCTCCAACGCAAACTCGATCAGATCGTCACGGCGGACATCAGGGATGCGGTTCCAGACCGACTTTGGACGTGGCGAACGATCTGCCAGGGCATCAAAGCCACCTTCGACATATCGGTCATACCATCGGTAAAATGTGGTGCGCGGGATGCCCAGCATATCAAGGGTCTTCTTGGTTGGCAGATGCGACCCTTCAACTGTGCGAATGATCTCCAACTTCTCGGTTGCTGGATACCTCATTCCTCGAACTCCCCAGCCCCTGTCATGCTTTTTTTGAGCAGACGGTTCTCAAGGGTTAGGTCAGCCACGCATTCCTTCAGAGCCATGGCCTCGGATCGCAGATCCTTCACCTCAGGCGATGTCGCCTGACGCGCTGTATCGCCGGAAAGGCGACGCTTTCCAGCCTCAAGGAATTCCTTCGACCAAGTATAATACAGGCTGTCAGAGATACCCTCGCGGCGACATAACGCAGAGATGCTTTCCTCCCCGCGCAATCCGGCCAAAACAATGCGGATCTTCTCCTCCGCCGAGTAGGTCTGGCGGGTCTTGCGGCGGATGTTTTTGACCAGCTTGTCAGCTGCATCTTTCGATGTTCCGGGCTTCTTGTTCATCTTCGCTCCTTAAAGGCTACGATGAACCAGAAACCCTCCGTTGTTCAAATCATCAAATCTGTCCCACAGGTGCTGACGTCAGACAGATCGCGCCAAGGCGTTCATCGTGGCGGGTCTGGAATCGGGCGCGCTCAAGCCGCGGATCGCGCGCACTTTCCCGCTCGACGCCATCCAGGACGCTCACCGCTTCCTCGAATCGAACGACCAGATCGGCAAGGTCGTTGTTACGGTCTGACCGGCAAACTTGGGGGAGCAAGCGATGGCTCCCCCCTCCGAGACACAGGATCGGACCCTAAGCGCCGATGCCGTCGTTGCATGTGGCGCAGGCTTAAGAGCATGACCGCTCCTCCTCCGCGTGCCAGACCTGTCTCAGGGTAACATGGCGGCTATGCCTGCCCGATCGGGGGGGGCGAATTTGGAGATTGGCCGGGGAACCTCGCCTGATTACAGAAGCGCCAGTCTCTGGACAGGATTGAAACTCCCCCCCCTGTATAGTATGCTGAAGCGATTTCTCGGGAAAGCGCGATGCCACATTCATCAGAGGACAAGAAGCGAGCCATTACACGCTTGCGGCGTATCAAGGGCCAGGCGGACGCTTTGGAACGCGCGATCGAAGCCGGGGCCGATTGCACTCCCCTGCTGCAGCAGATTGTCGCCATGCGAGGCGCGACAAATGGACTGATGGCGGAAGTGATGGAAAGTCACCTTAGGGAAACATTCGGCGCCAGTGCAGATCCGGCCGTGAAAAGCGAGGGCAGCGATCACGAGGACGACGTGGAGGGCGTAATGAAGATTCTTCGTACATATCTTAAGTAACGATTTCAGCGCTCCTCTTCTTGCCCGTGCTCTCCCGCAATTAGAGGAAAAGCGTCGTATCCAGTCAACCGTTGCTGTTCACCAGAGCGCAGACTTTCGGCGTTCCGGGCCTGAATTTTGTTGCCTGCGAAGCGAAGCGAGCGCCTTCTCCGGCGTTTTTCACCGCGCCAGGAGCGATGGCCTCTTCAAGATCGATGGGCGGGTCGCAGGCTGTGGGCTACACAGAGGTTAAGGCCTGCGAAGCGAAGCCACCCCTACATGCCTTCTCTTGTTTGAGATCCTCGTTAGGACACCTCTTGTATACTGGTAGGGAGTATGATAAAGATACTCCTACCAGTATGAGAATGTCGACGAATTTGCGCTGACGCAATGGCCTAGCACCAGCAATCGGCTTCAATCAACGAGGGTATGCCAACATGAAATCTCGCGCCGCTGTAGCCTTCGAGCCGGGCAAGCCACTCGAAATCGTCGAGATCGATGTCGCCCCACCCCGTAAAGGCGAAGTCCTCATACGGGTGACGCACACCGGTGTGTGCCACACCGACGCGTACACGCTAGCGGGGAGTGATCCGGAGGGTGTTTTCCCGGTGGTTCTGGGCCACGAGGGCGCGGGCATCGTTGTTGAGGTCGGTGAAGGCGTCACCAGCGTCGGGCCGGGCGATCACGTGATTCCGCTCTACACCGCCGAGTGCGGCAAGTGCGACTTCTGCTTGTCGGGCAAGACCAACCTGTGCGTTGCTGTCCGCGAAACGCAGGGCAAGGGCTTGATGCCCGATGGGACCACCCGCTTTTCGTACAATGGTCAGCCTCTCTATCATTACATGGGCTGTTCAACCTTCAGTGAATATACTGTCGTCGCTGAAGTCTCGCTCGCCAAGATCAATCCCGAGGCAAACCCCGAACATGTCTGCCTGCTGGGCTGCGGCGTCACTACCGGCATCGGCGCAGTCCACAATACCGCCAAGGTCCAGCCCGGAGACTCGGTCGCCGTGTTCGGCCTGGGCGGCATCGGCCTCGCGGCGATTCAGGGTGCGCGCCAGGCGAAGGCGGGTCGCATCATCGCCATCGACACCAACCCGTCCAAGTTCGAGCTGGCACGCCAGTTCGGTGCGACCGAGTGCATCAACCCCAAGGACCATGACAAGCCCATCCAGCAAGTGCTGATCGAGATGACGGGCTGGGGCATCGATCATACCTTCGAGTGCATCGGCAACGTCCACGTCATGCGCGCCGCGCTTGAATCAGCGCACCGTGGCTGGGGTCAGTCGATCGTGATTGGCGTTGCCGGCGCGGGCGAAGAAATCTCCACCCGTCCATTCCAGCTCGTTACGGGCCGCGTCTGGAAGGGGTCCGCTTTCGGCGGCGTCAAGGGACGTACACAGCTCCCCGGCATGGTCGAGGACGCCATGAGAGGCGATATCGATCTGGCTCCATTCGTAACCCACACGATGGGTTTGGAGGAGATAAACGAGGCGTTCGACCTGATGCACGGAGGCAAGTCGATCCGCACGGTCATTCACTACTGACCCGCCGATCCAAAGCGCCTCTGGCAACACCAGACATCGAGGAAGTTCCGGATGACCACTCCGGTTATCTCGGGTGACGGCATTTTCTTCCCCCTCTTCCTCGACGCCGCCAACGTCGACCGTTCAGTCGCGTTCTAAGACGCGGCGCCAGGCGCTCGGATTGACAGGCCAGCCGTCATCATGGCCCGACCGCGGCCATGATGAAGCGCGCTCTGGCAACTGGGCAACGCGTCGCGATGCGGTAACAACCGCTGAAGTGCAGTCGTTACAAGCCGATAGCGGCACGGACCAGGGCCGCCTGGCCCACGCGATTATCCGCCGGGTGCGTATGTGGCCTCTTCGCACGACCCAACGAAAAACGGCTTTCTCGTAACGTTTGTCTGAAGCTGGAAAATAATGGTCTCGAACATCGGGCCAACCTGGCCGTTGCATGTATTGTATCGGCAATACATTCTTTTGTTACCCTGACCGTGATGAAACGCGGGCCGACGGGCGGATATGGTAGGAAGACTGAATTGAAGAACAAGAATATATACGCGACGACGCCGGCCACCGATCATGGGCATGCGGGTCCGCCCACTTGCGTGCAGGTTCGCGGCGCGCGCCAGAACAACCTCAAAAATGTTGACGTCGATGTACCGCGCGACGCCTTCGTGGTGTTCACCGGCATATCGGGCTCGGGCAAGTCATCGCTCGCGTTCGGCACCCTTTATGCCGAAGCGCAGCGGCGTTATCTGGAATCGGTTGCGCCCTATGCCCGTCGCCTGATCGACCAGGCCGGCGTGCCGGAGGTCGACGCGATCGACGGGTTGCCGCCTGCGGTCGCGTTGCAGCAGCAGCGCGGCTCGGCCAACGCGCGATCCTCGGTCGGCAGCGTGACGACGCTCTCCAGCCTAGTGCGGATGCTCTATTCGCGCGTCGGCGAATATCCGCGCCATCAGCCCATGCTCTATGCGGAGGATTTCTCCCCCAACACGGTCGCGGGGGCCTGCGCGACCTGCCACGGCATCGGCCGCGTATATGACGCGACCGAAGAGACGATGGTGCCTGACGACAGCCTCACCATTCGCGACCGGGCGATCGCCGCTTGGCCGACCGCCTGGCATGGCCAGAACCTGCGCGATATCCTCGTTTCGCTCGGCTATGACGTCGATACGCCGTGGCGCGACCTGCCGAAAAAGGATCGCGACTGGATCCTCTTCACTGACGAGGCGCCGACGGTGCCAGTCTATGCGGGCCTGACGCCCGAACAGACCCGGACGGCGCTCAAGCGCCGCATGGAGCCGAGCTACCAGGGCACCTTCACCGGCGCGCGCCGCTATGTGCTGGAAACCTTCGCCAACACTAAAAGCGCGCTGATGAAAAAGCGCGTCTCGCAATATATCATCGGCCGCGATTGCCCGACCTGCAACGGCAAGCGCCTGAAGCGCGAAGCCCTGTCGGTCAAATTCGCCGGCCTCGACATTGCCGAATTCGGCGACCTGACGGTGCTCAAGCTGAAGGACCTGCTGATGCCCGTCGCGCATGGCGAATATGGGACAGTCTCCGACACCTCAAAGGGCCATGTTCTGGAAAAAGCGGCCCGCGAAGCAGCGGTCGAACAACGGGTTGCCGCGGGCGGCTCTGCGCACAAGAGCGCGCCCGACGTGCGCCGCACTCCCAATCTCTCCGACGAAAAGCGGATCGCTGCCCAACGCCTTGCCTGCGAATTGATCGAGCGGTTAGAACCGCTGATCGATCTTGGCCTTGGCTACATTTCGCTCGACCGCAGCACCCCGACGCTCTCCTCTGGTGAGCTGCAGCGCTTGCGGCTTGCCACGCAATTGTCGTCACAGCTTTTCGGCGTGGTCTATGTGCTTGACGAGCCTTCGGCAGGGTTGCATCCGGCAGATGGCGAAGCCTTGCTCACCATCCTCGAGCGTCTCAAGGCGGCGGGCAACTCCCTGTTCGTCGTCGAACATGATCTCGACGTGATCCGCCGTGCGGAATGGCTCGTCGATGTCGGGCCAGGAGCCGGGGAAAAGGGCGGTGAAGTCCTCTACAGCGGGCCAATAGAGGGGCTTGCCGACGTCGAGACTTCGATCACCCGCCGCTACCTGTTCGCAGAGCAGCTCCGCAGTGAGCGCACACCGCGCGATCCCAAGGCATGGCTACGCCTGGAAGGGATCAGGCGTAACAATCTTCAAGGTCTCGACGTCGAATTCCCCATCGGCTGCTTCACCGCTGTCACCGGCGTTTCGGGATCGGGCAAATCCAGTCTTGTCAGTCAGGCGCTGCCTGAGCTCGTCACGGAACACCTCGGCGGCTCCCCCGTGGCCGAGGAGGAGGATATCGATCCGCTGCTCGATGTTGCGCAGAACGACACTGAAGGACGCATTGTCGCAGGCATGGAGCATGTTCGCAGGCTGGTGCGGGTCGATCAGAAACCGATCGGCCGCACGCCGCGCTCGAACCTATCCACCTACAGCGGCATGTTCGACCATGTGCGACGGATCTTCGCTGATACGCCGCTCGCCCGCCGGCGGCACTACAGCCCGGGAAGGTTCTCGTTCAACGTGGCGCAAGGCCGCTGCCCTGTGTGCGAGGGCGAGGGATACGTCATGGTGGAGCTGCTGTTCCTGCCGAGCGTTTTTGCCCCGTGCTCGACCTGTCATGGCTCTCGCTACAACCCGCAAACGCTCGAAGTCGAATGGAACGGGCGCAATATAGCCCAGGTGCTCGAACTGACGGTCGACGATGCGTGCGATTTCTTCGCTGGCGAGCCATCTGTGATGCGCTCCCTCGACGTGTTGCGGGAGATCGGTCTTGGCTATCTGAGGCTCGGTCAGCCGGCGACCGAGCTGTCTGGCGGGGAGGCGCAGCGCATCAAGCTGGCGACTGAACTGCAACGCGCTCAACGCGGCAACACGATCTACATCCTCGACGAGCCAACTTCGGGGCTTCACCCCTCCGATGGCGACCGGCTGATGCAACACCTGCAGGGCCTCGTAGACGCCGGCAATACCGTCGTAGTCATCGAACATGACATGCGCGCCATCACACAGGCGGACTGGATCATCGACCTGGGACCGGGGGCCGGGGAAGATGGGGGCCGTATCGTTGCCAGCGGCGTCCCTGGCGTCGTTGCGGAAGCGGAAGGCAGTCTCACCGCCCGCTATCTTAAAGCGGCGCTGTAGGTCGTAAACCTGTTCGGCATCCAGCGTTCGCAAGAACAGCAGAGCAAGTATGGTGGCAGTCGGTCGACTGGGACCACCCGGTAACGGTCGGAGGCCACGATCCTGTTCGCTTCCACTAGCCTGATCGGAATGAGGCTTGACGAGAAGGGAGGATCGAACCTGGGTCGTGACGTCGAGGCGCTGTCTGCCGTCTACTGAAAAGATCAATTCCGGTTATCAACGAGCCCGCCCTTTGTTACTCGCGATGCCTCCCCAACTTCGGCGGACACGCTACTCGGCTATTGCGGCACCGACTGGTCCAAGCACGTGCACGCCTAACCGACGGCGGGCAGTCGATTGCGCCGCCTGCGCGTTGAACCGCGGTGCATCGTAGGTCCAAAGCGGCGTACCGCTCGGCGACTCAACAAGGAAACCTGCAACACCGTCCCCGTCCTCGCTGGCACCTATGTCCACGTACATTGACGGCGTCGAAGCGAGGGGGCCGAACCTGGAGTCGACTATGTGGAACGAAACCGGACGCTACAATGTGTCACGCCTAGAAGCCTATCAGCGCCGCCGAGGAGTTCACCGCGGTTGAAGCGACTTAACGTTTAACTGCTCGTCCGGCGCGCAGTGTTCGTCTGATACGCGGCGTAGCGGATGGCCCTCACCACCGGCAATCCGCTACGCCTGTCTCGCGTTGATCTTCTTCCGTGAGCGGGCCCTCAAATGGTTTGTCGAGACCGCCCCGTCTCTAATTCCCGGCTGCGATTCTAGCGCTCACACCTGCCGCGACTTGCTCTACGAGTTTGGCACAGAAGGCGGGTAAATCGTTGGGGTCGCGGCTTGTGACAAGGCCGTTGTCGACTACCACTTCCTCATTTATCCATGTACCGCCAGCGTTCTCGATATCGACCTTCAGCGTTGGGTAGGACGTCAAGGAACGCCCCTTAAGCACGTCAGCCTCAATCAATGTCCAGGGTGCATGGCATATAGCCGCAACCGGTTTTTTTTGATCGAAGAAGGCCCGGATGAAACCGATTGCCTCGCCGCTGCCGCGCAGTTTGTCGGCACCGACAGTCCCCCCGGGCACGACAAGGCCATCGAAATCGTCGGCTTTGACCTCGGCAAACGTCTTGTCGATAGTATAGCTGCCGCCCTCGTCAAGATCGCTATTGACTGTGCGAGCCTTGCCCGTTTCAAAACTGACCACGGTCACTTTGCCGCCAGCATCCTCGATAGCTTGCTTGGGCTTCGAGAATTCTGATTCTTCCGTCCCGCGGGGTGCGATCAGAATAGCAACTGTTTTGCCTTCCAAAGTCATAATTGATTTCCTATTCCGTCGAAGACTAAGGTCAGGCGCCCGGCTTGAGCAAGACCTTCGTCCAACCACCATCGCGCTCGTCGAAATGCTTGTAGGCGTCTGGTGCCTGATCAAGCGGCAGCCGGTGCGAGATGATTTGGGCAGGATTGGCCCGGCCATGCTCGATAAGGTTCATCAGCCGCCGGTTATAATGCTTCACATTACATTGTCCGGTGCCGATCTTCTGCCCCTTGAACCAAAAGTTGCCGAAGTCGAACGCAATCTTGCCTTCCTTCTGGAGATCGTCGGGCGCGTTCGGGTCTTCCGGAACGAACACGCCGACGACGCCGATTCCGCCGGTGGCCTTCGTGCTTTTGACGAGGCAGTTCATCGTGTAATTGCTGCGCTCCTTGCCGTGGCGATCGCAACACTGATACCCGACCGCCTCGACCCCCCGGTCGGTCCCGCGGCCGCCGGTTGCGTCAAGGATCTGCTGGGCGGGATCGCCCTTGCGCATGTCGATCGGAACCGCGCCCATCGCCTCGGCCAGTGTCAGGCGGTCATCGTGAGAATCGACCACGAAGATCTGAGAGGCACCGCGGATTTGGGCTGAGTGCGCGGCCATCAAGCCGACCGGACCAGCGCCGTAGATCGCGATGCTTTCGCCGGGCAGGAAACCGGACATTTCGACGCCATGCCAACCCGTCGGGAAGATGTCGGAGAGCATGACATAGTCGTCCTCCTTCTCCTCAGCGTCCTCGGGCAGCTTCAGACAATTGAAGTCCGCATAAGGAACGCGCAGCAACTCGGCCTGACCGCCTTGCCACGGCCCCATCTCGGCAAAGCCATACGCTGCGCCGGCGGTTCCGGGGTTGGTCGTGAGGCAAAACGCCGTCAGACCGCGTTCACAATTTTCGCAGAACCCGCAACCCACGTTGAACGGCATACAGACGCGATCGCCCTTCTTGATCCGATCTACGGCAGCGCCGACCTCGATGACTTCGCCAAGGTTTTCGTGACCAAAGACCTTGCCCTTCTCGAAGCTGGTACGGCCATCGTACATGTGAAGGTCAGACCCGCAAATGTTGGTGGTGGTCACCCGAATGATCACATCGGTCGGTTTCTCGATCTTGGGATCGTCCACGGTTTCCACGGAAACGTCTTTGGGTCCGTTGTATACGACAGCTTTCATAGATTTTTTCCTTTCGTAGCGCTGCTCAAGGCATCATTAAATCGAGCGCTTGCTGATGATCCGGTCCAGCGCAACCGCGCAGGAACTCGCATATTTCCAACTTATCACAGGGTTCTAACCCGCCTGATGCCTAATCGGTTCCTTCCCGTTCGGCAATTCTCAGATCGATTTACAGCGGCTTGTCGATTGCCTGGGCTTGTACGGTCTAAAAAGCGACGGATTGACGCACTCAAGAAATCCCTGCGAAAACAACGGCGCCATGACGACGCAGCGCATAAATGCCGCCTTATCAGCAGCAACGTCAAAAGCGGTATAAGCGCCAAAAGATAAGGCCATCCACTATCGTGGATGGCCTGTCGTATTGCTTCTATTGAGTTTCAAAGCAGGCCCGTCCATTTCGGAGGGCAGACGTTCCAAACCGTGCAGGCGAACGGCAGCTTAGGTTGACGACCGCTCCGCTATTTCGCGGCCAGCAGGGTGAACTTGTGAATCTGCGGCGGTTCAGCAAACAGTTCTTCCGCCTTGTCCATCAGTGCGGCGGCAACCTTGCCGTCAAGGTGCGCCTGCCGATCCTCCTCTGTGTCGAATGTATCGAAGATCGCGTACGCACCGGGACCTTCCTCAATCGCATACCAGGTCAGAGTGCCCCGCTCGGCTTGGACGAGCGGCAACGCCGAGGTCAGAAAATCGGCGACATCGCTCTCCTTTCCGGGCTTGGCCTTCAGTGGTACATACAGGGCAAGTTTGGGCATAAATAACTCCTCAAGTTAAACGGACAGATATCATTCGGCAGAGTAACGCACGAGCGGGCCGGAAGGTTCCCCAGGAGGCGGAGCACACGCGGCCCCGCCTCCTCGTCGAAATCAGAACTGCTGTGCGGTCGGCCGGATGACGATCGCGTTGACGTCGACGTCATCAGGTTGTTCGACAGCGAACGCGATAACACGCGCCACCGATATGGCCTGCTTGTAGAAGTCGAGCACCGTCTCGGCAGCCGTGCCAGACGTCGTGAACTGTTGATTGTCACCGAGAACTGATGGGGTGGATACCCCCTCCCGACGGCATGGCAATGTGCCAAGGTGATGTGGGTCACATCACTGATAGGAGGAAGCATCCATGGAACAAGTTACCATTGTTGGGTTAGATTTGGCAAAGGGCTCTGTTGCAAATTTATTCTCGGGGCGCATGAGCCCCTCTGTTAAGCGCACTTATCCTGCGGCGAGACTTTCCTCAATGATTGCGACAGCCTCAGCCATGACGCATGGGCCAACACCGAAGGCCCGCTCGATCATGCGTTTTTCGCCGATGGGATCACGGGTTAGGTTGAACATGCGACCCTGCCCTTTGCGCAGGGCTCGCATCACTTCGAAACCCTTGATTGTGGCGTAGGCCGTTCTCATCGTTTTGAAACCGCGCACCGGCTTGATCAGCTGTTTCAGCTTGCCGTGATCCGCCTCGATGACGTTGTTCAGATACTTGACCTGGCGGTGTTCCACATGCTCGTCGCATTTGCCTTCTTCCTTCAATTCGCGGATCGCCTGGGTGTAACATCCGGCCTTGTCAGTGTTGATTTTGGATGGTTTTTCCCAGTCCTTGCAAGCCCGTATGGCCTTGGCCAAAAAGCGCTTGGCCGCCTTGGCATTGCGCGTTGAAGACAGGTAAAAGTCGATGGTGTTGCCGAGTTTGTCGACGACTCGATACAAATACGTCCATTTGCCTTTGACCTTGATGTAGGTCTCGTCGACCCGCCAACTGTCTGACATCGGTCGCCGCCACTGCCAACGCATCTGGCGCTCCATTTCAGGGGCGTATTTCTGAACCCAGCGGTAAATGGTCGAATGATCAACAGACACACCGCGCTCCGCCATCATGGTCTCAAGGTCACGATAGCTGATCCCATAGCGGCAATACCACCGAACCGCCCAAAGCACGACTTCGCCTGAGAAATGCCGCCCTTTGAAATCGCTCATGGCTTAACTCCTCACGCTGACCATGCGCCAAAAATGGGCGCGTCAGAAGAACTTTGCAACAGAGCCCGCATGAGTTCTGGTCGACTGGGAGATCTTCTTCGACCCGGGGTCGCCCGTTTGATTTCATGATATTATCTATTTACAGTATAATTTCTTAGTATCACATATAAGCCAAACCTATTTGGCTTCTCCGGTCACGATAGCAGGCAATCTTGCGCTATTTGAGAAGCAAATTCATGCGAAAGGTCTTTTCGATGCGGCTCGCATCAGAATGCTCAACACCTGCCTGCTCAGCGAACTCTTGCCACCTAGCGACCGCGCCCACGATGTTCTCAATGGCCTGGTTCACCTTGCTGGATTTAAGCCCCACATTTGACGCAAATCTCATGAGATCGTCATGCGCAAAATCGTTCCGCTTTCCACCCATGCTCATTTGGTGGTCGCGTGTCCAGGATCCAGAAGGATTATAGGAATAAGCCACGTCGTACGCGGGAGACAGGCGCCAAGCTCCGGACCTGTCCATGAGGAAAGAGATATTCTTGACGTGGTCATCCTGGTTGCGAGCGACAACGTTAAATACCGCGCGCTTGTATTGCTGCGCCACCACATCCATTCCGAGCCCAAGATCCCTGATCGTCATGTTGGCCTGCTCGTAGGAATAAGAGGCCGGGTCATTGAAGTCGAAATGCTGCATCGCCCCGAGCGATTGCATGTGGACCTTTCGCCCCCGTTCGTCCCGGTCGAACCGACGTGTCATGAAATGGTTTCGTCCGCCTTCGTGGTGAAGCCTGCATTCCGACATGTCGATGCCCGCCGCCGTCGCCATCAGGTAATATGCGTACTCGATATAACCCCGCAAACAGCGCCAAGCTGGATGCGCCGTCGAACTTTAAGAGCCAGTGCTCATATCCCTCATCAACTTTGACTTGCCCTGACCTGAACTCACCGGTGTCTCGGTTCCAGGCAAGGACCGCTTTCGCGTGCGCGCCACCCGCCGAAGTTCCTACGCTTAAAATATCCTCGAGCGCCTCTGCGTCGTCCTCGCCTCCGAGCCTGCCAGTAAGGTTCTCGCGCTCGCTTAAGACCCTGTTAGCCAGATCCACCAACTGGCCCACTTCCAGCCTTTTGGACCGGGTCGCCTTACGGACCGTTGGCTCGAACTCCAATGCCCCGATTCCGCGGTTGCCGATGTAGCAAAGCCGATCCACTGGACTGAACCGGCCCGCGCTTCGCCCCTATGTGTCCTGAGCCTAAGCGAAACGCGAGTGTCTGAGATGGAGGACAACTGCTGAAGATTTCCGGGAAAACCTTATGGAAGGAGTCGCATCACCCAGATAAACTGACACCACAGAATAGTGCTTCGACATGAGTTCACTCGGTGTAAAGGGCTGCCCCGGAAGGGCTGGTTGCGGCATGCCACTATAGGATTGAGCCGATGCCTTCCCTGAGCACTAGGTGATCCAATACCTCATTTAGTTCGAGATCACTTCTCATAGGCTCTTCCAAGTCGCCTTCTGTCTTTCGCAAGACACGCCGGTAGCGATCGAATGCAGCAAAGTCGCGAGGGTTTTGATCCGGTAAAAGCCCCAGCAGGCGGGCCGAGCATGCATGCGCGGACAGAACATCCAGCCAGTCTGATGCCGTGGCCTGACCCTCGGCTTGGACACCATTTTGGAAAAGCAACGAGTCCACCTGCTCAAAGGGCCCATGAGCGCTCAAAAACCCTTCCAACTCCGTCAGCGATTTTCGGTCATTGAACACCGCCCAATAGGGCGTCGCGCCGCTGCGGTGGATGAAGGCCGGGGCAAGCATGTTGAAGTTGGTTACAAACAACCGCTGGTTCCTGTCCCTCACAAATATGCGCGATATCGGGCCGCTGAGGTCCTGTGGGGCCTCATAGGTGAGACGCACCACACGGGCCCTGATTGAGTTGGCGAGCTCTTGGATATCTGCTGTCAGGGCATCTTCGTATCCCCACTCTGCCTCAGGTCGAGGTTGCCAGTCTTCGCTGGCCGAATAGCCGAAGCGTTCAAGAAGGTCTTCTGCGGCAACCGCTCCATACCCACCCAACTGGAAAAAATGGTTCTTCCCGAGCTGGCGGGTAGGCCAGTGGTAATTGCAGCCCGTGATAAAAATCGTCCCCCCCGGGGTGAGGCGGCTGCGAATGAACTCACGGTAACCCTCCGGCAACCTGCGCCATTTCAGCCGCAGATAGGCCGCCTGCGCCGCATTCCCCCGATCGTTCAAAGGGTCGTGCATCTGATGTATCGCAACATCGGGAAAGGATGCGGCCAGCTTGCCGCTTATCTGCTGCCCATGGGTGATCACAGCATCAATATCATCTGGGTCTACCTGACGCCGGACCAGCAAAAGCAGGGTTTGCTGCAAATAGGGCGCGCCCAAACCTGCCGCGAGATCCGTCACTGCTCCATTGGCCGCACCGATAAAGATCGAATTGGTCCTCTTTCGGCTCTCATATTGGGACGTGACCCAGCGGGCGGCCAATGGCCCATCGCCGCGGCTTAGGTTTTCCACCCGAACCGCCTCATTGGCAGCACCAAGGCTGAACAAGCGGCTGCGCAACCGGGGCGAGATGTACTGGCTGGCGCGTGCGATCACATCAAAGCGCTTTGGCATGGCCAGCCCGACGGTCCCTTGACCGTCGAAAGCGGCTGCCAAAACACGGACCATGGTCGAGGCAGAATCAAATTGCCCGATCTTAGGAGACGGCACAGGGTCTATCATCCGGCTGCGTTCGCATGGCCTTTACTCTTCCAACGGTAACTCGATCTGAACGCTGAGGCCCTCGGCGCTGAAAGTGGTCTCGAGTTGCCCGTTCAGCTGCTGCTCTACCTGCCCTTCAATCAGGACATAGCCAAAACCATTCTTTTCAGGGGCTTCCAGCCTCGGTCCATCGCGTTCTTTCCACGTCAAGACAAGCCGCTTGTCAGCCAGCTTCCAGCGCACCTCCAAAGTGCCCTCATGGTTCGCCAAAGCCCCATATTTGATGGCATTGGTGGAAAGCTCATGGATGACCATGCTCACGGCCAGCGCCTGCGTGGGCACCAAATCCAAATTTGGGCCGCTGTAATGCACCCGGTCACCGTCGAAAGGTGCCATTTCATCCTTTATGATGTCGCGGATGCCCACGGTGGTCCAGAAACGCTCAGACAGAAGGCTATAGGCCCGCGCCATACTGTGTAGGCGTTTCACCAGGCCCTCAACGGCCTCCGGCTCGATTGCCGTGCCTCGCAATGAGGTTTTGACGAGAGTTATGATGACCGCGAGCATGTTTTTGACGCGGTGATTCAGCTCTGCGATCAAGACCTTTTGGTGTTCTTCCGCCTGCGCCAGCGTGGTGACGTCCACAAGCGTGACCACAGCCCCTTCCACACGTTCGTTCCCTGAAAGATAAGGCGTGATGCGCACCAGATAATGGGTTTTTTCGTCTTCACGGAAAAGCCGGTGCTCATAGATTCCGCCGGTTTCAAAGACCTCGCGGATATGATCTTTTAGCTCGGGATAGTCGCCCACACTCGCCAGTTCCGGCAACGGGCGGCCAAGATCGGCGGCTCTGAGGTTGAACAGCTCTGCTGCCGCGGGCGTAAAGTTGCGAATAACCAGATCGCCATCGAGAAAGACCGTCGCAATCTGTGTGGCATCAAAGAGGTTGCGCAGGTCGGCATTGGCGTGATCAAGCTCCTCAATCTTGCCGTTCAACTCTGCGTTGATGGTGTTCAGCTCTTCGTTGAGGGACTGCATCTCCTCCTTAGAGGCTTCAAGTTCCTCATTGGTGGATTGCGCCTCTTCGTTGACCGAGACCAATTCTTCATTCGACGATTTCAGCTCTTCTAATGCGGTTTCGTATTCTTCGACTGTGGACTGAAGCCGCTCATGCATCTCGCGCAATTCGGTCTCGGCCGCTTCGTTCTGGGTCGTATCGACCGGCACTGACGCGGGGGGCGTCGCGGCCTCGGACATCTCAAAAAAGACGATATATAGGCGTTCCTGCTCGCGGCCACTGCGCAACGGTTCAACCCTCAGGTTGAGATATTGCACCTCCCCCGAAGGCAAAGTGATGCTGACATTGCGGCGATGCTGGGTTTGCCGGGTTTCGACGGACTGGCGCAGGATCGCGCGAAGCTCCAGATGCAGATCCCGTGACACCATTTCGAGCAGTTGGCGCGAGGGCACGCCGCGTGGCATTTCCAAAAAGCGTCCTGTGCCTGCGGAAACAAATTCCAGTTCGCCGTCTTCTCGGACCACCGCATGCGCCGGCACAAAGCGTTCAAGGATATGCCGCTCGACACGGTGCCGCAGTTGCATCTCTGTGAGCCCCTCCGAAGAGCCAGGTCGCGAAACCTTGTTAGCGCTCATTTGCTGCAGTGCATTGCCCGGGCTCCAGCGGCGGTTTGCCTGCTCCTTTGATTGGAAAATTCGGTGCTTCTTGTCCACCGTCTGGAACAGCGTTCCAAACTGGCTGATGCTCTCGGAGGTGCCCAGAAACAGGTAGCAGCCGGGCTTCAGCGCATAGTGAAAGGTTGGAATGACCTGCCGTTGCAAATCGGCGCCAAAATAAATCAGCAGATTGCGGCAGGACACCAGATCCATCCGCGAGAACGGCGGATCGCTGATCACGTTATGGGGCGAGAAGATGCACATCTCGCGGATCTTCTTGGACACCACATAGCTTGCGCCGTCGCGCTCGAAAAAGCGTGACAACCGTTCCGGGCTGACCTGGCGCAGCAACTGTTCGGGGTATCTGCCATGGCGCGCCACTGACAGCGCAAGGTCGTCAATGTCCGTGGCAAATATCTGCACCGGGACCGCAAGCCCCTCGCCATCAAGATACTCCCTTACCAGAATGGCGAGTGAATAGACCTCTTCGCCTGTGGTGCAGGCGGGCACCCAAATCCGCACCGGGGACTTGTCGTCTCGCTCGCGGCAGATCTTTGGGATGACTTGTTTTTCCAACGCCTCAAAGGCATCGGCATCGCGAAAGAAGTTTGTGACGCTGATCAACAGGTCGCGGAAAAGCGCATTCACTTCCTCATTGTCCTGCTTAATCAAGTCACAATAGCTTTGCAGATCCTCGCACCCCCGCACCTGCATCCGTCTGGACACGCGACGAAAAAATGTCTTGCTCTTATAGCCTGCAAAATCATGGCCGGTCACCTCGCGCAGAATAGTAGCGATCACCGACTGGACCTGCTTTGGAGACGACTGCTTGTCCGTATCAGAATCAAAAGCCAGCGCCTCGAGTGCCGCCCGGCCATCGCGCACCTCAAGGAGCTTTTCTCCCATGTCACCGGCGGGAAGTGCAAAATCCACGAAGCCGGTCGAGATGGCGCTTTGGGGCATTTCTGAGTTGAGAGGCGGGCCGCCGTCGGCAACTTGAGCGAAAGTAACGCCGCCCTGTTCCTTGATGACCTTGACCCCAAGGGTTCCGTCGCCATCCCCGCCGGAGAGCACAACACCTGCCGCATTGTCTTTTTGGTCTTCGGCCAGAGCACTGAAAAACAGATCGACAGGTTGGTACTCCCGCACGCCGGTAGTGAGAGTATGTAGCTGCAGCCTGCCGTCTTTGATCAACAAATAGGTCTTTTGCGGCATCACATAGACAGTTCCCGCGCGAACCCTCTCATTGTCATCAGGGACCCGAACGGTCATGTCCGTCTTGTGCTCCAGCACTTTATGCAGCTGGCTTTCGCGCTCTGGGTTGAGATGCGTCACCACCACAAAGGCCATGTCAGCTTGTGCTGGCACGCCTTTGAAAAACTGCGACAAAGCATCGATCCCCCCTGCAGAGGCGCCGATATCGACAATAAACGGAAGGTCATTATTCATGGGCAAAGGGTACGGAGGCGAACACAGAATATCCATAGGGTTTCATTATAGAGCGTAGGCAGATTGGCGCCCAAATATGCCATAGCCCATCCTGCGCTTCGGTTTGTTAAACCGCTTTAATGTAGCGCGTCGCAAATCGTAGAAATCTTGGCCTCAGCAGCCTGCGTGAACCGCGCAGACTGAGACAACTTCAATGGAGGAACGAAGATGGCTGACCGAAATTACCAATCTCAAGGATCCTATGATCAAGCGCGCCGGCGCGACCGGAACGCGGACTGGGACCGCGCGGAATACCAAGATCGCAATCAAGGCTATGTGGGCCGCGACGGGCTGCAAACGCAGCAATATGCCGAAGGCCCCGATGCGCGCTATCGCCGGGGCCAGGGCGAACAACCCTACGCCAATCATGATGACGACCAATCGCGCCGCGGCGGATGGCAAAGCGGGCGTTGGGGCCAAGGCGATCAGCTGGGCCAGGATATAGACCAATACCGTGGCCAATCCGCGCAGGGCGACTACGGGTATGAACGGCGCGGCCAAATGCAAGACATGCGCCCTCAGGGTGGATATCAGGGTGGCTTTGCGCAGGGCCAAGGAGGCTATGGTTCGGATTGGGGAGATGGTCGTCAACAGGACGGTTTTCGCAACAATCAAGGCTGGCAGGGCGGCTCAGTCGGCGAGGATAACCAACGTTCGGGCCGATCGCATCGGGGACGTGGCCCTAAGAACTACCAACGCTCGGACGACCGCATCTATGAGGACGTCTGCGACCGGCTTTCGGATGATGATCATGTGGATGCGTCAGATATCGAGGTCTCAGTCTCCGACCGAGAAGTCACGTTGTCTGGCGAAGTCGATTCAAAGCAGGCCAAACGGCACGCAGAAGATTGCGCTGATGCCTGCTCTGGGGTTGAGCATGTGCAAAACAATCTGCGCGTGCGGAAATCCCAATCCAACGCCGCCACGGAAGACGCGACGACAGCAAGTGAGGTTTGACGGCTGACCCTAGACTAAAAGCTATCTGGCCGCGCCCGCCTGGCGCGGCCTCTTTCAGTTTCCGTCCCAGCCGTCCTGTTCATCCATTTTCATCAAAGGAACACTGCGCGAAACTGCAGCAGGTTTGATACAGCTGTGCTGTCTGGATGAGTCAGCCCAGTTGGCAGGCGGCGTGTCATGAAGAAGAATGTCGGAGGGAAACCCCAAAGGCTCATAGCCGATCATCCGCTGCAGCTCGGCCCGGCGGCGCAGTACAATCCTCTGCCCCTTACGCTCGATAAACCCTTCTGTGGAAAGTTGGGTCATATATTTGCTGACCGAGACATTGGTCAGACCAATCAGATCTCCCAGTTCGGATTGATTGAATGGCAGCCGCATTTCATCGCCCTGTGCGGAATCGCCCAACCTGTCGTGCAACATCAATAGAAGCCAGATGATCCGATCTCGCGCGGCCATGCGCCCGACCGCCATGAGGGTCCGAATGAGGACAGACTGCATCTCCCCTGCCTTGTGCAGAAAAAAGGTGGCAATCGCGGGCGTCAAAAATTGCGGCGAAGTGAACGCGGCCATTGGAATGGGATGGAGCACACAGTCGCTCAAGCTGCGCAACGCGCAAATCGAGTGGTGCCCGCCCATATCCGCAAACCCTGCCATGTCGCCAGGCTGATGCAGGAACAGAATTTGGCGTTGCCCGTTGGCAAGAAGGGCGTAGGAATACATCCAGCCAGACTGGACCAGATAAACATAGCCGGGCTTGTCGCCTTCGTGTTGGATATCCACATCTTTTTCAAAGTAAACCGGGCGCACCTTAAAACTCTGTAAGGCCACCCGCACCGCCGATGTCACGGAACCGTGCCCGTCGCCCTTCTTAATTTCGGTGCCGGTCGACATGACCACCTCGGACTAGCTTGCAATTGTTTGCTCAACCCCTGCGAGAACAGTGCAGTTCCCAAAAAATCCTGAGAAAGGCGTCAGAAAAATTTTCTTTGGCGCCTTCTTGATTAAACCACTTTAAGGAAATCGCTTTCACCTGCTGACAAGGTGTTCGGTATTCGGCCTTACCGCATTCAGCAGGATTAAGAAGATGGTAGCATATCATGCAGCCCTGATCGGGGCATGGAACAGTCCCGACATGGCTCTGAGGCCCGCGCGTTCCCTGACATATTCCCTGTTCCAGTAAGCCCCCGGCACATGTCCAAAACGACGCTCATTTTCTGGATTTGCTTTCTGGGAGCCGCACTATCTCCCGCTTTGGCCGCCCAAGCCTGCCTATTGGTCTTCGCTGTGCAGGTGATTGTTATCCTTTTGCGGCTCGCAGCACGGTTTTTGCCGGCAGAGCCCTGGGCGGATCATCCACAGGCCATCACACCGATCTTTTCGATTCATATCGCCATCCGCAACGAACCACCGCTCTTGGTGATCGATACGCTCAAGGCTTTGGCAGAACAGGACTTCCCTTCTGCGCTCTGGGAAGTGGTTGTGATTGATAACAACACTACCGAGCCGACCCTATGGCATCCGGTCATGGATTTTTGCGCGCAACAAGGGCCCCCATTCAACTTCTTGCACCGCGAGGGCGTCAAGGGCGCGAAGGCGGGCGCACTGAACATAGCACTTGCACATAGCAGAGCTGATGCGACCCATATCGTGACCATCGATGCAGATTATTTGGTAGAAGATGATTTCTTGTCCGAGGCTGCGCGGGCTCTGCGTGAGACAGGTGCTGATTACGTACAATTTCCCCAAGCCTACCGGCGGCGCGGCCGGGTCGCGCAGGGCACAGACGTCGAATTGCAGGAGTATTTCCTGTCAGACGCGCGCGCTGCCGATGACGCCGAGGCTGTTCTATTAACGGGTACGCTGTGCGTCATATCCAAGACCGCGCTTGTCAGGGCTGGCGGATGGTCGGGATGCACAGCAACAGAGGACGCCGAACTGGGTGTGAGGCTCTGCAAAGCGGGCTTTCGCGGGCGCTACATTCCTAAAATCGTGGGCAAGGGCCTTTTACCTCTCACGCTCCAGGATTTGGAAAAGCAGCGCTACCGCTGGGGCAGCGGGAACCTTCGAACCCTGTTGTTTCATGGAAGAGGTCTCTTGCAGGGCAACGGGGCGCTGCGCGGCCGTCAAGTTCTGGCCATCACCGCCCAACTCTGCGCTTGGCTGAATTTCACCCTCATCCCCACCGCCTGCCTTCTTTCAACAGCCCTTACCCAAAATGGAACCTCCGCGGTACTGAACATCGCCGCCCTGTCGCTTTTGCTGTCCCTTTTAGAAACGCTGACGCGGTTTTTCTCCCGTCAGCATCGCGAAAGCTATGGCGCGCGGGTGGCGCTCTCAGCCGTCGCCAGTCGTCTTGCATTGGCACCGGTTTCTGCGCGGGCCACAGTTGCGGCCTGTCTGCCAGGCGCACAGGGCTTCACCGTGACCCGCAAGGGGGTCGTTATACGCCGCGAGCCAGCCGACCTACCGCATGATCATCTGGTAATTTTTGTCTTAGCGCTTCTGTCGCTCTGGACCCTGGCGGAGGGTCCGCTGGTCCCCAGTCTCGGCACCGCGGTCCTCTTGCTGCCTTTGCCTGCGGGGCTTTGGCTCTCAAACGAATTGTCTCGCTACCGCCATTCCATTCAACCGGCCCAGTCAAGTGAGGTGATTGCCTGATGCAAAACCATCAAAACCAGAACCCTTTTGTCGATATTATCATTCCGACCCATAACCGCGCGCATCTCATCGAGACAGCAGTCAAAGCGGCCCTCGAGCAATCTTGGTGGAACAGCCAGATAACAGTCGTTGATGACGGCTCGCAAGACGACACCGAGCGTGTGCTATCACCGTATTTCGACCGGGCAGACTTCAACTACATTCGTCTCGGTCGAAACCTCGGCACTGCAGGGGCAAAGAACGCAGGGCTGCTTTTGACCAATGGCGGCGCGGTCACCTTCCACGATTCTGATGATATCCCTCACCGCGACAAGGTATTGCGTCAGGTCAGGGCTATGGCACGCGAAGGCATGCGTGCAGACGCGTGCCTCAACTGGAGCCTGATCGGCCGAGAGCCCGGCGCAGAGCTTAGGATCGATGCAGTCCTGAGCCGCCATGATCTCATCCTGCCCGATGGCCGCCGGGTCGAGATCGCGCGCGAACTCTCTCTTTTGGATGATGTATTCCCCAATCTCCAAATGGGGGCAGAAGTGCCGGGGGATTGGACCCATATTAACTCTGGTCTGTTTCGGCATGATCTCTTTACCAAGCTGGGCGGTTTTGAAGATTGCATCGAAGAAGATCGCGAATTTCGCAACCGGTTAATCCTGAACGGCGCCGTAATCTGGATGATCCGCGCACCGTTGATGACCAAGATCGAACATGCAGACAGCCTGACCCAATCTACGGAATCTGATTACGATAGCGCACGCCGCAAGGAGGACCGACAGATGGTCTGGGCCAAGGTCGATACTTGGCGCCAAAGCGGAAGGATCAAACCGGTGCCCCTCGATCTGCCGGGGCTCGCCGTGGATTTTGTCAGCAATCCTGCTGTTTTGACTTTGCGCGATCTTCCCATGACCGAAAGTACTCGCAAGATTGCCCGAGACATCTGGGGGCAACATAGCTGCAACCAAACCAGCCGGCCACAGGAGGCTGCGGAATGATTTTTCCACCTGCAATCGGCATTGTTGATCCCTGCGCGCCCAGCGGATATGCCTTGAGCGAGAATGACGCGCCCCTGGGCGGCACTGAAGCCACCGTGATCAAGATCGCACAGACGCTGCAGGGGCGCTTTCGATTCTTTCTTTTTCAGGCAAACGCTCATAAGTGCCAAAGTCGCTGTAAACATGCCCCGATCCCGCTTGAGCACGCCTTTCAAGATCACGGCTGCCAGGCGTTTTTGGTCATCAATTCTTGGAAAGTTGCCTGCCGCCTTCGACGAGCGCATCCTCAAAAACCCATCGTTCTTTGGCTCCACGTCCATCCAGGGCGGCATAACCGCCAGATGGGCAAACGGCTGGCATCAGCTGACATCGACGTCTTCTGCGTTTCCAAAAGCCATTGCGAGAGCTTGAAGCGCTTCCTGTCAGACGGGCCGATGCCAAAGATCAGTCATATCTACAATCCGATCGCTGATGATTTGACGCCAGATACAACTCCGCGAGACATGAACAGGCTGTTCTTTTGCAGCGCCCCGCATAAGGGCTTGAAGCAGGTTTTGGCGCAATTTGATGCACTACGGGAGCGCCTGCCCGATCTCACCCTTGAGGTGGCCGATCCGGGCTATCTGCGATGGGATGTCGGTCCCATCCCCGACGGAGTATGGCTGCGCGGCCGGCTGCCCCATGACCGGCTCATTGCCCGGCTGAGGCGCTCGCTTTGCCTCTTCTATCCGCAGGACAAATTTGCCGAAACATTTGGCCTCGTCATCGCGGAGGCCAACGCCGTGGGCACCCCCGTCCTCGTGCAGCGTAGGCTCGGGGCCAATGATGAAGTCACCTGCACCGCCGAGCAGCTAATTGAGGCAAATAACCTCGACCAACTTGAGGCCCGGGTCCGCTACTGGCAGCGAAACTTCCCGCGGCTTCAGACAGATGGGCGGTTTCGGCTGATCCAGATCGCAGGGCAATGGCATGAGGCCTTGAGCAATATGGTCTCGGTCGGCCCGGGCCAAGCCTCCGAGAACATTTTAAAGCCGCAAATTTCATATGGATGAGATGATGAACTATTTTTCAAAAGGCCCCCGCATTTTTCTCGTTGAGAGTGATTTCCTTGTCGCAACCGACCTCATGGTTGAGATCGAAAAGGAAGGCATGGTGGTTGCCTGCGTCAGCAGTTCCCTAGAAAACGCGCTGAAGCAGACTGAGTATGGCGCTTTTGATTTTGCGCTGCTTAACATTCGTTTGCGAGATAACGACTGCTACCCTATCGCTAAAAAGCTGATAGCTCTCGATATCCCGTTTGCTTTTTTCACGGGGGTCAATCGCTCAGAAATTGATGTAGAATTTCAAAAAATTCCGCGCATCGCAAAACCGCAGGACTGCAGATATGTGGCGCGCGAAATTAAGTCGATGATCACCGCTCTTGCACGCCCCGCGGTCGAGGTTGCCGGATTGAGCTAAAGCTGTGGCCTGAGGCTCTAGGAACCGCTCAGGTGCAAGACCAAGATCCGGGGTATCCCACGGTCAAGCCTTGTTCATGCTTGAAGACCAGCTCGGCGTCTTGGCCCCAGTCCGCAGCGTCCTCGGGCAGTTCACGCACGGACAGGGTTGCACCGTCACTTTGAAAGGTTTGTCCCTCATCTCGCGCACGACCAAAGCATCGGGAGAGACCTCTTATTTACTGCGGCCTCCCCCTCTTGGCTGCTTCCGCGGGCGGCGCCTCATTTTGTGGCGACGCTTTTGAACTTAAGCCGCAGAAGGGTTTATTTCCCGTTCCGCGAGCCTTGTAAGCTTGTCATCAGCGGCACGCTCTTGGGCAAGGATGGCCCGCAGATCTTCCTCGTCCTCGCCAAACCCAAGTTGTTTGGCCCAAGCGGAAAGCGTGCCATAAACGGCCATTTCATAGTGTTCAACCCGCTGTGCAGAGGCAATGATACCTGCATCGCGCTGATCACGGTCTTTAATCATCTCGGCCCACTTCTCGGCTTCTGACACGAGCCGCACCATGGACTGATCCTTATGATCTTCCGCCGTGGCACCATGACGCTGGAGGATCTCACCCACCCGTTCCAGGTGGTTTTGCGTCTCCGAGAGGTGATCCTGCAATGCCTGCTTAAGATCGGCGTCGTCCGTCTTTTCAATCATCTCTGGAAGTGCGCTGGTCAGTTGCGCTTCCAAGGATCGAGCTTCCTGCAGTTCGGAGACATACATTTCTTTGAAACTGTTGATCTGCATCTTTTCTCTCCTTTCTTGCGGTCACCTGTCAAACTTGTTTCAGGCACCTATACAAAAAATGCGCCGCTCGCTGAGAGGGTCCCTGAATTGGGACGAGGCTCGGGACCGAAGTGCGCGAAACGGCGGTTTCTTGTGCCTCAACAGGGGCAAGACGGGCAAGAAATGGCCCATCTTGCTCCCCATGGCAGTCTCAAGCCTTAGCGCGGCGTTCAGATTCAAGGCTCACGTCGCTGATCGGCCTGATCATTGATGCCTGTGGCCCCATCGCCCCCTCGCCTTCGGCCACCGTCAGTTCTACAGGTGAGCCCACCTCCAAAGCCTCAAACCCCTCGTTCAAGACGGCATTGGGTGCGAAGTAGATTTCCTGCCCATCACTCATTCGGGCGAAGCCATAGGCCTCAAACAGTCGCACAACAACGCCATGTGGCGGACCAACAAGGGTCTTGATGTCCCCGCGCATTTTCTGGGAATGCGCTTCAAGCCGTCGTTCCATCGCATCAAAGGCGTCCCGAATGGCAATATTCGGATCAAAATGCTCGTTCCTGTCACCGGGATCATTGCTGATGACAATTTCATGCTCAGGCACCCGGACTTCGATCCGCAGGTGAAATTCCTTCCCGTGATGCTGACTGCGATGCGGGCGTTCCACAACTATGTGGCAGCTGTTAATGCGGCTGAAGTAGCTATGCAGCTTCTCCACGCGGTCCCGAATGCGCGCCTCAAGCGGCTCTGATTTCTCGACATTGTGCCACGCGATTTCCAAGGGAGTGTCCATTTTCAATTCATCCTTCTTCCTGTCGTTCGACGCATGCTCTTGTGCCTGCTTAGGCATTTGGGAACCAGAATCTCGGTTCGGCGTCCACGAGAAGAAAACGTTTCCCCAAAGGGCTCCGTTCCGATCTCGCCCGGGGGGCAGCAGCTCGCCGCTGACAGCAGACGTCGGTCGCTTGCCCTCAAGAGGTAAGAAGTGCGGAACAATATGTGGCATCCCCTGTCCTGGATGGCTCTGAGGTCGTTTTTGGGCTGGCGGAGAGCAAGCAAGACCTCGCAGTAGCCGAGCTCTCGTCGACCGGAAACAAGCCCCCGAAAGCAAATCATCCCATAGGAGGAGGTCATGAATGGTTTTGACCTTATAACCCAAGGACCGCGCGCGTTCGGCGTGGCCGCTTTGATCGCTCTTGCAAGCCCCCAGCGGCTCAGGACCGACAGGACACAAAATTCATTATTACCGAGGGCGATGAAATAGGAACGGCCACATTGATAGGCACCCATGCGGGTCTGCTCATTGAGCTCGACCTCGAAGGGTGCCGCAGGACAGCAGGCGGTTCAAGACCCGCCAATGACCTAAACCCCGCTGGCCCGATACGGCTGCGCTGTATGAGGGCTACACCGCATCGGGCCAGCTGCCCGAGCGCTCCGATGGGGTCACTTTTGGACTCCCAAGGGGTCATGATTGCCTGCCGATTGACAGGTGGAGAAGTCATAAGAGAGGGCGCCCTGCGCTTCCTGCACACATTAACCAATGTCTTCTCCTCCCGGGCACAGCCGACACCGCTGGTCACGAGCAGCTTATTCATGTCGTCATTCCGTGGGGCTATTGTGCTGCCTTGTCCACTTGCGTGATGCTATGCAGATAGGCACCTAGATCGTCGCGCAAGTCTTCGCGGGCAAGGCCAAATGCCAAAGTCGCCTGCAAAAATCCGGCTTTAGAGCCACAATCGAAACGCTCTCCCCGGAAGCGGCAGCCATAAACATCACGGCTTTCTCTAATTTCTTGCGCGATCGCGTCAGTAAGCTGGATTTCGCCGCCTGCGCCGGGCTCTAACGCGTTAAGATTCTGCAATACTGTCGGCGTAAGGATGTAGCGACCGATTACGGCGAGATTTGAAGGCGCATCCTCGGGCGTGGGCTTTTCAACCATGCCTTTTAATTTAACCAGATTTCCATCTTCTTTGGACGTATCGAGGATCCCGTAGGAAGAAGTTCGCGATGGCTCCACCTCCATTGCTGCAACCATGCTACCGCCCGTCTCGTTGTAGGCTTCCATCATCTGCTGAAGACAGGGTTTTTTTGCAGCGATAACGTCGTCGGGCAGGATGACCGCAAAAGGTTCTTCACCGATCAGGCGTCGTGCGCACCAGACCGCGTGGCCCAAGCCTAAGGGCTGGTGCTGGCGGATATAGGCAATTGCACCGCTCTCCATGTTAGTACTTTTCAGGGTCTCAAGAAGCTCAGTCTTGCCCTTTTTGCGTAACTCGTGCTCAAGCTGCGGTGCATGGTCAAAATAGTCTTCCAACGCCCCCTTTCCGCGAGAGGTCACAAAGATGAACTCCGTGATCCCGGCAGCTCGTGCCTCATCAATTGAATATTGAATCAAAGGCCGATCAACGAGAGTCATAACTTCTTTCGGTACTGCCTTGGTTGCAGGCAAGAAGCGTGTGCCCATACCTGCCACGGGGAAAATGGCCTTTGTTACTTTCTGTTGCATCTCGACCCTTCCGACTTACTTAGAAAAAAATGCAGCTCACCTAGCCAACGCACTGCGCGGCAACCTGATTACCTTAAGTCTCTCCCAACCCGCTTCTGAAATACAACCACGTTGCTTAGCCTGTGCATCTGCTGAAGTTGCTAAGTGAGATGGTCCGAAGTCTAATCAATTTTCATGTTCAGGTTTATCGCGGCGGCTGGTGCCGGCCATTTCCTCCAACTCCTTTTCGGACATTGAATCGTACATGTCTTTGGCAGCTCCTTGTAGATCGCCGACTTTGGTATTGCCGCGTTTGGCCGACAGGGCGGCACCGGCGGCCTTTTGCTGAGCTCCGGACTTTGCAGGCATGTTATTTTTCCTTTCACACGGTGGGGCCGGCAGAGCGCCGGCTCTCACAGAGAAACCTCCGGTTCGACCGTAGGTTCCGATTCAGCCGGCAGTAAACGCCCGCTTTTGGCTGTAGATCTTACAATCTCGTTTGAACCCTATTTTCCACGGTCCGGGTTGACCTCGGGCGAGGAGGATCAAAGCGCAACCCCGTCCAATATTTTAAATTACTTGTTCTCGGCATCTTGGCGCCAAACTTGAACGCCATGATGCAACGTCACTTGTTACACCCCAACTTCCATTGGTTCGGTGGAGATCAAGCAGCCCGTGCGCGGATGGCAAAACCCCGTAAAATGGTAGAGCCGCCGCACCGCTACAAAAGGGTAGGTTAACAACCCATTTCCTGACACTACCTTAAGCAAAGCAGTACAAGAACTCCCGCACTACTTTACCGTTTTACTGCTTTTTTTTCACCACCTTTTGCGGGTTCTTCGAATCGAACTCTTCAGGCCGATGCGCTGCGCCTTCGTGGTCATCCTGCGCATTGTGGCGCTCACGATGGGGCGGACGTTTTTCCTTCGCGTGGTCTGGCTCGTTTGGCATACTACTCTCCTTTCGGGTTTCTATTTATGACGCGGCCGTCTGCATTCCGGGCTTCAGGACCACTTTAGTCCAGTCGTTCTGATCGAAACGGAAGTTGTGATAGCCCTTAGCGGCTTGCTCCAGCGGCAGGCGGTGGCTGATCATAAAGCGGGTGTCGATCTCACCCTCGGCGATACGGTGCAACAGCTCCTTGGTGTAACGCTGCACATGAGTCTGGCCAGTGCGGATTTGCAGACCTTTCTCCATCATCGCGCCCAAGGGGAACTTGTCGAGGAAGCCGCCATAGACGCCGGGCACGGAGACGCGACCGCCTTTACGACAGGCTAGGATCGCTTCGCGCAGCACATGGCCGCCATCGGCACCCATGCCTACCGTCTGCTTGACATTGTCCATAATCGTATCGGGCGCGAAACCGTGGCTTTCCATCCCCACGGCGTCGATCACCGCGTCGGGGCCGTGGCCGCCCGACATCTCCATCAAGGCCTCCAACACATGGGTCTGTGTATAGTCGATAACCTTGGCGCCCATCAGGCGTGCGAGGTTCAGACGGTTCGGGTAGTGATCAATTGCGATGACCTGTGCCGCGCCCATCTTCAGCGCGCTTTGTACGGCAAACAGCCCCACCGGCCCGCAGCCCCAAACGGCGACGGTATCGCCTTCTTCGATATCGGCGTTTTCAGCGGCCATCCAACCGGTCGGCAGGATATCCGACAGGAACAGCACGTCGTCATCGTCAAAGCCTTCAGGAATGACAATCGGGCCCACATCGGAAAAAGGCACTCGCACATATTCCGCCTGCCCCCCTGGATAGCCGCCGGTCAAATGGGAATAGCCAAACAGCCCACCCACCGCATGGCCAAATTGCATTTCCGTCAGATCCTGTTTGTCCGCCGGGTTGGAGTTGTCGCAGGCAGAATACTGGGTCTTTTTGCAGTGAAAGCAGGAGCCGCAGGAAATGGTGAAAGGCACCACCACTCGTTGGTCTTTCTTGAGCGTACTTTTGGGCCCCGTTTCGACCACCCGGCCCATAAACTCATGGCCCAGGATATCCCCCGCCATAACGCCGGGGATCACGCCATCGTAAAGGTGCAAGTCTGAGCCACAGATCGCGGTCGAAGTAACCTCGATGATAGCATCTCGAGGGTTGACGATTTCCGGGTCCGGGACGGTATCGACCCGCACGTCGTGCTTGCCTTGCCATGTCAATGCGCGCATGTCTCTCTCCTCATTTGTCCGATTTGCGATTGGCGGAGGTGGCGATTTCGCCGGTCTCCATCAGCATTTTGAACCGTTTCAGATCCCGCCGCCCCTGAAGGGCCGGTTCGGCCTGAAACAGCTTGGCAGTCCAGCGGCCCAATTCCCCGGCAGGCGGGTTATAGGCAATGATCGCTTCCACCTCGGTACCCCGGTTGCCCGGTGCATCGCGGAATGAAACCTTGCCTTCGGTATCAATCTGGGAGGTTTTGAGCGAACGCCAAGCAATTTCATCCCCCGGTTTGTCGCTGACGATTTCGGTCTCCACGCGAACGTCCGCCCCGGCAGGACCAGCGATCATCCAGCGGAACTTACCTGCGGCTTCGTCGATCGCTTCGACCGAATTTACGTTCTCCATAAAGCTTGAAAGGTTGGAGAAGTCGCGCCATTGGCGGTAAAGCTCATTACGTGGGCGGTCTATTGTCACCGTGCGTCCCACAACGGCGTAATCTCCGAACCGGGCCTGTTTCGCGCTGCGCCCGGGCGCTGAATCCGCAGGGCGATAGCTCAGCCCATCACGGTCGCGCCGTGCGACGTAAAGCGCATAGGCTGATGCCCCTGCGAGCGCACCGACGCCGAGCCCCCACAAAAGCGAACTTTGCCTCTTCGTCACCGCATCCCGTGCGCTGTCAGCAGCGCCGCGTGGGTTGTAAGAGCGATATGTCATTAATAGCCTCCTGTTGCTGGACGTGGCAGACCGAGTGTTTCAACTTGAACGCGAGGGGTGCGGCTGGTGTTCCGATGAAGTCGTTCTGCGACATCTTCACCAGCGGAAATCTACCGAGCTGTATTTGAGACGCTAAGGTCGCGGGGGAGTGACGGGGATAGTGCAAGGCAGTGCGCCAGCCATTTACAGGAACACTTTAGAAAGCCGCCAGTTGTTACCCTGCGATCCGGCCAGAAGGAATTAAGCGATGACGCCCCGCAAAGCCACGCCGCCCGGTGCCAAAAGCGTGGGAAACCCACTTAACTTGACGACTGCAATGCTCCTCGCGGGGGTGAGCCTGTTTGCCGCCTGCGACGATCTGCGGTTCCCTCGGGATGTGGAAGGAACCCTCGAAACCGTTCTCTCTGACCAAGAAATGACCGTCGCCGTATCGGAAAACGCGCCATGGGTCGTGTTGCCGGATAGTGGCCCGCCACAGGGTGTCGAAGCCGATCTGGCGCGCGCCTTCGCCGAGGAATTGGGTGTCGCCATCGAATGGAAGCCCTTCGGCGCATTCGCGGCGCTGGAGGGGTTAGAAAAGGGCGACATTGACCTTGCCATCGGGGGCTTTGCCCGCAAAGACGTGACCCCGGTGAAAGGTGCCGCGCCAAGCTATACCTATTTCGAGGAAGCCTTTGTCATATTCAGCCGCACGCCAAACGCCCGGTCCCATGATATCGAAGATCAGCAGGTTTTCGTACCACCCCACCTCCCCCTCGCCGCACTGGTGGCGGAGGAAGGCGGCCTTCCGGTAGACCAATGGACCGATGAGCAGACCCTCGCCGCCCTTCCGCATTGGCAGCTTGCGGTGAAAGACCTTGCCGCGACCGACACGACGCTGGACCGGGCGGAACATGTCGTCGCCGTGCAGCAAGGCGAGAACGCTTGGCTGATGAAGATCGAGGATTTCTTTCGGCGCGAGGCCGGAACCATCGGGGCGCGTTTGCGCGCCTATGCGCCATGACCCGCTCCATCCGCACCATGCCCGAGGCGCAAAAGAAGGCGCTCCACCGGGCCCGTTGGTTGGAGGCCATCTGGCTCGCCGTCTTGGCCTCCATCGTGGCCGCGATTTATTTTGCGGTGGGCAGCAGCCAAGCGATGAAAACCGCATGGATCGAAGACCTGCTCAGCTTTGTGCCGCCCCTCGCCTTTCTCGTGGGATCGTGGATCGAGCGGTGGAAACCGAACCGCCGCTTCCCGCTGGGGTATATCCGTGTCACCTCAATTGCTTATCTGATCAGCGCGGTGGCCCTTGGCGGCGTGGGGATATTTCTCATCGTCGATTCCTCCATTGCTTTGATCAAACAAGAGCACCCTACCATCGGCAGTGTCGAACTCTTTGGTGCCACCATCTGGTTTGGCTGGGTGATGATCGCGGCGCTGGCCTATAGCGTCGTGATGCCGGTCATTTTCGGCCACTTAAAGATGAAGCCCGCCAAGATGTTGCATGACAAGACCCTCTACGCGGACGCCATGATGAACAAGGCGGACTGGATGACGGGGCTTGCCGGTATCGTGGGCATCCTCGGGATCGGGATGGGCTGGTGGTGGGCCGACGCGGTCGCGGCCATCGTGATCGCGCTGGACGTGCTTCACGACGGCTTCAAGCATACCGGCGCGGCGATCCGCGACCTCAGCGATGAGATGCCCCGCACGATCAACGATAAAGAGTTCGATCCCCTGATCAAAGAGGTTCAAGAGACCTTTAACGCCCTACCATGGGTTCGCGGAAGCCGTCTGCGCCTGCGTGAGGAAGGGCGTTTTCTGACCGGCACGATCTACGTCGTGGCGCATGAGAACGGCTGTTCTGCGGAAAGGATCGAGGCTGCGGAGGCAAAGCTGCTGGACCTGCACTGGCGCATCCACGACATCTCGATCATGCCACGGACCAAGATCGAGGCCTCGGTAACGGTTGAAGGCGTCGATGACGGCACTTTGCCTTTGCGATCCGGGGCACGACGGCATCCGGTGGGCTGAGTGCGATTTCTGTGAGAAAGGCTGAATTGAGCCGCAGGCCGGCTCAGTTGTCTTTCCATTGGGTGCGCTGAAACGCCCCTCGCGTCACCCCGCACAGCAACTGCCATACCGTGCGGGGCACAAGGCAACTGGTTTATCCCCCAACGAGCGTGCCGCCGTTCGGGTGCAGCACCTGCCCGCTCATATAGGATGAATCCTCGCAGGCGAGGAACAGCAGGGAGGGCGCGACCTCATTTGGCTGACCGGGGCGGCCCAGAGGGGCGTTCTGGCCAAACTCCTCAACTTTACCGGCGGGGAACGACGCCGGGATCAGGGGCGTCCAGATCGGCCCCGGCGCCACGCCATTGACCAAAATACCCTCGGGCGCGAGCTTGCTTGCCATGGCGCGCAAGAAAGACAGGATCGCCCCCTTGGTCGAGGCATAGTCGATCAGCAAATCCTGCCCTTTATAGGCGGTGATCGAGGTGACACAGATGATCCGCGCGCCCTTTTTCAGGTGCGGCAACGTCGCCTGCGTCATCAGGATCATGCCGATGATATTGGTGCGAAACGTGCGCTCAATCTGGGCTTCTTCGATATCCTCAAGGCGCTCCTGCGCGTGCTGTTCGCCGGCGTCATTGACCAGAATGTCAATCTTGCCAAAGGTCTCCATCGTGCGGCGCACGGCATCTTTGCAAAAGTCCTTCTGACCAACATCGCCCTCCAGCAACAGCGCCTGGCGGCCCTCGGCCTCGACCAACTGTTTGGTCTCTTCGGCATCGCGGCTTTCATTGCGGTAAACGATAGCGACATCCGCCCCCTCGCGCGCATAGAGCAGCGCCGTGGCGCGCCCGATCCCGCTGTCGCCCCCGGTGATAAGCGCAACCTTATCTTTGAGCCGATCCGAGCCGGGGTAGCGCGGCGTGTAATCGGGCGCAGGGTCCATCTTATGTTCCCGACCGGGCTGGCTTTGCGGGCTGTCGAGGGCATAAAAATTCTGATCTGTCATGGCGTGTTCCTATCCTGCTACGGCCCCAAAATGGGACTTTTAAAATTTAGGGTTGCAGAGAGGTAATGATTGCTCTGACTGAATGGTTTCTACCAAGCCCGGAGATGAGAGAAATTTTGCGCACAGCAGTAGCTGACAGACGGATATTTCCTCTTGAACAACGTTCAGTCGAACCCACCGCCAGCACAATGCGCGATCACCTCCCAAGTTGTCCGATCCCGGAACTCGGGATGCGGGTTGGACTTGGCCCAGGCGATACACCGGTCTTCAAGCCAAGCGTTCAGTTCGGCATAGCTTAACTTCGGTCGCGGCACGAAGAACCGCCGCCGGACAACGCCGACCTGGTTCTCGACCTGTCCCTTCTCCCAGCCCGAGGCGGGGGTGCAGGCGACCGGATCGACTAGGTAATGTCCGCACATCTGCTGGAACCGGGGATTGTAGGCGCGGTCACGACCGACAAAGATCCTATCCGCCGCCGTCTTCATGTTGTAAATCCACCGAGCACAGGCTCCGCCGGAGAAGGCAAACGCTTTGTCGTGGGCGTCAAAGGCCATCTTTGTTCGCCGTTGTCTCTCGGACCAATGGCGTTTCAACGGCTCACCACGATCTCATGGCTCCAATCAAACTGATAGGCCTCACCGGGATCGAAGGTCAGCCGAGAGAAGGGCTGGGCCGGGATGGCAAAGTATTCGCTTCATTGGCAAGACCAAAACCCGCGGTATCCCACGGTCAAACCCTCGTCGAGCTTGAAAACCAATTCGGCCTCCTGACGCCAATCAGCTTCTCCTTCTGGTAATTCGCGGACGACGATTGATGCACCAGCGCTTTCGAAAGCGTGTCCTTCGCCCGGTTCGCCTGAGCCGGGTTCCAGAGCCACAAGAACTCCGTTCAGTTTAATTCCGGCTGAACTTCCGTTGGAAGCGGCCCAAAGAATAGGATCGGCTTCAGGGCTGCGATTGAAGCGACAACGTTCTCTTACATTAAGAACCTGATCCGCCTCTGCTTCGGGCATCGGGGCTGGGTCGAGCCGAGAAATCAACGTGTTGTTTAGTGCATCCTCGATAGTTCCAAGTTTAGCTGGTGGATCTTCATAGATTGTCTTGACGGTATTTCCAGCAGACGTCTGAGCAATGAGATACTGCATCTCCGCTACTTCGCGGCGTTGCGCTCCGATGATCTCATCGGCCAATTTTCGAACGCGGAGATCTCGTATCTGCGCGCGCTCGGACGTCATCACCGCAATCGAATGGTGCGGTATCATAGCGCGCATGTAGGATGTACCAGAGACCGTCACCTGGCTTCGTACAAGCCATAGCGAAAGTGCGAAAACAACCGATGCGCCTACAAAAATGGCGATATTGAGCTTCCGGCTCTCATACATGCCCAGCATATAGGCGAGCATAATGATCGCCATCGTCGCGCCCATGAGAACCGCCATATAGGTCCGGGTCTCAGAGAAGTAGAGGTGTTCCCAAGCATAGGTATTGAGGTACATCAAAATGAACATGACCACAGTGGACGTAGCAATCATAAGACCAAATTTTACGTACATTTGAAGGCTCCTTGCGCTCAAATTGCCCGCAGCCGCCTGAATAGCTATCCGGGAGCGGCGCGCAGTGTTCCGATCTTACGGGTCACTCTGGCCAGTCGTCCCGGTAAGTTGTTTGTATTCCTTCTCAGTCATGCCGGGCAATTTTGTCACGAAAGCTGTGAGTGCTAAGATCTCCTCCTCCGAATGGCTTTCACCAAACGCCGGCATTCCCGTCAGCTTGAACCCATTTTGGGCAATCCAGTAAATTTCTTCAGGTTCCCATTCTTTCGCAGCCTCGGCGAGGTGGGGAGGTTTGGGGCGCATTCCATGTGACCACTCTGCAGCCTCCTCTCCTGGCCCTCCGTGGCAGAGCACACAGGATTCAGCGTAGTGCTCCGCTCCTTCAGCAACTTTTTCCGCGCCAAAATCCTCAGGCAACTTTACTACGGCAGATTGTCTCTCTACCGCCCGGTCACGCGTTTTTTCAAACGTCCAGCGTATTGTGTCTGAATGAGGGTCCGTGGCAGCAACGTTATAAAAGCCCGTATAGGCAATCGTGAGCCAAACGCCCACTGCGAGAGCTACCACGACGCCGCTCCCCATAGCCAATCCCAAAATAAAACGTTTCATAGCAAACTCCTCATCTCCTCTCTTCTCAGGTTTGGATGCGCCGCCGAGCAGCCAGTACCTCGCAGCTTCCATGGCGCGCACGGGCGACGAGAGTGAGGTTCGCCTCTTCGGCCAGCTGGACGGCGTAATCCGTCGCAGCCGAAACCGCGATCAGCACGGGCGCTCCGATTGAGACGACCTTTTGGATCATATCGGTTGAAACCCGCGAGGTTAGCACGATCGCCCCGGTCTCGGGGGCATGACCGGCGCGCACCATTGCCCCGGCCAGCTTGTCGAGCGCGTTGTGGCGGCCGACATCCTCGCGGGCCATGACAATCCCGGCACTGGGCTGTAGAAATCCCGCCGCATGGCAGGCCCGGGTCCGGTCGTGTTCGGGCTGATGCGCACGCAAGAGCCTCGGGCCGTCGCATGCTTCGGTGTGGGTCAGACGCAACGTGCCATCTGCAAGGCGCGGCAACGCCCGGATTGCCTTGGTCAAACTATCGATCCCACAGAGCCCGCAGCCCACGGGACCAATCATCGCCCGCTGCCGTTCGGCCAACCGCGCGCCTGCGGTACCATCTACCCAAAATCGCACCTCCCATCCCGCCTCATGCTCCAGCACCTCGAGATCCTGCATTTCCGTCCAGGTCTCGATCAACCCTTCGGTCAGGGCAAAACCGAGAGCGAAATCCTCCAGATCGTCAGGGGATGCCATCATCACCCCGAGCGTGGCACCATTGCAGACGATCGCGACGGGCGCTTCACGCACCAGTGGCCGCGGCGGGGAGAGCGCCTCGTGGATACTCATGAGATGATCTCCACGGGCGTGCCCTTATAAGCCGGGGTCTGTGAGTTTTTCTCATGATATTCCAGAGGCACGAGCGGGTTTAGTTCGGGGTAATACCCCGCCACGCAGCCAGCGGGCAGGTCATAAGCGGTCAGTGTCAAATTCTCCACCAGCCGGTCATGTCCGTCCTCGACCGCACAGCGCAGGCTGACCTTTTGTTCTTCCACCAGCCCCAGCCGGGCAATCTCGTCAGGGTTCATCAGCAGGATATCCCGGCTCCCCTTCAGCCCACGCAGCCGGTCGCTAAACCCATAGATCGTCGTGTTGAACTGATCATTCGATCTCAAGGTGATCAGGGTCATCACACTCGACCCTTGCGGAACTTCTCCAAGCGCAGAGAGTGTTGTTGGCGTGGTGAACTGCGCCTTGCCGCTTTCGGTCTGCCAGTTTCTATTCCGGGCTGGGTTGCCGCGATAGAAGCCGCCTGGCTCGAACATCCGTTCATTGAAACCTCCAAAATCATCCGGGTAGGTTTCGGCGATAAGGTCGCGCACCAAATCGTAATTTGCAGTCCAATCGTCCCACTTCAGCTTCGGGTTTCCCGGCAGGGTGGCCTTGGCGATACCGCAGATGATGGCCAGTTCGGACATGCAGCTTTCGCTGGGTGGATCGGCCTGTCCGAGCGATCCATAGATGTTCGAGAGGGAATCTTCCATTGAGACCACTTGCGGTCCGGTGGCCTGAATATCCTTGTCAGTCCGACCCAAACAAGGAAGCAGAAAAGCTGCACGCCCAGGTACGAGGTGAGACCGGTTCAATTTTGTCGCGATATGCACAGTCAAATCCAGCGATGGCCAAGCTTTTTCCATGCGGGTCCGGTCCGGCAGGGCACGGATAAGGTTGCCTCCCAAACAGACCATTGCTTTCACTGAACCCTTCAGGATGCCCTCGCACGCGCGCACCGCGTTCAGCCCCTCCTGGGTAGGCGCTTTGATGTCGAACATCTGCTGCAGTTTCTCCGCAGGCATATGGGCGGATTTTTCGCCAACTCCTACCGTGCGCTGCCCCTGCACGTTCGAGTGCCCGCGCACCGGCGAAATTCCGGCCCCCTGTTTACCTATATTGCCGCGCATCAACAGGAGATTACAGAGCATGCCAAGGTTCAGCCAACCGTTCACATGCTGGGTCAGCCCCATCCCGTAGATGCCTATCGCTTTCTCGGCCGAAAGATAAATTTCTGCCGCCTCTTCGATCATCGCTCGGGTGAGGCCGGAGTTCCGTTCAATTTCATCCCAGGAAAAAGCACGCGTCGCCTCGATCATTTCCTCATAGCCTGTGGTCTCGGCATCAATGAACGCCTGATCGACCACTGTACCTGGGGCGACCTCTTCTGCGGCCAGTACACATTTGATCAGTCCCGCCAGAACGGCGACATCTCCTCCCGGGCGGACCTGATAGTATCTCTCTGAAATTTTAGTGGTTTTCCCCACCGTCATCTGGGTGAGGTTCTGTGGATCGACAAATTCGATAAGCCCTCTTTCCCGCAGTGGGTTAAAGGTGACAATGCGACAGCCCCGTTCGACCGCAGCCTTTAACACATGTAGAAACCGGGGCGAGTTCGACCCGGTGTTCTGCCCGAAAAAGAAAATCGTGTCACAGTGCTCGAAATCTTCCAGCGTGCAAGTTCCGACCGGTGTGCCGATGAAGGTCTGAAGGTTCACGCTGGTGGTCTCGTGGCACATGTTCGACGATTGCGGGAGATTCTGATGCCCCATGGCGCGGGCAAAAAGCGCATAGAGATAAGACGCTTCCAACCCGGCATGGCCGGAGGAATAGAACACCGCTTCCTGAGGTTGGATCGCATTCAGTTGGCGTCCGATTTCAGCAAAAGCCTGATCCCATGAAACCGGCAAATAGCGGTCGCTGCCAGCGTCGTATTTCATCGGTTCGGTCAGTCGCCCGGACTTTTCCAAGTCGTGATCGTGCCAGCCCCTGAGGTCGGTCAAACGGTGCGTTTCGAAAAATTCGCGGTCGACCCGGGCCCTGTCCAATTCCCAAACCGTGGCCTTGGCTCCATTCTCGCAAAACTCAAATGTATGAGGGTCGGCAGGTTTGGCCCAAGCGCAAGAGGTACACATCATCCCTTTGGGCTTGTTTTGACTGGCCAGTATTTTTAGAGCTGCCGCTGAAGGTTTTGCATCCCCCAGAATACGACCAATACCTGTCAACGATCCCCACCCGCCCGTGGCATTGTCATAGTGTGGAGTGCGCGGATCTTGCTCAGTTTCTTTCCGAACTGGACCACGTATTTTATCTGCCATCAAATCACTCCAAGTATAGAGCCTTTGAACGACAACAGGGTGATAGGCTTTAGGGTTCCAGCCGAATGTTCTTTCTTGGTCACTTACTGCTTCTTCCGGCTGGGAAAGACTTGCAGCGAGCGGAGCAGTTGTTGACTTCGCAATATCGCGGGATACCGCGCGATGTCGCTTCACCTGCAACAAAACCCTACCTTTGAGTGTTCCCACATTGGACGCAGCACTGCGGCAAGGGAACTGGACAACATGCTCGACTGGATTGCGAAAAACACGGGCACACTGCAAGTAGCTATTAGTCCACTTACGGGGATCGTTTGGCTTGCGTACCTTCACATCCTATGGCTGAATTTTCGGCGCCAGAGACAGGCGGTGATTTTGATAAACCGCTCTGTTGCGCAGGACGAAAACGCTCATTGCTTCGTAACCAACATGGGCGCCGAGCCCATTTACCTGATGGAAGTCATGGCGCGCGTCGTCACGGACGAAAAGACCTATACCGTCAAGGTTACGGAGCGCGAGGAGGTCGCTGAACGAGTTGGACAATCCACTAACCCGCACTAATCAAGGTCCGCTAAAGAGCGGCGATTTTATCGATATCGGCTCATTCCTGGATCTTCTGCATCGCGCCGACGTGCGGATAGGTTCGGAGGATCTCTTTGAGAAGGTGCGGCAAATGGATCTGACAGTGGCTGCCGTCGATGGCCATACTACACATTTGGTGGCCGCGCGTCACAGGTTCAAAGCAGAGTGGATAGACGGCAAACCCGACTTCGTGCCCGAGCGGGTAATGACACACCAAATCCGCAACATATTTCAGCCCCGCAAGATAAGCGCAATGTTGGAGGAACGGATAGAATGAGAATGGTAAGTGGTTCCGGAGCGATGATCAATGGCGCTTTGGCGGCCGAAGGGCCTAAACTTCGCAGATGCTTACAAGCCAAATGAAACCTTTTTTCTTTTAAACCTGAACTTCTAAGACGCCCGGGCTTAGACTATGTGCACCGCTTTGAGTTTTTGGTCGCGCCGATGCGCAAGCACCTGCCGTAGGGAGTATTCTTGGGGAACCCTGTACAAGCGGCTCCCGTTTATTCCCCGAGGATGCGAATGAAAGGAAACACAATGCGCAATGTTGAATTGGTGGCGCTCGGAATCGCTGCTGTGACCTTTACCGCTTTGATGAAAAAGCGTTTTGGGATCCGGAGTTGCGCGCTTGAGGCCCCCGATGAAAGAGAGGACCATATCCGCGTGGCAGGCCCTCGCGAAATGACCGATCCACCCCGCAGGTGGAATATTGTGGACGAGGCCGTAGACGAGTCGTTCCCGGCAAGTGATCCGCCCGCAACCTATTAAGCGCGCAACAAACGCGAAAAAGACCGCAGATCAGGTTGGGTACGCGGCGGTTATTGCTTGTCTGGACTGCTAGAGCAGAGCCAAAATCGATCGGCTTCAGCGCTCCATTTGCTTTTTTGTCTTCCTGTGAACGTTCTGAGAATCGACAGCTCGCCCTATCTAGCTACTGCGTTCAGCTACGTGAAACGTTACGAAGGACGATCCCGTCCTTTGGCACCGGAGGTAAATCCTGCGGACTGATTTCCAACGCCTGCTGGGGCAGATCGTAAGTGATGGTATTTACTAGAAAGTCGCAGAAGGTTTTCATCTGGCTGATTGCAATCCATTCTCCCGGACAGCGGTGGTTCTCATGGTACGCCCCACCACCTTGCGGTATGAAACTGAATGGGTCATGGGGCGCGGCGCGAAATCGATCTGGCAAGAACGCATCGGGGGCCTTCCAAGTCCGTGGGTCCGTGTTGGTCCCATAGAGGTCGAGCAAGACGCGAGTTCCTTTTGGGAAACGGTAACCCTGCCATTCGAAATCGTGCTTCACCCGCGCAGCAACCACCGGGAAGAACCGATATAGTCGGCGCACTTCTTGAACAAAGATTTCCAAGTTCTCATCGTCTTGTCTCAGTCTCTGCGCCCAAGTGGGGTTTTGCTGCAGCGCATGAGCCACTTGAACAATGAACACCGAGACGGCCACGGTGGGGCGCAGGACATTCAAGATCTCCACAGCGGCGACTTCGACGGGCAAAAGCTCGCCATCCAGATTGCGCCACATGGCGACTACGTATGCAGCAGAGTTCCGATCCGCCAACAAGCGGCCCTCGCGTAGCTCCCTAATAATCTCAGCCGCCCAATGCTCCGCCCGCGCCCTCGCCGCCCGCGCCTTCCAGTGGCGCCATCCTACCGCTCCCGCATCCTGAAAGAGAGCTGTTAGCTGCGCTGTCCGCAGGGCGACCTCCGCATCAGGCAACGGCACGCCGGACCATTCGCAGACTGCTTTGGTAAGGATTGTCCTAACCTCGTCGTAGAGCACAACCTCCTGCGCGTTTTCCCATCTCGAGGCCTGCTCTTTAAGCAAACGGCTGGAAATAGCTTGAAGAGCCGCAATTCTGCCCTCCCCCATCAATCCCATGAACATCTGCTTTCGGTGTCTATGGGTTTTGCCGTCCAATCCTTGGACCCCGCCTTGGCCAAGCAAGGTTTTTTGAATCCGTCTTGGCATAGCCCCTTCGCGGCTGAAGTGCTCCTGCTCATAAAAGATCTGGGCCAGCGCGGGGCCAGTCATGCAGATCGTCCGTTGCATCAAAACGCGCGTCTCAAAGAGATCGGAGCCAAGGGCAACGCAGGTCCGAGAAATATAGCCGTAAGGATCTTGCAGCAAAGCGAGCGTGCTGTCGAAGCCTTTCGCCTGCGGAATATCTGGCATGGCTCATCCTTCCATTGCACCAACCCTTAGCACTTGCTTAGCAGACCGGAGCTTCAGTCTGACCGTCGGCACAATGCGTCCACCACGTTGGGGGTTCCGCCAATGACGCGACCAGACCAGTGCCGGAGATCATTCTCCTCATAAGTGCTCGCCCTGCTCGCAAAACCTTCAAAATCCTCCCAGCCGGAGCCCGTATCGACCCGGATAGTGGCACCCACCGCTTGCAGCAGAGCAAATCCGCCCGCCACATCCCAGATGTTCGGTGTTTCGATCCGCGTGGCTGCAAGCAAACCCGCGGCGGTAAAAGCGCATTCTATCGCGGCCGATCCAGTGCGGCGTAGATCCCCCGGTAAACCGGCGGCGTCCAGCCCTTTGCCAAGCCCGATCAGCCGCCTACGGACGTCAGGACTCAGCACTGCCTCGAAGTCTTCCGACTCGAAAGAAAGAGGGCCTCCCGTGCGGGCATGATAGACGCCGCTTCTAAGCGCATGGCTTGTCGAGCACCAGACAGCCCCTACGACCGGCACGCCGCGATTAAGTACACCAATGGAGGCCGCGAAAAGCGGAAAGCCGTTGACAAAATTTGCGGTCCCATCAATGGGATCGATCGTCCAGACGATGTCATGATCCCGCCCTGGCCGCTCTTCACTTTCCTCACCCAACACATCCTGACCCGGAAAAAACGATGCAACCCGCTCGCGTATGAGCACCTCGATCTCCTCGTCTATTTCCGAGACGGGATCGCGTAGGTCCTTCCTCTTATCCGCCTCTCCCTTGTAGCGCACAGCTAAGGTGCGACCAAGCGCGGCGGTAATCTGCGCCCCGGCCATGGTGGCAAGCTCCACCGCCTGCCGCTCGATCTCGACTAGGTCGCGCTGGCTTAACGTAGGCATCACACATCTCCGTTTGTCTTGGGCACACGCAATCGCAGCTTTTGCGGTGCCAGTTCGATGGCAACCCTTCTGGGTTCTTCAGGAGTCTTTGGCAGATCGTCGTCAATCCGCAGAGCACCACGCGGCCAAACCAAATCCACTCGCTTTGCGGTCAGCCGTTCCAGACCAAGGGATGGCCGGTCGCGCGATCCTGCGAGCCAGCTCAGAAAGCTGTCGCGACCGTCTGGACGAAGAACAGCCAACGAAAGCAGCCCATTATCAAAGCAACCCGATGGCCCCAGGGGAAGATTTGGACCGGTAATCGGCATATTAAGAGCCTCAAAGAAGATCATCTCGCCAGGCAATTCCTCCCCGTCCACGCGCACCTGCCAATCCTGCGCAGGTGCATCTTGCACGAACTGTTGGGGGGCCTGATCGCCGAAATGTCGCTTGTCCTCAGGACTAAGTTTGGCGGAGTTACCGGTCTGTATCATTTCGGCAAGCGCACCGATTCCGACAGCTTCGAAAAACAAGCGCTCGCCCCAGGGGCCTCGAGCGATGCCCACATCGAACCGCTTCTCTGTGGCCTCATCAACGCAACAAACGGTATCACCTGCGCCTAAGGGAAGCTTCAAGCTGCGGGCCATATTGTTTGCCGTCCCGAGCGGGAGAATCGTAAAAGGGCGATCTACATCGATCAAAGCGCGCAAAACCTTACCGACAGTTCCGTCGCCCCCTGCGATCGCGACGCAGTCCACGCCCGCCGCGTCTGCGGGTTCGATTTCGTCACTTTTAATGTCACGATAGATAATGGTGTGACCATGACATGCAAAAAGGCGCATGAGCCCTTCCCGCGAGTGGTCCTCGCGTCCAGCCTTTGGGTTATGGAGAAGAAGCACGCGCATGTTTAGGCAACAGCGGTGACTTATGATTTGTTCCCACGGTCATTGACCTACGCGCTGGCTTGGTTTCAGGGAACAACAGCACTATCGGAGTAAGTCCAGACAGCATATACTCAACCTATGCTGGAAATGTCACCCCCTTGGATCATTGCCATCGGAGCTTCAGGGGCTGAGGGGCTGTGTGATCTTCGATCCCTGCTTGCAGAATGGCAGGAGATCAATGCCATCGTAATGATCGTCCTGCACCGGCCTTGGGAGAAAGACACTCATCTGCGCCAAATCTTGCAACGTTCGACGCACATGCCAGTGCAGATCGCAGATCAAGGCCAGCAGTTGCGGGCCGGCTGTATCTATATTGGGGAGCCCTCCCGCCATCTGTGCCTTCTATCGGATAGCATTAGTATTTTGATATCCGATCCGAAACGGGCGCACCGAAATCGGACGGTTGATCTGCTGTTCAACTCCCTCGGCGTATTAGGAGGCCAGCGGACGATCGGGATTGTGTTGTCCGGGTCACTTGACGACGGTTCACGGGGTCTTGCTGAGATTCATGATGCGGGAGGCTACACAATGGTCCTCAGGAGGGAAAAACAGCTTCGGCCCGGCATGCCGGAGAATGCGAGGGCATACGATGGTCCTGTCGATGTCGTGGGCGATGTTTCTGCAATCGCCCAAGCGGTGAAAGGACTTCTTGCGGGCGCACCTCAGCCCTCTTGATCCGTCCGAGACGCCACTGATCTCCCGATTGCACGCAATTCTTCGGGAACCGATCAGGGCGATCAGATGTCTTCCTTATTGAAGGGAGATCAACATGTCAGACCAAGATCACCAAGCCTTGAAGGCTTTCGCACTGAATTGCTCATTACGCTCCTCCTCATCCGATGAACCGAGTTCAACAGATCGGATGATCGAAGATCTGCTTGCGGCGATGCGGCCTCATGGTGTTTTGGGAGATGTGGAGAGGGTGGCGGATCACAACGTGAAGGCAGGTGTCCTGTCCGACATGGGAGAAGGCGACGACTGGCCGAAGCTGCGGGCACGCGTGTTGGCGGCGGACATTTTCATACTCGGGACACCGATTTGGCTCGGCCACCCGTCGAGCATCGCGCGTCGCGTTCTCGAACGAATGGACGCGTTCCTGTCGGAAACTGACGAGCACGGCAGGATGCCGGCTGTCGGCAAGGT
>Ga0209344_10000956_pt1 | contig 42665 bp, 40 predicted proteins | sample Cruoilmetagenom6_FD_187293 | JGI IMG/M metagenome (GOLD analysis project Ga0209344, IMG submission 187293) | Oil polluted marine microbial communities from Coal Oil Point, Santa Barbara, California, USA - Santa Barbara Oil Seep Sample 6 (SPAdes)... | ecosystem: Environmental > Aquatic > Marine... | reverse complement strand
GGCGCCGGGGTTGCTGTGGTGGGCAATCCCGAGCAGGTCGCAGCCACGTTGCAGCAGTTCGTCGATATCGGCTGTACGGACTTCTGCCTGTCGGGCTATCCCCACGACGAGGAGGCCGAGCGGTTCGGCCGACTGGTCATGCCGTTCTTCAAGGAGCGGCGTGAGGCGGCGGAATAGGTCATTCCGCCGGGCGCGTGCCGGGCTTCAACTCGCAGATCGGGCCCTCGACGCCGCAAAGACGCTGGTCCGGTCCGCTATGGCCGAACCTCGTAATAAAGATTTCCAGGGTCGTCGAAATCGTGCTCGGTAAATCGGGTGAAGCCAGCTTCCTTCGTCATGCGCCGCGCGACTTCGGGGTTAAAGCCCAACGTGCCGAGCCCGGCGCCGCCCGGCTCCGACATCGCCGAAGACATGCACGCGGATACCGAAAAACCATAGAACATGGCGAGCATCGGGTTTTTCATATTCTGCCTGAAGTCCGGGTGGCTGCGAATGTCTTTGATAAGCCAGGTGCCGTCTTCCTTGAGCGATTTCCGGATCGCATCGATGACTTCGGCTGGCTGCGGCATGTCGTGAATGCAGTCGAAGGTGATGATGAAGTCGAAGGTCGACGCTTTCGGAAGGCTTGCACCGCCGGCAACCGACAGTTCGACATTCTTTAGCCCCATCTCGTCGACTTTGCTTTGGGCGCGCGCAATCGCATGAGCGCTGGGGTCGTAGCCGTGAAACTGTGTGTTCGGAAAGGCCTCGGCCATGGCGGCCAAAGCCAGCCCACCGCCACAGCCGACGTCCGCTGCTATGCCGCCGGCTTCGAGTTTCGCTGTCACGCCGTCGAGGGCCGGGAGGATCCGGGGGATAAGCGCTTGTCTCGTCCAGGGGCCGAGCATGCGCTCCGTCCGGTGTGCCGCGTTGGGCCCGAGTTCTTCATAGGTGAGACCGATTCCGGTACGAAAGGCATCGACAAGCTTGTCCACCGTCTCCAGCGCCGTCATCGTGGTGAAGGCGCCGGTGGTGTAGGCCAGACTGTCTTCTTCGTCGGCAAGCACGGCGGACCCGACAGGGGTCAGTTCGAATCTGTCGCCATCATGGTAGGCCAGCAACCGGGCAGCAGCCTGATTGCGCATCCACTCCAGGAGCCAGCGTTCGTGTAGGCCTGTCTTCTCCGCGAGTTCCGCCGCCGTAACCGGCCCCGCCCCGTCCAATGCTTGATAGAGGCCAAGGCGGTCGCCGATATGGATCATCATGGAGACGACTTCGCCCTGTTTGAAGTTCCAGACGTTGAACGAAAATTTCTTGATCTCGTCTGGATCAATTGCCGGATCGACCGATGGTTGGCTCATGTCATTCCTCCGAAGGACGCCCTTTGAGGGCAGGCTCTAATCTTTTCTGGCGTTTCCGCTTGGAACCGCTGCCGGACGTGGCTTTGTGGCTCCCACGACAATTCCGTACTCACATGCTGGCCTTGCCAGGTGCGAACTCGACCTCGCTGGGCCATTCGAAGGGCCCGTCGACCAGTACGCCGCCTTCCTCCGCACTAGCCGCTAATTCCAATGCGGCGACTAGGATGGCACTCTGCGTCTTGGTATCGCCGGGGGCGCCGAAGGCATTGCCCATCGGGTGATTGACGAACAAGGACCGCGGCGGTTTCGTCTGTTCGGTGATGTCGCGGCCTGTGGAAACGCACACGGTCGGGATCCCGGCTTCTTCGGCGGTGCGGCAAACCAGCCCCACGGTCTGATGGTCGAGCGGGCAGGCAGGAACCGCGACCAGCAAATCGACCTTATCCTTCTTGAGTTCCGCTATGAAAGCGGGGGCCGATTCCGTCGTGAGTCTGGTGCGATCGTATGTGCGGCCCATGAAACCACTCCACAGGCGGTCGGCGACACGGCCGATCTCGCCGGATACCGCTAGGTCGCGCAAACGGTCTATCGGGAACTGACAGTTCATATCTCGACTTGCGTCCCGGTGGTCGTAGTAGGCGTCGTGAATCTGGAAATCGTCCGACGGCGCGTCGTTTTGGATCGCGTCGACCCGGTGGTCATTCCGTGCCAAAGGATTGAACGGCTCAGCGGAGCGACGGGAGATGCCGCCAGACGTAAGCATCGTGACCGTGCACTCGCTGAGCGGCTTCTTTAATCGGGTTAGAGGTGCGGTTTCATTGATCGTCCACCGATAGGGCGGATGGCCCTGCGCCCTGTAGAATTTGTTCAGCTCCTCGATATATTTAATCGGTTCCATGGCCAACTTCCCTTTGTTCAGAACATTTCCGTCGCATATTCGTTATGGTCGACATGACGCAACTCTCTGCGCATCCGGCCGAGCGTGCCGGGAAAGAACGACACGACATTGCCGGTTCTATCTCGGTAAAAATTTGTACAAGGGCCAGTCCAGCTCATGGTTTGCAACTCGGCCTGAATAAGGTCGTTGTACTCGCGCGTGGCGTCCGCTTTGGGTTCTATGGACTTGATACGGTCTTCCACCAAATCCTTGATCCGCTGTGCGATGTGCTCTGTCTGGATTTCCCCCGAGAGTATGAGCGAGGTATATGCGGCGACGCCATTGATGCCACACACCGTGAAATAGTTCGGGAAGCCGGGGACCATGATGCCCCTATAGGATTCGGCGCGTTTCGCGAAAGCTGCGAGCAGCCACTGTTCGTTCCGTCCGTAAACCAGAACAGCAGGGCTATCATCGGCGCGCGCGCCGAGCTTGTAGCCGGTGCAGAAGACGACAATGTCGACTTCGGATTGAGAGCCGTCGGCAGCGACAACGCCCGATTTGGTCAACGCCGTTACAGCATGGGGATGCAGATGGACATGCGCCTTGCCGAGCGCCGGGTAATACTCGTCGGAGACCACGATACGCTTGCAGCCCGGATCGTAATCCGGTGTCAACGCTTCAATAATGGCAGGATCATCGATCACCTTGCGCATCTGGCCCAGCACGGTTTGGCGAAAATACTCGATCATCTGGGGGTCTTTGTGCGTCACGCGATACATGTAAAGCGAAGCCCGGTAGAGATCGATCCAATGGGCGCGTTGGGCCGATTCTTGTCGGAAAGCGGCTTTCTGCTCTTCGGTGTAAGGCGCATTGTTTCGCGGCATGACCCAGTTGGGCGAGCGTTGAAAGACGTGCAGCTCCTTGGCGCGGTTCGCGACTTCGGGCACGACCTGTACGGCACTGGCGGCGCTGCCGATTACTGCCACGCGCTTGTCGGACATGTCCACATCGTCGCGCCAAGCTCCCGAGTGCCAGCTCGGTCCCTCGAACGCATCGAGCCCATCGATCTGCGGCAGGTTGGGCTCAGTCAGGCCGCCGGTGGCCGAGACGAGGGCGCGATGTTCTATCGTTTCGCCATCTTTGGTGGTTATGCGCCAGGTGGCCGTGGCTTCGTCGTAGTGCGCTTCATCAACGCTGACGCCAAAGCGAATTTTTTCGATCAGGCCGTACTTCTCGGCGCAAGTGCGGATATAGGCCTGAATCTCAGCTTGGCTGGCATGGACGGTTGACCAGTCGGGATTGGGCGCGAAGGAGTAGGAATAAAGATGAGAAGGAACATCGCAGTGCAAACCGGGATAGGTGTTGCGCAGCCAGGTTCCTCCGACATCGGACTCCTTTTCATAGATGACGAAATCGTCGATGCCGGCACGGCGCAACTGCATGCCCATCAGAACGCCGGTAAGTCCCGCACCCATTATGCCGACTTTGATTTTTACTTCGCTCATAGGTCTAACCATTCATATAATCGCGCAGCGTCGAGCCATCATACTCGGTCCGGTAGACGCCGCGGCTTTGCAATGCCGGAATTAAGTTGTTCACCACATCTTCGTAGAACTGCGGTGCATAGTAGGACGGCGTGATCTGAAAGCCGTGGCCGCCGCCTTCCTCGATCAGATGGATCATGTATTCGGCCACCTGATCGCCAGTACCCGCCATCGGGTTGTCGTCGCTGCCCGACAGATAGGTGCTCGCGATATCGCGCAGTGTGACCTTGGAGTTGCCGTTAATGTAGCTCTCGAACATGCCTACGGTGCCTGAAACGTTGAAGTCTTTGAGTTCGGTCACAGGTGTGTCGACATCGAATTTCGACAGATCGATGTTGAAGTGCCCCGACATCAGTGCGAGCGATGCCTCCAACGGAATGCGGGCCCTAATCTCCTTCATCCGGTTGCGCGCCTCCTGCTCGGAGTCCGCTATGATGGGCTGCGCACCCCAGATAATCTTTATCTCGTCCGGGTTTCTCCCGGCGCGATCGGCGCGCGCTTTGATATCATCGCTGAAAGCGCGCATCTGCTCAGCGCCCGCGCCGATGGCAAAGATGCAATCGGCATGTTTTATCGCGAAGTCGCGCCCCCGCTCGGAGGACCCAGCCTGAAACAGGTACGGCCTGCCTTGAGGCGACGGGGCGACGGTCAACGGCCCCTGGCACTTAAACCATTTCCCGGCATGGTTGATCTTGTGGATTTTTTCGGGGTCGGCGAAGATTTTGCGTTCCATGTCCATGAGCAACGCGCCAGGCTCCCAGCTGTTCCAAAGCTTGTGACAAACCTCCATGAATTCGTCGGCGCGTTCGTAGCGCAGGTCGTGCGGTGGCAGTTCCTCCATGCCGAAATTCTTGGCTTCGGCAGATGAGATCGAGCAGACGATGTTCCAGCCGATCTTGCCCTTGGTGATATGATCGAGCGTCGACATTTTCCGCGCCACCATGTAGGGCTCGTAGAACGTCGTGGACATGGTGATGGCATAGGAAAGCCGAGGTGCGACCGCACTCAGATACGGCACCAGCGAAGCCGGGTCGTGGGTGGGAAATTGGATCGCGTATTTGATACCAGGATCATTGACGCCGCCGGCCCAGCCGTCAGCGAAGAAGAACGTGTCGAATTTGCCGCGTTCGAGCGTCTTGGCGATTGAGGTCCAATACTCGGTGTCGTACCATTTTCCCGCCGTCATCTTGTGTTCCGGGTAAACCCAGGACATGATCATGTGCGGTGCCGGGCAGTATAACATGAAGCCCGTAAGATGAATATTCGGCTGCTTTTTTCTTGCCATCGCTGAGTTCGTCCTAAGTTTGCTATGCGCGGGGTTAATGCTACTTTTTCTACTGTGACGTGCCGAGCGCGGGGGCCAGCCCATCGACGAGCAAGCCGAGCGCTTCATCGATACGCCAATCGAGATCGGGCAGAGGCGTGCCGGTTTCGCGCGCGAGTTGACTGCGGAAAAGAACAAAGCCATAAGCCAAGCAAGTGATCAGCATCACCATCGCTTCTTCGTCGAAGCCTTCTTTCAGGCGTCCCTTTTTCCGATCGCGTTCGATGTTTTTCCGCCAATCCTCAAGGAGTGGCATCAGCGTGACCGGTGTATCCTTGTCTAGCAGAAGAAGCGTCGCCAGTTGGATTGCGTCTTCGTGGCCCGTTAGCGTTCGGAGCAATTGGCGAGCGCGCTTGGGGAAGTCCAGCGACCCCCCTTCGCCGATTTCAGCAAGACGGGCCCCCAGGTCTCTTTTGAGGGCGGCGTGCAAAAGGTCCTGGCGCGTTCCGTAATAGTGATAAACAAGGCCGCGGTTCACCCCAGCCCTGTCCGCAACCTCGCGTAGATTGAGCCCGGCCAGTGCGCCGTTTTCCTTCAACAGTGCGAGGGCGGCCTGTTCCAGCGCTGCTTCGCTGGCCGCCCGGCCTGTGGGATGTTCTTCGTCTTCGGCAGGGTCGATAGAGGTTGAGTGCACCGCGTCAGGCATCGGTCAGTCGCTCCACGAAAGGGAGTAAAGCTGATCGAAGGCAAGACCCCAGGGAGGGCGCAAAAACCCGAGTGCACGCACATCTTGCCCCCACTGGCCGAAGGGGGCGCTGCGGGAGAAGCTGGCGCCGCCCACGACCCGGCTCATACGAACGAGACATTCTTCGGCGAGTTCGGCCACAGCTGCCTTGCCGCGCGATGCGGCGGTGACGCCACTTACGCCGTGCTCGACCGCAGAAATCATACCCTCGTGGATTTGGAAAATGGTCCAGGCTTGGTTGACCGCGCGGACCCATTCGGTGCGTTCATAGGCGCGCAGCTCGTCCTTGCGCGGCTCAAGCTTTTCGCGGGCATAGGCAAGCGCACTTTCTAGGATGCCGACGACGACCGTTGTGAACATGCAGGCGCCGAGCTGGGCAGCTGCCGGGCCACTTTCGACCAGGCCTGCGGGCCAGACGAGGCGGCGCGCCTCAACGCCCTCAAAATGGAACGCATGGCTTTGCGTTGCGCTCATGCCGTGGCCGTCCCATTCCTTGGCAAGCGTGACGCCTTTCGAGCCGTCCCACGGCATATCGCGCATATCCATGAAGAACATCGTCGGCCCGGCGTCCTGTTCGGCCTTGGCGGTGGTAATCATGTAGGAGGAGATGCCGGACCCGGACCCAAAATGCTTTTCGCCGGTCAACCGGAATAGCCCGGGCTCGCCAGCGGGTTCTGCCAACGTGCGGGTCTTCATGATGTCGCCGCCGCTGCCCGGTTCCGAAGTGACCGTGCCCCAAAAATGGCCTTGGCGCGCGGTTTCGAAGCACCAGTTGCGCTGCTCCTGCCAGGCCTCGTTTTCCGGCCCCGGTGCTTTTTCCGCAGCAAGCCAGGACACCAGGACCGCCGGGTGCATCGCTGCCACCAGCGCGACTGATGGGTCGCCCTTGGCTAAAATGCGGATCATATCAGAGTAGAGTCGCACGGAACCTTGCAGGCCATTCCACAGCCCGCCCGCGGTTTCCGGAATGCCAGTGCCCAGAAAGCCGGCCTCAGCGAGACGGTCAAAATCGGCGCGCTCAAGATGGGTACGTTTCTGCCGATTCTTCCGATCGGCAGCGAAATCCGCTGCAATCGCTTCCAGGTCCGAAAGTATCTGACCCGTTTCGGGACGTTGTTTGGCCGCCGTCAATTCCATGCCCTCGCGCTCCTCGCATTCGCTTAGCGGTATGTCGTCCGCTAGCCTCTTCTTATGTAGTTCAAAAACTTATAGAATTATGCATGACCGTCAATCTATTTATCATTTTGCTAAAGACTTTTTGTGCACCCGGTTGGTCAGGGAGGAAAACGCCAGATGCGACAAGGGAGCAGCGCATAGGTCGCCACGCCGGCGGTTGGGCGGCAATCGGAGCTACGCCCTCAGCCTGCTTTTGTTGACGCTAGCTAATTTCTGGGCGGGCTTTCTCCGGTGTTTGTCGTGCAACCTGCCTATTTGGCAGCCGACACAGCGGGCGCGTTTTTTTTCCACGAATTCATGTCGTAACCGCGGTCCTTAAAGGCGGCTGGCCGGTCGCCAATCTTGTCGGTGGCGAGCCAGAGCCGCTTCAGATGACGTTTCTTATCTGCTTCTTCATGGTCCACAAACTCTGTGCGCGAATGGAACAGTACATGGTTGTTGATGAACTGCATGTCACCGTGCTCAAGCTTCATGTCGAGGCGGAACTCATCGCTGACGGTTAGCGCATCGAGATAGTCAAGCGCCTCGCGATCATGTTCAGTGAGGCGCGGCACTTCTTCAATCCGCTGGGCGCTATCGATATAACCGCGAATATAGCGGTTAAAGAGGCGATCCTTGTGCGGAGTGAAAGTAGGCATCGCGTAATAGGGCTTTGTGCCGGGCTCCTCTTCTCCCCGCCAATCGTAATAGAACGGCTCGTAGTGCCGGGCAGCAAGGTCAGGCCTGTTGCGCGCCATCTCGTTATGGCAGGCGATGGAACTGACCAGGCTGCTGAGGCCGCCGCTTTTGGACGTGCGCAGACACATGAGGCCGACGAGATCGGAGCCGTCGGTATGGAACGGCAGCGCCACATCGGTCTGATAGCCGCGCACCGTGTGGTCCATGATGCTGCGTCCGGTATCGCGGACATCGCCCAACACGTCGCCTTGCGCGTTTTGCGGCCACGGCCGACCGATATAGGTGCCGAGGCCCCAAAAGACCGTGCCTGCTTCCTCTTTTGAATAGTCGAGGACCGGGAAGCCGCGGACCAACAAGAATCCTCTGCCGTTGGCCAGCTCTTCAGTCAGCTTATCCAGGGTTGCGGCCAAGGTCGGCAGGGGAAAATCTTCACGGGTGACCTGGATGCCGGACAAGCCCTTACTCTTGGCATGTCTCAGGGCTGCGTTGATTTCGCGGATTTCATCGTCGGAAAGACGGTAGATCCACTCGTTCGTTTGACGCATCTCGGCGCCGCGCCAGTCGGCTTTTGACGGTAAGGGTTGAATCTCGGTCATTAGGTTCTCCGCATAGACAAGGGTCGCCAGAACCGGACGCTGCCGACAATCCGCCATATTGGCCGCCATATTGGTGGTTCGGCGCCAGCTTAGCAGAATGCTAAACTATGTTCAAGTGTTCCCCGTCAGCGCCAATGGAATAGATTAGGTTGTTTGCCTATGGGAGAGATTTTGGTTCATCTTCACTATTGAGGCGTGAATGATGAGAGATCAACCCGAACGCCATTGTCCCTGCCAGAAACTAGATCCGAACGTATTGGTGGTGCAGACCACCAAGGTGGGAGATCGAATTGACGGTGCCGCATAATTGGATCGGACGCCCGCTCGGTGCATCTTTGTCCAGCGACAAATGGGTCCGCGATTTGTTGTAGTAACAGACGTAGGCCCTCACCACTCGGCGAAGATGCTCTTCGTTGAAGATAATCATATGGTCCAGGCATTCTCGTCTAATTGAACCAGTTACCCGCTCAACGTATCCATTTTACCAGGGTGATCGGGGCGACGTGGGACTATCTCGAATGCCCATAGCCTCTAAGCGCGATTGAACCGTGTGTCCAAAGGCCCCATCGCGATCTCTGACCAAATAGTCAGGTGCCTCTTCCCATGGAAACGCTTCAGTAATCTGTCGCGCTACCCATTCTGATGTCGGGTGCCAGGTGATGCCGAATGAAACTATGCGCCGTCGGCGATGATCCAGAATAACAAGGCAATAGAGAAGCTTGAAACCGATAGTCGGGACGATCACAAAGTCCATCGAAGCGATATCGTTCATATGATTGTCCAAAAACGTCTTCCAGGATTGGCTTGACCCCTTTGGTTCTTTGACAATGTATTTCGCCACCGTGGTCTGGCAAACATCGATGCCAAGCTTCAGTAACTCCTCATGAACACGGGGCGCACTCCATAGCGGATTCTCACTGCTGATCTGTCGAATTAGATGGCGGGTCTCAAGATCAATTTTCGGACGGCCGCCGACGTTGCGGGACTTCCAACGCCAGAACATTCGAAAGCCTGCTCGATGCAAGCGAACAAATATCTCAGACTTCACAATGACAATTGAGTCCAAGGTCTTTGGGAACAACCGATACAACAGGACAAAGGCCAACCGATCCCAATCGGTCAGGCGCAGTTTTACAGCCTTCTTCCGAGGCAAGACGCCAAGTTGCTGACGCAAGACCACATTCTTTGCCTCAATTCAGGCTCAAGACCTAAGAAGCAGCCGTGACCATCGTGATCAATCATGCCACGATTCTCAGACGACCAACTTCGGATGAGGTTTTTGGTAGGGACAATGATTGGCATAACACCAAATCCAAATTTGCTGCAGGCGACGATAACGTAAAATGGCCATCGTCAGGTCAATGCAAAATCAGAATAGCCGTCAGCCGCTGACGCTTCGCAAAACTCCATGTACATAGGCACACTCGGATAATTCAGTAACTGTCGTGGCTTCCCAGGAACATTGGCGCCCATGTACCAAGAGTCCGCTTTTGGGAAGAGTGTCATTTCCGCTATTTCGCTGATGTGAGCTGTCCAAGCATTCTCCGCTTCGACCGTTGCCTCCATCCGCTTAACGCCCTTGTTGCGCAAGTATTTCAAGCATGACACAACCCACTCGCCCTGCAACTCAGCGCAGGTCGGTCCGTTACAAAACCCGGCTGGGCTTTGCGGACCATATAGCATCAGCATGTTGGGGAAGCCTGATGTCGCTATTCCCAACTGAGTCTTAGCACCTTGCGCCCATTTCTCCTTTAGAGACTTACCGCCAGTTCCCCTTATATCGATCTGGGTAAGACCACCGGTCGCAGCGTCAAACCCTGTCGCCAGCACCAGAATATCAAGCTCACAGACTCCTTGTGCGGTTCTAACCCCTTCAGGCACCACCTCCTCAATTGGTGTCTCACTCACATCAACGAGGTCCACATTATTTTGGTTGAATATCTCATAATACCATTGTTCGAGCGATGGCCGTTTTACGCCAAACGGATGCGGCGGCTCCATAGGTGCCAATTTCTCCGCGGTCACCGGGTCTTGAATACGCGCACGGGTTTTATCCCGCCAGAAATTGTACGCTGTCCGATTTGCATCTTCATCAAGAAGAACGTCCTCAAATGTGCCTGCCCAGAAGTGAAAGCCCCCGAGCTGCCAAAGCTTCTCGTAGGCCGCCTGACGATCCTCGTCGCTATAACTGAGAGCCGGTGCATCTATTCTGCTGATATCGAAACCCCCTGAGGTCTCACGACGCTTTTGAAATATCTCGGGATAATTTTTCTTCATCTCCGATTGTATTTCAGTATCCAACTTTTCCTGCTGCATTGGAATCGCGAGGATAGGCGTGCGCTGAAATACCGTCAGGTGTGCAGCTTCCCGGCCCGCCTCCTGGGCGACTTGAACGCCGCTCGCGCCAGTTCCAACAACACCGACCCGTTTTCCTTTAAGAGAAAGACCCTTTTGTGGCCAATGGCCGGTGTGATGGCATTCACCTTTGAAATTTTCCAGGCCTTTGAGATCGGGAATAAACGCTTTCGACGCAAAACCTGTACACGGCACAAGAAAACGCGCCCTCATCGTCTCCCCCCTGGCCGTCTGTATCTCCCAAAGATGGTCCTCTTCATCAAACACCGCAGCAGTCATGCGTGTATTGAATTTGATGTCTTTACTAAGCTGCAGCTTTTCATCCGCATATCGAAAATATCGGCACAACTCATCCCAGGCCGGAAATTTTTCTGTCCAGTTCCAATCGCGCCACAATTCTTCAATTGAATACTCGTAGATGGGCACATGGGAATCGACACGCGCACCGGGATAGCAGTTCCAATGCCAAACGCCTCCAAAATCCGAGGCCGCCTCAAGCAGACAGACAGAAAACCCTTCTTGCCGCAGTCGATGAAGTTGATAGATCCCATTGAACCCAGCTCCAACTATAACAACATCGAATTCATCCATAATCACACGTCTCCCTGGGGGGGCTTTGGCTTAGAAGGGGCGAAAGCCTTATCGTCATCACTACTTCTGCGTTCGTCTACGTCATCTGCAAAACCGGAATAAGTCTGACGGTAAGCGGTGAAAAGAGTCTCTATCGGGACATCTGAAAAAATTCCATGGTCCAGCACATATTCCATATGGCGCTGCCCCTTTGCATCAAACTCATGGAACAGCGCATCTGAGTGTCCATCAAAGTTTAATGGCTTAACACCAAACCGCTCACACAATTCAGTATTGAAAGCGGGTGTCACTTTGTAGGAATTTTCGCCAAGCCAAAGCTGTACGTAACCATGATAGACAAACATGTCTGTCTTCATCGCAGCTTTAAGCTTTTCAGAGTTTAAGTGGTTGCGAACATCGGCAAAACCAATTGCGGCTGGTATGCCAGCCGCCCGAAGACAGGCTGTCAATAATATTGCCTTGGGTACGCAAAACGCAGCTTCCGCATCAGCCACTATGCTTGCGCGATACTGTTCGGGTTCAACGGAAAAGCTGTACGGATCATATCGGATTTTGTCACGGACAACCTCAAAGAGACGCATGGCCTTTTGTTCATCAGAGGATTTTTCCAACCCCTGAAGCGCTTCACGAGTAAACCGCTGAATACCCCGAGATCCGCTGTCTATAAAAATGCCGGGCTTTAGAAGGTCTTCAATATTCAGACGGTCACAATCTAGAGGTTTTTCCACAATCAATGTCATGCCTACTCCGTTTCAAGTAATACGCTATATGAATACCCTATTGTTTGGCCTCGATCACGGGCTGAAAGCAGGGCAATATGAAATCCTCGGCAATGCGCTCAAAGTAAACTTCCACCGGCATATCGAGCGCCACCTTGTCCGGCGCGCAGTCGACGAGCCGGGTTGCCATGCGCACTCCCTCTTCCAGCTCAACCACTGCCGCGATATAGGGAATGTCGGCTGCGAACGCGGGATGGAACGCCTGATGTGTCACTGTCCAGGAAAAAATATGTCCCTTGCCGCTCGATGGTGTCCATTCAAACTCAAATGAACCACATTTCGCACATATGTATCGCGGCAGGAACCGCCAGACACCACACGAGGAGCATTTCTGGAAATAGAGAGTCCCATCCTGGCACTTATCCCAAAATTCCTGTTCAATCTGGTCGAGTACTCTTGGTTTGGGCTTCGGCATCACATGTTGTTCCATTACGAACCCTTCCTCAGAATTGCAACGCTGCCATCGCCAAGATCACCCCAACCGCTCACTAGCCCGACTTGCGCACCCTTAACCTGCCGATCGCCGGCATCACCCCTAAGTTGGCGCACAGCCTCCAAAGTGTGATTCAATCCCCAGACATGCGCCTCACTCAAAAGACCCCCATGAGTGTTGAGCGGAAATTTACCACCCAACTCAATTTGTCCGTCTTTGACGAAATCCCACGCGCCGCCCGGCTCGAAATAGCCAAGAGCCTCTAGCTGCAACAGTACGACATAGGAGAAGCAATCATAGATTTGCAGAAAATCCATATCCTGTGGCTTAACACCCGCCATCTCAAATGCCCGCGGCGCGGCATAACTCAGTCCAATTTTAAAGGGGTCAGGCCTTGAAGGAATATCGTCCGCTGGATAGGGGTGGCCTTCGGCGGCACCTGCGATCAAAACCGGTGTGTGCGGCATATCTTGAGCACGCTTTGCACTTGAGACGATCACCGCACATGCACCGTCCGTCTCAAGACAGCAGTCATAAAGACGGAAAGGCTCGGATATCATTCGGGCATTGAAATACTGCTCTTCGTCGAGCGGATTCCCATATGTAAAAGCATTTGGATTTAGCTGTGCATGGCGACGGCAAGCCAACGCCACCGCGCCCATCGGCTCCGGGCCGACGCCATAGAGTTTGGAGTGGCGCATCGCCAGCCATGCGTACATTTGCACCGGCAACATTACGCCGTATGGCAGATAGTAACCGCGGATGGTGTTTCCCAATGTATTCATATTCATTGGGCGACTGGCTGGGCGGCCAGGTTTTGGCCGAAGCGCTGAGTAACCGTTCCAACCAAGAACCACCAGAACATGATCAGCTACGCCTGCAGCTACAACCATCGCGGCAGATTGTAAGGCAGCCGTTGGGCTCGCACCTCCCATATGTACGGTTGATGCGTACCTGAGAACATCAATACCAAGATTGGCCGCCAGCTCCTCAGAAGTGGTGTACACGGGTGGGGTCACCATTCCATCGATATCCGAAGCTTTTAGTCCGGCATCGGCAATCGCTGATAGGCTGGCCTCCAACATCATGGCGACCGCCGTCTTTTCAGTGCCCTTGACATACTCTGTCTGGCCAATCCCGACGATCGCCGATTTATCGCTAAAACTCATATTGTCGCCTAGTCCTGTCTATCCATGTACTCGGGCCGCCCATCCTGCAAAAACTTAAACTTCGGGGATCAAGCAAGAATGAATTGATTCATCGCCAGGCACCTGACGCGCGAGTGTCTTAATCGCAAGTTCTGCGTCTTCCAGGGCGAAATTGTGCGTATGCATCTTCTCCAACTGCACCGTGTTGCTCTCAATAAGGTCAATTGCCTTACCGTAGCCACTGGAGGTCACGCCGATCGCACCTTTGACGGTGATCTCCTTCATGACAATCATGTCGGTGACGAAATCGGGAATAGGCTTAAACCCTTTTACCCCGGCAAGCACGATCGTACCGCCGGAGCGGACGTAGCTGAGCGCCTCACGGACCGGTGTGGTCGCGTAGGAGGTCACGTCGATCACAACATCGGCACCTCGTCCCTTTGTAATCTGGCGAATGCGCTCGACCGCGTCTTCATTGTCAACATCGACAGTGTGGTCCGCACCGTAGAATTTGGCTAGTTTAAGCTTCTCCGCATCCGCAGCGAGCCCCGTCACGATGATGGTTCCGGCACCGGCATGGCGAGCAGCGATTACGCTTGCCAGTCCGCGTTGCCCTGGCCCGAGGACGACAATTGTATCGCCCACCTGGGTTTGAGGAATTTCTACCGCCCACCGAAAACCGGCGCCCAGCGGATTGAACATAACCGCAATCTCTGCCGGCAATGATTTGTCCATCTTGTGCACGACGGCATTGGGAGCGACATACATATATTGTGAATAGGCTCCCCAAAGGGCCGGTTCTGTGGTCAGCGGGATATAAGAGTAAATTTCGCGCCGATCGCAAAGATGATAGCTACCTGACAGGCAGGTGTCACAGGAGTGGCATGACAACATGGTTTCTACCGCGATACGATCACCGACATCGACCTGCCATTTCTTCGCCGCCTTGTCGCCGATCGCCTCAATGATACCGAGCGGCTCGTGACCGGGGATCACAGGCATCGGCGTATTGAGAACACCTTCATATTGCTCATAGTCGCTACCGCAGATACCGCAGGCTTCGACCCGCATGATCGCGCTGTCGTCCGATATATCGGGCAATGGCAGGTCGCGCCGCTCCAGTTTGCGTGGACCTGTTTGAACCATGGCCATGGTCTTTTTCGGTAACATTCGCCATCTCCCTGTTTGCTTGACGCGCACTGCCCTTTAAACATATATGTGTTTTTTATCGCGCCTATATGTTATATAGGCAACCGTACAAAGACGGGAAGAAAAAATCAACGAAACGCGTCGGCCCGCCGTGAAAGCTTCGACGTGCCATTGAGGGAGGATGTCATGACGGATCAAACTGGGGCACGGGTTCCATTGCTTACAATTGCTGAGGCTGAAAAAGTCGCCGCGGCGAACGGAATTTCCGAGCAGATGGCGCCGCTGAGCGTTTTCCGCGTGCTACTCAGGCATCCTGGACTTGCCAAGGAGCTTGCCTCGACGCTTAACACATTGTTATTCGACGGCAACAAGCTGGATGCGCGCTTGCGCGAACTCATCATTATGCGTATCGGCTGGAAAACCGCCTCGCTCTATGAATGGACACAGCATTGGCGGGTCGCGCGCATGCTCGATATTTCCGAAGAGGATATTCTGGCGGTCCGCGATTGGCAGGCCTCCTCCATCCTGTCTGATCTGGACAAGGCGGTGATGAAGGCGACGGATGAGACGCTGGATCAGGGCATGATCTCGGATGCCACCTGGGCCGAGCTCGCGAAGGGCATTAAGGCACCCGAAGAATTGATTGAATTGGTCGTTGCCATCGGCAACTGGTCGCTATTCTCCCAACTGTTGAAAAGTTTGAAGATTCCACTTGAAGACGGCGTCGATGACTGGCCACCGGACGGCAAAAAACCGTAATGCCGCGAACCATAATCAACGAAAAAAGAGCCAAATACGATGACAAAAAAACCGATCTCAAACGACCTTGTCGGACTGACGTTTGAACCCAGAGAGGTCTCCTGGACCGCAAAAGACGCCATGCTGTATGCGCTGGGTGCCGGCGCACGGCCCGACGACGACCTGGACTTCATCTATGAAGGCAAGGGACCGAAAGTCTTGCCGACCTATGCGGTAATCCCCGGCGGTATCGGGCTCGGCGGCATGATGGGCCAAGTCGAAATGAAGCTCGAAATGCTGTTGCACGGCGAACAATCGATTGAACTCTATCGCCCTCTGCCGCCGGAAGCGACCGTGTCGGTGGTCGGCCGCATCTCGGAAGTTTGGGATAAGGGCAAAGCAGCCGTACTGGGCGTCGAGAGCATTGCAAGCGACGCCGATGGCGAGTTATTCAAGACCCATGCGACGCTGTTCGTGCGCGGCGCGGGAGGTTTCGGCGGCGAGCGCGGGCCGTCATCGGCGGGGATCAACATGCCGCCCGACCGCGATCCCGACTTTGTCGTTGAAGATATAACCCGGCCCGAACAAGGGGCGATCTACCGCCTGTCGGGCGACCGCAATCCGATCCATATCGACCCCGATTTCGCCAAGCTGGGCGGCTTCGAAAAACCCTTTGTGCATGGGCTTTGCACCTATGGCTTTATCGGCCGTGCGGCCCTCAAGGCCCTGTGCGACAATGATCCGGCGAAGTTCAAATCCTTCACCGGCCGGTTTGCCGACCAGGTCTATTTCGGCGACACCATAGTCACTAAAATCTGGAAAACCGGCGCGGGTGAAACAATCGTTCAAGGCGAAACACAGAAGGGAAATGTTGTGTTATCCCAGGCCAAAGTCACCTATAGCGCATGAGATAGACCGGACGAATGACCGCCGCCGCTTATCCTCACCTTCTGGCGCCGCTTGATCTGGGCCACACCCAGCTCCGCAACCGCGTGCTCATGGGCTCCATGCATACGGGGCTGGAGGAAATGCCGGACGGTTATGACCGGCAGGCGGCCTTCTTCGGCGCACGCGCCAAAGGCGGTGTCGGACTGATCGTCACGGGCGGCATCTCCCCCAACGCTGCTGGCCGACTGGCACCACACGCCTCTGTGATGACCCCCGATGCGGTCGCCGGCCACCGGCGCATCACCAATGCCGTCCACGCGCAGAGCAGCAAGATCGTTCTCCAACTGCTCCATGCGGGGCGCTATGGGCGGCACGAAGATTTGGTTGCGCCCTCGGCAATTGCCTCAGCCATCAACCCTCTTACACCGCACGCCCTTGAAGCAGACGAGATCGAACAAACGATCAAAGATTTCGCAGACGCGGCCTTGCTTGCCCGCGAAGCGGGGTATGACGGTGTCGAAATAATGGGGTCGGAAGGCTACCTCCTCAACCAGTTCACCGCGCCGCGCACCAATCAGCGCGACGATGATTGGGGCGGGTCGGCGGAGAACAGGCGCAGGCTCCCGCTGGCAATCGTCAAGCAGGTCCGTAGAACAGTGGGGCCGGACTTTATCATCGTTTACCGGCAGTCGGTGCTGGATCTGGTCGATGGCGGCAACACTTGGGAAGAAATCGCCGCCCAGGCGAAAGGTATTGAGGCAGCGGGCGCCAGCCTCATCAACACAGGCATCGGCTGGCATGAAGCGCGGGTGCCGACCATCGCTCATATGGTTCCGCGCGGCGCCTTTGTGTGGGCGGTCGAGAAACTCAAGGACGAGATCACAATTCCGGTCGTCGCCTCAAACCGCATTAACACGCCGGAACATGCCGAAGAAATACTGGCGGCAGAAAAAGCTGATATGGTGTCCATGGCCCGTCCGCTCCTGTCCGATCCGGACTTTGTCGCGAACGCGGCGGCAGGCAAGCTGGTCAATGTTTGCATCGGCTGCAACCAGGCCTGTCTTGACAACGCCTTCACGGGCAAACTCACAACATGCATGGTCAACCCCTTTGCGTGCCGGGAAACGGAGTTGCAACTCAAACCGGCGACGGCCCCTAGGAAGATCGCGATTGTCGGGGCGGGCCCTGCGGGGCTGGCCGCTGCTTCTATTGCGGCCCAGCGTGGGCACCAAGTCACGCTTCTGGAAGCGAGCAAGGCGATTGGTGGCCAGTTCAACCTGGCCCGCCGTATTCCCGGCAAAGAGGACTATGCTGAGACCATTCGCTACTACGAAGACCGCCTCACGGATCTGGGCGTAACAGTTCGTCTGGAAACGACCGCAGACATCCCATTACTCTCACGCATCGGCGCTAAAGAAATCATCCTGGCAACCGGTGTGCATCCCCGCTTGCCCGATATTGACGGCGTAGATCATCCCTCAGTGATGACCTATGATCAGGCCATTCTTAATCCGGAAAAGGTCGGCGAACGGGTGGCTCTTATCGGCGCAGGCGGGATCGGCTTCGATGTCGCCGCGCTCCTTCTGCATCCCGAAGGCACCCGCGACCCAAGCATGCCGGACATTGAGAGCTTCGCACGTGAATGGGGAATAGACCTTACCTACGAAACCCGCGGTGCACTTTTGCCCGCCAATCATAAATGGCCGTCGCGCCGTAAGGTCTATCTGATGCAACGGCGCAGCCGGTCAACATTCGGCGCAGGGCTCTCCAAAACGCGCGGTTGGGCAAGCTTCCTGGAGGTGATGTTTCGCGGTGTCGAGATGGTTGCCGATGCGGCCTACCGCAGAATTGACGACGAAGGTCTGCACACTGAGATCACCGGGGAGCTTCGCACTTTCGAGGTGGATACAATTGTTTTATGTTCCGGTCAGGAGCGCGCCGACGAGTTACTTCCCGGCTTGCGTTCTTTGGACATTCCCGTTCACTGCGTCGGTGGCGTGAAGGACCCCAATGAACTTGATGCCGTGAGGGCCTTTGAAGAGGGCACACGGCTAGCTCTGACATTGTAGAAGAACGGATATCGATCTGAACCATGCCAAAAAAAGCAGCTCCAGATATTGCCAACCCTCATGGTGCGACAGTCAAGTCGGCCGCGCGTGTCTTAGAGATCTTTGAATATTTTGACGAAACGCGCCGACCGGTCACGATCCACGAGGTGGCCGAGGGGCTTGGGTATCCTCACTCTAGTACCGCAGCGCTGCTCAAGAGCTTGACGGCACTCGGCTATCTTGATCACGATGAACAGACGAAAATGTTCTTTCCCAGCATCCGCATTTCTCTTCTGGGCAATTGGATCGAAGCCGAAACGTTGCCGGTACGTGACATCCATCGCTTGATGCAGCACCTTTCCGATGAGACAGGTTGCACCGTGATCCTGGCAATGCGGTCAGGCGTTCATGTGCAATATGTCAAAGTGCTGCAAGGAACGACGCCTATTCGCTTTGACGTCAAGCCGGGCACCCAGCGTCTCCTGCCTTTTTCTACGATCGGACGCGTGCTGCTTGCCGCATTGCCGCCAGCAAAGGCCCATGAGCTTATCGAAGAAGCCCTTTCACGCGGCGGTGCCGAGACAACACCATCATTAGAGAAAATTGTGGCCGATCTCGCCAGAATCAGACGGCGCGGATACGCACTCTATACTGGTCTGGTGACGCCCAATGCGACCATGCTAGCCGTTCAGGTAGCTGAGACGCGTGCCGGCGAGCCCGTCGCTGTCGGCATCGCCGCGCCCAAAGACCATTTCCGTGGACGCAAAGAGGCCTATGTCAATTTGGTGGCTGAGGCCATTGAGAAGTACATCACGAAGCATACCGACGAGGCCGGCGTGCATGCTTCCCTCGCAACCGGAACCGTTGAGGAGCTCTAGCCAAGCAGCTCACCGACAAAATCGCTTGCTGACAAAGTCAGCCATTTCGCGGGTCGCCTCACGCCCTTCGCTTAAAATTGGTCCGAACCAATGCCAAACATGGATCATGTCCGACCAAACCTTGAGGGTCGCGGGAACGCCGACAGCCTTGAGCCGCTGGGTGAGAAGTTCGCTATCGGACAAAAGCACCTCCGCCTCCCCCACCTGAACGAGGACCGGCGGTAATCCTTTGAGGTCGGCATGAACCGGGGAGGCAAGCGGTGCCTTGCGATCCATTCCACCCAGATAGGCGCCTGTCCAGCGTTCAAGATCATCATGGTTGACCATCGGATCGATGTCGGCCTTTTCGCTGTAGGAGCTGCCGACATTCTCAAGATTGGCCCAGGGCGAGATGCAAACGGCTGCCGCCGGCATCGCCAAGCCAGCGTCGCGCGCGGCGACCAATGTCGCGATGGTCAAACCGCCGCCCGCAGAATCGCCTGCGATCGCAAGACCCGAGGCATCATAGCCGCTGTCCAGCAACGCCCGGTAGACTGCTACTGCATCCTCGACCGCTGCGGGAAACGGATGTTCCGGAGCGAGCCTATAATCTATCAACAACACCGGGGAGCCTAATGCCAGCGCAATGGCAGCGCACATGTGACGGTGCGAACGTGTCGATCCAAGCGCGTACCCGCCGCCATGGAGGTAGAGCAGGGCGCCCTTGCCGCCCACCCCATCTGGCGTGAGCCACTCACCTGGCACGCCTGCCATCTGCGTTTTTTCCACCGTGACACCTTCTGGAATGCCAAAGGCTTCGCCGGCCTGATCATAGTTTGTGCGAAAATCTTCAAGGCTGCGCTCCTCCTCGGAGGCAAGGCCCTTCAACATCTCCCGTACGGTCGCAAGTTCCTGCAAACTCATCCCAGTCTCTCTCCCTTTTAAGCCGACCCGTGGCGCAACAGCCGACCTGGAAGCCGATCTTTCGCATCCAGAACATCCTTATTGTCTTTCCGGATCAAGGTGCCGTTCACGATTACAGCCGTAATGCCTGCCGCATCCGCGATCAGCCGGTCCTCCCCGGCAGGTAAATCATGGACCCGGCGCAAGGCACTTGCGCCGACGGTGTCAGGGTCGAAAATCACGACATCCGCCGGGGCGCCCTCCTCAAGCCTACCACGATCCTTGATGCCGAACACTTCGGCCGGGCGTGACGTCAACATCCGCACCGCTTCTTCCAGTGTCAGTTCTTTCTTTTCACGCACCCAATGTCCCAGAAGATGTGTTGAAAAACACGCGTCGCAAAGCTGGCTCGCATGCGCACCCGCATCCGACAGGCCGAGCACGGTTGCCGGATTTTTAAGGAGGACCGCAGTTTCGTCTTCGTTGGCATTTGCAACCGGAATACGGAAACGCGCCTGCAAATCGGTAGCCAGCGATAGATCAAGCGCGAGGCCGAGTGAATCGATGCCCTTTTCTTTGGCGATTTCGCTAATGAGACGCTCTTCATAGTCCGGTGTTTGCGGAGAGTAGGAGACGACCGTTTTATCCCACGCCTCCCGCAGTGGCCCTTGAACCGCCGAGCGGAACCCATCGCGGAAATCCGCGTCCGCATAGAGCTTCAGTTTACCGGCATGGTCAGCCTGGTTGACGGGCGCAAATGCCGGCATGCTCTGAAACAGAAACGGCTGGTCAAAACGGAACTCGAAGTTCAGTGGTCGGCAGGTAACCTGCGGAAAAACACCATAACCCTGTTCCATAAGTTCAGTTGATCGGGCGAGTTGCTCTTGCGTGGAACCGACATTGAGAACCCCGCCGCCGCCCAAAAGTGCCGTCCAGCTTACATTGCGCCCCGATACTTTGTTCAATTCCGCAAACTCGTCGAACGACAAGTCTTTCCCCACCGTCGCCTGGATGACACCAGAGTCCTGCTCTTTCAACACGCTCGCAATGTCGCGAATTTCGGAAAACTCCGCCATACGGCTGGGGACGGGTCGGCCTTCATAGCCAACATGAGTAGGTGACTTGGACGTCGCGAACCCTAGCGCTCCCGCCTCCAGGCCCTCCCGCATGATGTCTTTCATGCGGCCAACTTCCTCAGCGGTCGCGGCGCGCTCCGTCGCCTCTGGACCCATCACATAGAGCCGCATCGGTGTATGCCCCAAAAGGGCGGCAACATTGATTGATGAACCGCCCTTTTCCACATTATCGAGATATTCTGGGAAGGTTTCAAATGGCCAATCGGCACCGAGGCCCGCCTCAAGCGATTTCGCACTCATGCCTTCAACATTTTCGAGCGTCCGCACAATCAAGCTGCGGTGCTCCTTACGTGTTGGCGCGATGCCAAACCCACAATTCCCCATGACCACGGTTGTAACACCGTGCCATGGAGAGATGGACAGCACCGGATCCCAATTGATCTGGGCATCATAATGCGTGTGGATGTCAACGAAACCGGGCGCCACAATTTGGCCACCGGCATCAATGGTCGCATCGGCCGCCGCAGGCGCATTGCCCAGCGCGACGACTTTTCCGTCTTTGATGCCGACATCTCCCTTGTACGCAGGTGTACCCGTCCCGTCGATGATCCGACCACCGACGATCTTCAGATCGTATCCCATCGATAATTATCCTCCGGCTAGCTTACTGGATGTTGAGATTATAGAGTTCCGCGACGTTATCGTGGCAGATCCAGTTGCGCTCTTGCTCGCTCAGATCTTTGGCATGTTCCTCCAGCATCGACTGCGACCAAGGCCAGGTCGAATCCGAATGAGGGAAATCGTTCGCCCACATCAGGCGGCGTACATTGCACATGTCCTTCATTTTGAAGGCGACCCAATCATCCTGGAACGTCACATAAATGTTGTCATGGAAGTATTCGCTTGGCAGACGCTTGAGTGGCGGTGCCTTCATCCAATAGCGGTGGCGCTTGTAGGCATGGTCCATCCGGTACATGTAGTGAGGCACCCACCCTGCATCGGCCTCGACGCAGACTAGTTTGAGGTTGGGAAAACGGTCAAACACTCCACCAAATATGAATGTGCCCATCACGTCTTGGCATCCGCGAATAATCGACAGGAAGCCATTAATTTTCGGACCGCGCACCTTGCCAGATAGGGAATCGGAACTGCCGGTTAGAATGTGAAAGGAGAGCGGCATATTAAGTTCCACGGCGGTTGCGTAAACCGGATCGTAGACCGCGCTGTCATAATCTTCGACCCCGGGGTTGCCCGGCATCATCACGCCCTTAAAGCCCATTTTATGGGCATCTTTCAGTTCTTGCACCCCATCCTCAGGTGTCCGCATGGAAACCTGGGCCAGGCCATAAAGGCGCTCCGGTGCTTCGCCGCAATATTCGAGAAGCCAGCGATTGTAAGCCTCAAAGCAAGCCTTTTTGTAGTCGAAGTCGGGATGGTTGCAGAGCATCATGCCGACCGTCGGGTAAATAAACTCCGCGGCAATGCCGTCTTTTTCCTGGTCGGCGATCCGGAACTTGGCGTCCCAACCACTCTTCCACAGGTCGTCGAATTTCACACCGTCCGTGGTGATCTCAGCGGGGTCCTTGCCGGCCGCCGCGACGAGCCCCATGGGGATCGGTGTATCAAGCCCATCAATCACAAATACATCACCGATTTTATCCATCGTCGTCATGTGAGGGGCGGTGCTCTTATACTTAGGATCAATGTAGTCGATGTAGCAATTGGGTGGCTCGGTAATGTGCGAGTCGGCTGAAATCGGACGCTTGAGCATGGTGTTTCCTCCCACCGGTTGGACGCTGACTTTTCCTCATTTTCACTGGATTGTCAGACATAGTCCAGATAAAATCACATCTGTGAAACGAGAAACATATATATGTTTTAGTGAGGAAATATGCCGCAAGTTCTTTTCGAGAAACGCGACCATGTCGCGCTGGTTACCTTAAACCGCCCGGAAGCACGTAATGCATTCAGCCCGGAGATGCTTGTCCGGCTGGGTGGCGTGTGGGAAGAGGTGCGCAATGATGATCAAATCCGAGTTGCCATCGTTACCGGTGCAGGTGACAAAGCCTTCTGCGCAGGCGCTGACCTCGGAAAACTGATCCCGCTGATCAGCGGCGCGCGCCAGCCCGAAGATGAGTGGGACCGAAAAGCGCTGGAAGCACCGGACCTAATCGGCAACGGACTGCTAAGAACATTCGATGCCGGTAAGCCGGTGATCGCGGCGATCAATGGCCACGCCATTGCCGGTGGGATGGAGCTCGCACAAGGCACCGATCTGAGGATTGGTGTGGAATCCGCCAAGCTCGGGGTACAGGAAGTCAAATGGGCGATCTTTCCCGGCGGCGGATCGACTGTGCGCCTGCCCAAACAACTGCCTTACGCGCGTGCCATGGAGCTGTTGCTGACCGGCGATCTGATCACGGCAGCCGAAGCCTATGACCTCGGGTTTCTCAACCGGGTTGTGCCGGAGGGACAAGCGGTTGAGGCCGCCATGGAACTGGCCGAAAAAATCGCGGCCAATGGCCCGATCGCGGTCCAGGCGATCCGGAAATCGGCGCGCGAGTGCCAAGGGCGCACAGAAGAAGAAGCAATGAAGATGGAATCGCGCTTCGCAGCACCTGTCTTCCGAACCGAAGACGCACGCGAGGGCCCGCGCGCCTTTATGGAAAAACGCAAACCGGTCTACAAAGGCCGCTAAACCGGTCTTTGAAAACCGGACAAGGGAGGAAGACAATGCAAGTCGGCATACAGATGGTGTTTCAAAACTTCAACCGTGAGGTCAGCGATGCGCAGGTTTATGACGAGGATATAAAACTTGGCGTACTGGCGGAGGAACTGGGCTTCGACGCTCTTTGGCCGGTCGAACATCATTTTGAAGATTATTCGTTCTGCCCCGACAATACCCAGTTCCTCAGTTACATGGCGGCCCGGACGAGCCGGATCAAGCTTGGCACGGGTGCTGTGATCCTGCCATGGAACATGCCGATCCGCGTAGCCGAGAAGGTTGTACTCTTGGACAATCTTTGCAAAGGCCGCACATTGTTCGGCATGGGCCGAGGGCTCGCGCGCAAGGAGTATGCCGGCATGGGCATCAATATGGACGAAGCACGCGCCCGTTTTGACGAAAGCGCCGACATGATCCTCGAAGCGATCGAGACCGGCTTCATCGAGGGCGACGGCCCCTTTTATCCGCAAGCTCGCACCGAGATCAGGCCCGGCCCTTATGAGAGTTTTGCAGGCCGGATCTACCAGGTGGCGATGTCGCCGGAATCCGTGCTGGAAGCTGCCAAGATCGGCGCGCGTATGGTGATCTTCGCCCAGCGCCCCTGGGAGTTGCAGGCTGAAGCCGTGGCCATTTACCGCAAAGCCTTTGAGGACCATCACGACCGGAAATCGCCGCCGATCATGATCTGCGACTTTACCTATTGCGACACTGATCCTGAGCGGGCCGCGGAACTCGGCCGCAGATACATAACCAACTACCTACTGACCGTGCTCGACCATTACGAACTTGCCGGTGACCACTTAAAGGATGCCAAAGGCTACGAGGCCTATGGCGACGCTGTTGAAACGATCCGTGCAATCGGCAAAGAGGGCATGGCGGAAGGGTATCTCGACGTCACCGCATGGGGGACGCCAGAACAAATCCTCGAAAAATACCAGAAGCGGCACGATCTTCTGGGGGATTTCGACGTCAATCCGTGCTTCCGCTTCGGCGGCATCAGCTATGAGGAGGCCGAGCGTTCAATGCGTACTTTCGCCAAACACGTTATGCCTGCGCTGAAAGATTGGGCTGGGCACAAAGCTGCTTAACTCTCCCGTCGCTTCTGAGTTGCCTGCGATTAAGCAGGCAACTCATCCCCAGCACTGGCACGCTTGGCCTGGAACTCCGCTTCAACCCGCTTGGACTCCGCCTCCGCCGCGCGGTAAATTTCCGGTTCGCTGAGGCCAAGGCGCTCGCGAACTTCCATAAGCGGCAATACCAGCCACTCTTCCCAAATAACCGCCGGGAGCCAGCCTGCCTTACGGCCGCGGCGCCACGCTTCGAATGCCGCCCGCCAGACCGGCAATTGATGCTGTTCGCGGCGGGTTTTTAAAATACCCATCAGCACAACAAAGGCGATCCCGCGATTGTACATTTGGCCATTGCCAAAGGACAGCACACAAAGCTCGCCCATACCGTCGCGGCCATAGCCGGTTACAACGTGCCACAAGTCGTGACTGTCGCGCATCCGGTTGCGGAACAGTTCGCCGTCCTCGCTTTGGAAATGGCGCGCCGACCCTTCTTCACTTGCATCGACCAGACCATCCGCACTCAAGCCTTCGCCATAGACGAAGTCCAGATAGGCGCGGCCAAGACTTCCTTCAGGAAGCTGTGCCAGTGCTTCCCGGTCGCGCAACGTATCGAGAAGGCAAAGGCGACGCTGGACAATATCGCGACCCCCAGGTGAATTTACAAACCGTTTGAACGACTTGTAGTGAGAGCTCCCGGACAATGCATCCACAATGCGAAAGACCTGCGCAGTATCCTCTTTATCCCTAAGAAGCGTTCTGGTCGCCTTAAGCGCGACGATCGGCTTTATACGTTTTCTCAAATGGCTGTCAGACATACCTATTCTCCGTCCTTTGTTTGAGACCCTGATTTGTATGAGACCCTGCTTATTTGGGCCGGGGGTCCCGGATCAGTACCGTGCCTTGAGCGGCGCAACAGGCGCGGCCCTCATTGGAAACGTCGATCCGTACCACAGCGGTCGACTTGGTCATGGAGATGAGCGTGGCTTCCGCGACAACGATCCCCGTGCTGACCGGGGCGAGCAGATTGAGTTTAAACTCCGTGGTCGCCGCCCATTGGCCTTTTTTCATATGCGGATAACACACGCAGCCAAGCACATGATCACACAGCGCCGCCAGTACGCCGCCATGCATGTTCCCGATCGGTGTGAGCAATTGTTCGGTCACCGGCATTTCCGCGCGGATCATGCTGGGCTCCGCATGGACAATCCGCACCCCTAGAAAATCGGGTAGCCCAGCCATTGAATTGCTGGCATCCATAAACGCGTCCGCGATTTCCTGATTGAATTCAGGCAATTTTGCAGTAATGGCCATTATCTTCCCCTCAAGCGTATTGGCTGGCGCCCGAGAGCGCCTTTTCGGCATCCGCCACGAGGTCTTTCATAACCTCTGCGGCCGGACGCACTTTTTTGATCAGTCCCATCCCTTGCCCCGCGAACCCCGGCGCGATGTCTTTGCGTTTAGATGCCATGGCAGATGCAAGCACCGGTCCGGCAACGATCGACTGGAAAGGCATTGGAAGCGGCTCCTTCTTTTCGTCAATCCACGCCTGCGACCATTTGTTCCTGATAACCCGGGCGGGTTTACCGGTGACAGATCGTGACACCATTGTGTCGCCGTCTCCGCTTTCTGCGATCACGTCTTTCTGATAGTCCTCAATCCCTGCTTCATCGGTTGCCAGGAAGGTCGTGCCGATCCACGCTCCCTCGGCGCCCAGCATAAACGCTGCGGCGATCCCACGACCATCGGAAATACCGCCAGCACCAAGCACGGGAATACGTCCTGCTACCGCATCAACAACTTGGGGTATCAATGCCATCGTCCCGATCGGGGAATTATGGCCGCCGCCATCGTGTCCCTGGGCCACGATCAGATCAATGCCCGAACTAACCACTTGCACCGCATGCTTCACCGCGCCAACCACAGCCATTACCTTGGTACCGTTGGCATGAAGCTGGTCCATCCAGGGCCCGGGATTACCGAGTCCGGCTGCGTAGACAGGCACTTTTTCCTCAATCACGACATTCATTTGCTCCTCGAAAAACTCTTTCGAGAAAACCTGGGTGGAGCTGCGTGGCCCTTTGCTAGGAGCCATATCAGCAATTATCGACGAGCGGCCAACTGACTCAAGGCCTTCCTTGTCCATAAATTCCCTGGCGAAATCCTTATATTCACCGAGCATCTCCATCGGGTCGATATCACCACCGCCCGATTGCGGCGCACTACCACGGCGAACCGAGGCCGGCAGCAGCGTATCAACACCGAACGGCTTGTCCGTAAGAGAGCGAACCTCTTTGATCCATTCACGTAATTGGTCAGGCGAACACGCCGCGGCACCCAGAACGCCAAGACCGCCGGCGTTGGAAACCGCCGCCGCCAAACGCGGCACGCTCGCGCCGCCCATTCCAGCAAGTAGGATCGGATATTGAATCCCCAACATTTCGCAGACGCGGCTTTTGAGAGCCATTAGGTTTCCTCCTGAACAATTATGGAAGTTCAATCCAATTTATTTCTTCCCGTTATCCCTTTGGTCGCGTATCGCGGATTATCGCAGCCGCATCATCCCAGTGCACACATTTGGACATCAAATCGGGATAACGCTTTTCGAGATAGCTATCCGAACGGCGCATAAACCTCAGAGTTTCCGTTGAGGCCAATTCCGGATTGCGCTCCTTGATCGCTGATAGGATGCGGTCGTACGCATTCAATTGGTAGTTTCGCTCCACTTCGCTGTAAGTAATACCGATACCAGAAGCGTTGGTAATATGATGCAGGGCCACAACCAGAAAACCAATCAACGGATTTTGGCTTGCCCACGCCAATATATCGTGGAACCGCCGGTTCTCCTCAACATAGTCTGATGAAGTTCCATCAAGGCCATGCAGCCGATCAAGTGAACCGCACAAAAGGTCGATGTCATTCGCCGTCGCCCTCTCAGCAGCATGCGCCGCCATGCCAGGCCCAATAGCTTGGCGTACCTCTACGAGCGCCCGAAAATCGGCGCCAACGAACTGCAGCAATAACGCCATCGTGCTGGCAAAATTGTCGGGCTTGGGCTCACGTACTATGGGTCCACCACCGGGTCCGGGTTTTAAGTCGATCACGCCCTGCAATTCCAAAAACCGCAACGCTTCCCTCAATGTTGCACGCGCCACCCCATAGCGGATTAGCATCTCCTGCTCTGGTGGAAGCTTGTCTCCAACATCAAGTGCGCTGCGACCAATCTCATCAACGATCTGATGCGCAACCCGCAGCGCCCGTTTCGTGCCATGACGCCGCGGACCTTCTTTTACTTTTCCAACCGCGCTCGCTCTCGACACCATTGCAAATCCTTATTCCGCACACGCTTGAGGCCACTTCCCGTTTTCAAAAAAGAGAAAGTGCCGACGTCGCTCGACAGCAAGTCGCTATATCTATTATAATGAATTAACTGAACACTGAACAACTAAAATCTCAAAGAAGTTATGACAATGACTGGTCAATCAGGCCGATTAACATTTAGTACACCCGACGGATTAACCCTGATCGCCGATAGTTTTGGTCCGAAGGACGGGCATCCTGTGCTTTTTGCCCATGGCGGCGGACAAACCCGCCATGCATGGCAGAACACATGTATGGCCCTCGCCGAACAAAACTATCAAGCAGTCGCAGTCGACCTGCGCGGCCATGGAGCGAGCGACTGGGCGCCAAACGGTGACTACCGGCTTGAGAGGTTTGCTGCAGATATGATGCTTGTCGCTGACAGCTTCGACAAACCACCCGTCCTCGTTGGCGCATCGCTCGGCGGCATCGTCGGCCTTATCGCGCAAGGAGAAAAAGCACCCTCCGACGCGCGCGGGTTTTCTGCGATGGTCCTGGTCGACATTGCGACCCAGGTGCGGACGGACGGTGTGGAAAAGATTGTCGGCTTCATGTCCGAAAACCTGAATTCAGGTTTCGCGTCGCTTGAAGATGCGGCCGACGCAGTCGCACGGTACCTGCCCAACCGCCCCCGCCCGAAAGACCTGTCCGGCTTGCAGAAAAATCTGCGCCTGAAAGACGATGGTCGCTACTATTGGCACTGGGATCCACGCTTCATTACTGGCGACAATCGACCAAATGGCAGCCAAAATCCAGACCGGCTTGAAGCCGCTGCACGCAACTTGACCATTCCCACGCTGCTCATTCGTGGCAAGAAAAGTGAACTTATTGATATGGACTCAGTGCGGGCTTTCCAAGAACACGTGCCCCATGCTGAGTTTGTTGACGTCGCCCAAGCCGGACATATGGTGGCAGGCGACCGCAATGATGCCTTCTCGGGCGCTGTCATGGAATTTCTCAGTAGGCAGCGCGAGAAATCTGTTTCGTGCCTAACTTAAGTTTGGAAATTAGTTGTCACTTTCCCAGGATTGAAAAAATGACAATGACCTCAAGTTTTTTGCGACATCCTCCGGCAGACAATCAAATTTTGCTTGTAACGAATTCTCAGATGAGGGTCTGCTGGCCGACAGTTTGCGGTTTGAACAATTCGGCTCCTATTCGTGGAGAAACCCCAAAGGAGATACTATCATGAGTGAGACCATCACAGCTGCTGGAAGCAAATCGGTCGCGGAAGCTTATGAGATTCCACTGGACGAGATAGATGTCAGTGACCCAGAGCTTTTCAGAACTAATTCGATATGGCCATATTTCGAACGGTTGCGTAATGAAGATCCAGTTCATTACTGCAAAGGGGGAGACTATGGCCCGTTTTGGTCAGTAACCAAATACAAAGACATCATGCATGTAGACACCAATCATGCCATCTATTCGTCGGAGGCCACTTTGGGTGGCGTAGCCCTAAGAGATCAAACGGAAGGGTTCTTCCTGCCTATGTTCATCATGATGGACCCTCCCAAGCATGATGCGCAACGCAAAGTCGTGAGCCCGATCGTTGCGCCTGGGAATTTGGCGATACTTGAAGGCACAATTCGCGAGCGCGCTGGCAAAATACTGGATTCACTCCCTATCAATGAGACCTTCGACTGGGTTGATCGCGTATCTATCGAATTGACCACGCAGATGCTTGCCACTCTTTTCGATTTCCCCTGGGATGAGCGGCGAAAACTGACACATTGGTCAGACGTAGCTTCGGCTGGCACATCTTACGGTGATGAGGAAGCAGAGAAGGCCCGCAGAGCAGAACTCCTGGAGTGTGCGGCCTACTTTACAGAGTTGTGGAACCAGCGCGTGAATGCGACCGAACCGGGTAGCGACCTCATCACTATGCTCGCCCAGGGAGAGGCGACCAAGAATATGGAGCCGATGGAGTATCTTGGGAACATCCTACTGCTTATTGTCGGCGGCAACGACACAACCCGAAATTCGATCACAGGGGGGTTGCTTGCATTGAATGAAAATCCAGACCAATACAAAAAGTTGCGAGATAATCCGGCCCTCATCACGAGCATGGTTCCGGAAATAATCCGTTGGCAGACGCCATTGTCGCATATGCGCCGTACTGCGCTGCAGGACACTGAGCTGGGTGGCAAACAGATAATGAAGGGCGACAAAATAGTGATGTGGTATGTCTCGGGCAATCGAGACGAGGAGGCAATCGAAGACGCCAACCGCTTTATCATTGATCGCCCGCACCCTCGGCAACATCTGTCATTTGGTTTTGGCATCCACCGCTGCGTCGGCAATCGGCTGGCGGAAATGCAACTGCGCGTTGTGTGGGAAGAAATTCTGAAGCGCTGGCCCGACACGCCGATCGAAGTCGTTGGTGAACCAGAACGGATTTCGTCTAATCTCATTAAGGGCTATGCGAGCTTGCCGGTCAGAATCCCCGGCTAACGCGCTGGCGGTTGCTCCGCTAGACGGCTTTCTACAACCACTTGGTGCTGTCAGACTAATGCGAACCGGTCTGCGTTTACCAGCTGACAGCGGGGCTCAGGCAGCAAGAAGCTGCCGCCACTCGACAAGGGCGGCATTGCGCAGATCTTTGAACCTGGTTCTGCGTTCGATATTGCGTTGGTGGTTGAAGTGGCTGTGGATGGACGAATGGACCGAGGCGAATTTTTGTAGGCTTCGCATTTGTCGAAACCTAAGCATGGCTCGCTCTCGTCGACGAAATGGTTGATGCGAGTTTTCGGCGCGGTTATTGGCCCACCTTGCTGTTTCTTGTCAGTCCTGGTTTCCGATCTCTTTCATGGCAGCCCTATATGATCGCAACCAGTCAGTTACGATAACTTCTGGATTGCCATATCGCCTCATCGCCTTCTTTAAGAAACGTAGTGCTGCCTTGCGATTTCGGCGCTTCGTCACAAATGACTCTAGAACTTCACCTTCATGATCGACAGCTCGCCAAAGATAATGCGGCTTGCCATTTATCTTCACAAAGACCTCATCCACATGCCACCTTCACTGGGTATGCTAGCGCATGGATTGAGCTCTTTTCTTCCGAATTTCCGAGGCAAGCATAGGACCAAATCGGTTCCACCAATGGCGCACACTTTCATGGCAAACATCGATGCCCCGCTCGTGAAACAGGTCTTCGACGTTTCTCAAAGAAAGCGGAAATCGAACGTACATCATCACCGCAAGGCGGATAATTTCGGGAGACGTATTGAAGTAGCGAAATGGGTTTTTGGACATGAAACCACCCAACCTCGAAGTGGCACTCTCCAAAACACCACTTAGTCTGACAGTGCCAGTTAGCTAGAGGGTGGTGGAGCCAGACGGAATCGAACCGACGACCTCTTGCATGCCATGCAAGCGCTCTCCCAACTGAGCTATGGCCCCCAACCTTGACGGTGCTAATCGCACCGAACATTTTTGCGCCTCCAAGGACGCAGGGACGAACCAGCAATGGCGTCACCCGGGTGCCGGAAACTATGTCGCCCGCACGCCAGGATCAAGGAAAACTTGACCCCAGGCGCACAAATTTCATGTCTCTGCGTAAATTGCGCTAGTCGTCACTACTGCTGGCACCAGGAACCAATGTGGTAACATCGTCTTCGTCTTCGTCATCGTTTGGCAAAAACGGATCTTCTGCTTCTTCATCGCCAGGCAAAAGGTCTTCATCGACACCATCATCATTGTCGGCAGCACGTTCTTTTTCTGCCAATTCTTCAAGCGAGGTTTCAGCACCAACAACGAGGTCGCCTTCTTCAGCGATTTTTTCTTCCACCTTAGCCTTCTTAGGTTCCGGCACAACGACAGGCGCTGCAGCTGCTTTGCGTTTGGTCCTTGTTACAGGCACAGCTTCTTCATGGCCACATTTTGGACAGACCATCGGGTTCCTGTTCAAATCATAGAACTTCGCGCCGCAATCGGCACACACCCGCTTTGTTCCCAACTCTTGATTAGACAAGGCAATCCCCTAGTTATCTAAGTTCTAATTTTTCCATTGCCACGATCCGGCGCGACTGTCAAAACCTAATCGCAATGTAATCGACGCTTTGGCCCTTTTTTTGGCTGAGCGAGTTGAAAGGACACATATCGATGGCCAATCGAACGATTTTCGCTTTGTTTGCCATCGTTGCAGTTTCATGACCCTCACAGCAGCCCCTTCCCGCGCCCTGAACGGACATATAACAGTTCCCGGCGATAAATCTATTTCCCACCGCGCCCTTATTTTTGGTGCGTTGTCGATCGGTGAAACTCACATTAGCGGTCTCTTGGAGGGCGAGGATGTTTTGGCCACCGCAGACGCCATGCGCGCACTCGGGGCGAGGGTGACCCAAACCGGCGAAGGCGCCTGGACGGTGCAGGGTGTGGGTATTGGTGGCTTGAGAGAACCAGAAACAGCGCTTGATTTTGGAAATTCCGGAACAGGGGCACGCCTTGTCATGGGATTGGTCGCGGGCCATCCGATTACGGCGACATTTGTGGGCGACGCCTCCCTGTCCAAACGCCCCATGGGCCGGGTCATCACGCCGCTAACCGAGATGGGGGCTGTCTTCCATGCTCGCGCCGGCGGACGCATGCCTTTGACGCTGACGGGTGCAACCTCACCCCTTCCGATTACCTACCCTTTGCCCGTGGCCTCTGCTCAAGTGAAGTCCGCAGTGCTTCTGGCTGGGCTCAACGCGCCAGGCCAGACAACCGTCATTGAGCCACACGCCACGCGCGACCATACTGAGCGCATGTTGCGCGCCTTTGGTGCCGATGTGAGTGTGGAACAAGGTCCTCAGGGCGTCACGGTCATTCGGGTCACGGGCCAGAGCGAGCTTACGCCGACAGATGTGATCATCCCTGCAGATCCTTCATCAGCGGCCTTCCCAGTGGTTGCCGCCCTCACCACACCCGGATCGGACATAGTTGTAGCTGGCGTCATGATGAACACCCACCGCATTGGCCTCTATACGACGCTGATAGAGATGGGTGGCGACATTGAGGTGATGAACCAGCGCGAAGAGAGCGGAGAGCCTGTGGCTGACCTTCGTGTTCGCTCCAGTCAATTAAAGGGTGTAGAGGTGCCCCTAGAGCGCGCTCCGTCCATGATTGATGAATACCCCATTCTGGCCGTTGCGGCCGCTCACGCTGAGGGCACGACCGTTATGCGCGGCGCTGCCGAGCTTCGAGTGAAAGAAAGCGACCGCGTGGCTGCAACGGTGGCCGGTCTGCGGGTCAACGGCTTGCATGTCGACGAATTTGACGATGGCTTGGCCGTGCGCGGGACTGGTCAAGGCCCAGCTAACCAAGGCCTGGGCAGCCGTATTCCAGGCGGCGGACACGTGATCACCCATATGGACCACCGGATTGCCATGGCATTTCTCATCCTCGGGTTCGGGGCAGAAGCACCTGTCACCATTGATAAAGGCGAGATGATTGCCACAAGTTTTCCTGACTTTGTCCCTCTGATGCGGAGATTGGGTGCCAATCTGCAATCTGCGAGCAACACATGATTATCGCAGTTGATGGTCCCGCAGCGGCTGGCAAAGGCACACTTGCACGCGCCTTGGCCGCACACTTTGGCTTTGCTTATCTCGACACAGGCTCCCTCTATAGAGGCGTTGCGCACGCGGTTTTGTTAGCAGGCGCTGACCCGGCAGACGAGAAGGCCGCCTTGAAAGCCGCCAAAACCCTTGATCCTGCCCAAATTGACCCTACTGCCATCAGAACCCCTGAGGTGAGCGACGCTGCCTCGATTGTTGCAGCGATACCCAAGGTTCGCGCCTCAATTCTGGCTTTTCAGCGCCGTTTCGCCTCACATCCCCCAGAAGGGCAATCTGGTGCTATTTTGGACGGCCGTGACATTGGAACCGTGGTTTGCGTGCAGGCTGACGTGAAACTTTATGTCACAGCGAGCCCGGAAGTTCGTGCCAACAGACGCTGGCTGGAACTCAAGGGATCGGGGTCTGACCTCTCTGAGACACAAGTTCTAGAGGATGTGATCGCCCGCGATGCCCGTGACACGGGCCGTGCCAGCTCTCCCATGCGCCCAGCTGACGACGCACACTTGCTCGATACGTCTAATTTGTCTATAGAAGCGGCGTTCGACGCAGCTGTCGTGCTTATCGATGCATTCAGGGGTTAGGCGTTTTCTGAGAAATCTTTCGGGATTTTTTGGTGAGCGGCAGATGACCCCCTTTTGGCGTACGTAAAAACGGCTGTTGCATCGACACTCACCATCGTTTCCACAGGCCATGCGGGCGCATCAACAGACCCGTAGGCAAGACCGCCGGAGCCAACCGTCGGCAGGAATAGACAAAGACATTAGGAGAACCAATTTTGGTCGATAGTCTCAACCCAACGCGCGATGAATTCACCGCGCTTCTAGAAGAAAGCTTCCTGGCGAACGAAGGAGCTGAAGGCTCTGTCGTTAAAGGCCGTATCGTTGCCATCGAAAACGATCTTGCCATCGTCGATGTCGGTCTTAAAACTGAAGGCCGTGTACCACTCAAAGAATTTGCAACACCGGGCAAACCTGCCGAACTTGTTGTCGGTGACCAAGTCGAAGTGTTCCTCGACCGCATCGAAAACGCGATGGGCGAAGCAGTGCTCAGCCGCGAAAAAGCCAAGCGCGAAGAAAGCTGGGTTCGCCTGGAAACTGCCTTCGAAGACGGCGGACGTGTGGAAGGCCACATTTTCGGTCGCGTCAAAGGCGGCTTTACAGTCGATCTCGACGGCGCCGTGGCTTTCTTGCCTGGCAGCCAAGTGGACATCCGCCCAGTGCGCGACGTCACACCGCTTTTGAACATTCCACAGCCATTCCAGATCCTGAAAATGGACAAGCGCCGGGGCAACATTGTTGTGTCACGTCGTGCCGTTCTGGAAGAAACTCGTGCGGAACAACGCCTGGAGCTCATCGAGACGCTCAAAGAAGGCGATATCCGCGACGGTGTGGTCAAGAACATCACCGATTATGGGGCGTTCGTGGATCTTGGCGGCGTCGACGGTCTGTTGCACGTTACCGACATTGCATGGCGCCGGGTCAATCACCCAACCGAAGTCCTCACAATCGGCGAGACGGTGAAGATCCAAGTTATCAAGGTGAACCCAGAGACACAGCGCATCTCCCTCGGCATGAAGCAGCTTGAAGCTGATCCATGGGAAGGCGTTGAAGCCAAATACCCACTGGAAGCCCGCTTCAAGGGCCGCGTGACGAACATCACCGATTACGGCGCATTTGTTGAGCTGGAACCAGGTGTTGAAGGTCTTGTCCACGTTTCTGAAATGAGCTGGACGAAGAAAAACGTACACCCAGGCAAAATTGTTTCTACTTCACAGGAAGTTGAAGTGCAGGTTCTGGAAGTTGATCCCGTTAAGCGTCGCATTTCGCTTGGCCTCAAGCAGTGCATGGACAATCCATGGGCAGCCTTCTCTGAGCGCTTCCCGCAGGGAACTAAAGTCGAAGGCGAAATCAAGAACATCACCGAATTTGGTCTGTTCATTGGTCTCGACGAAGAAGTCGACGGCATGGTCCACCTTTCCGATCTAGACTGGAACCGCGCGGGCGAAGAAGCTCTTCAGGATTACCAGAAGGGTCAAGTTGTGAACGCAGTTGTTCTCGACGTGGACACGGACAAAGAACGTATTTCTCTCGGCATCAAGCAGCTTGATGGTGATCCGTTCGAATCTGTTGGTGGCCTGGCTAAGGGTGCAACGATCACTTGTACGGTTACAGCGATCCAGGAATCTGGCATCGAAGTAAACGTTGGCGACGATGACTTCACAGCGTTCATTCGCCGTGCAGACCTCAGCCGTGATCGTTCCGAGCAGCGTCCAGAGCGTTATGCTGTTGGCGACAAGGTTGATGCTCGCATCACCAACATCGACCGCGCATCACGTCGCATTTCTCTGTCAATCAAATCTCTTGAGATTGCAGAAGAAAAAGATGCCGTTGCACAGTATGGCTCGTCCACAAGTGGCGCATCACTGGGTGATATTCTCGGAGCGGCTCTTAACAAAGACAAACCCGACGACGACGAAGGCGACAAGTAAGTCTCAACTAGATAGACTGGGCGGCATTGCTGTTCAGTCTGTACTCTTGGAGATCTTCATGTCACTCGACATCGAAACCATTATTGACAGGCGGCGTCTCAAGCGCCGCCTTTCTCTTTGGCGCCTCGCCGCACTTGTGGCACTTGGCCTTGTTCTCTTGGCGTTATTGCCAAATACGCGGCTAGGGCCGACAGGCGACCATGTCGCCCGTGTGACGCTTTCCGGCATCATTGTCGATGATAGAGCGCAACAAGACCTCATTCGCGAAATCGGTGAAGACGATAATGCGAAAGCCCTTCTTCTCTACATTGATAGCCCTGGTGGCACGACAACGGGTTCAGAGGCACTCTTTGAGACCATTCGCAAAGTGGGCGACACAAAACCTGTGGTCGCGGTCCTGGGAACCATTGCTGCGTCTGGTGGCTATATTGCAGCCCTTTCAGCAGACCACATTGTCTCGCGTGGCAATACCATTACCGGCTCCATCGGTGTGCTTGCGGAGTTCACGAAAATTTCTGGGCTTATGGAAACTCTTGGTGTTGAGGTGGACATCATCCGATCCGCCCCACTCAAAGCGCAACCGAACATGTATGAAGACACGCCGGAAGCGGCCACCAAAGCCATGCAAGACATGATCAATGCGTCTTACGTTTGGTTCATCGGGCTGGTGGTTGACCGCCGCGGCATGGATGAAGAAACGGCCCGTACGTTGGGCGACGGGCGCGTCTTTACCGGATGGCAAGCGCTGGAAAACGGCCTTGTGGATGCGATCGGTGGCGAAGATGTTGCGCGCTCTTGGCTTACTGACGCGCATGATGTGGATAGCGAAATTCCTACAGAAGATTGGCGTGTCTCCGAAGAGACCAATTTTTCTGGCCTTACCGGACAAGCATTGGGACATGCGATTGCCACAGTCCTCACCCAGATAGGCGAAAAAACACTGTCAACAAAGGGACTTACGCTTGACGGGCTGGTCAGTGTTTGGCAACCTCAGGCCCGTTGAGTTCGGTTGTCACTTGTTGAGCGCTCCAACGTGAGGGCAAAACTTTGATGGCCGGAAATCAAAGAGACCAAAATAAAAACCAGTGCCGGAAGGGGGGCGTTTGGCCATGATCAAATCAGAACTCGTTGCCAAGCTCGCTCAGGCTAATCCACATCTCTATCAGCGTGATGTTGAGCGCATTGTCTCAACCATTTTTGATGAGATCGGTGCTGCTCTTGCCAAAGGTGACCGTGTTGAATTGCGCGGCTTTGGCGCATTTTCCGTAAAAAGCCGCCCCGCAAGGGTGGGACGCAATCCACGCACCGGGCAACCGGTACAAGTCGCCGAAAAATTTGTCCCGTTTTTCAAAACCGGTAAAGAATTGCGCGACCATCTGAACGGTGGCGATGATTCTGAGGCACCCCTAAACGACGAACCTTCGTGGAATGAAGACTGAGCGCGAATAAAAATTTCGCAGCCCTGCCCTCTTTCAATCTCGTTCGTAGAGTATATTTAAAACCCATCATCGTTTGGCGCAGACACTTGCTGCAGACTCTCCGTCATGCGCCTGCCAAGGAGACAGATATGAGTGCGAGCAAGGAATGGACCGTCTATCTTTCTGGTGAAATCCACAGTGATTGGCGCGAACAGATTGCCAAAGGCATCACAGAACTCGGGCTTCCTGTGCAATTGTTGGCTCCCGTGACCGATCACGCAACGAGCGACGAGTGCGGTGTGCGCATTTTGGGCGCTGAGGACCAGGCTTTTTGGACAGACAATAAGGGCGCGAAGGTGAATGCCATCCGCACCCGCGCATTGATCGAAAGCTCTGACATTGTGGTTGTGCGCTTTGGCGACAAATACAAGCAATGGAATGCCGCCTTTGACGCGGGCTATGCGTCTGCGTTGGGCAAATCCCTGATCACACTGCATGACCCAAGTCTCACCCACCCGCTGAAAGAAGTAGACGGGGCTGCCATGGCAGTGGCGCAGACGCCGGAGCAGGTTACGCAAATTCTGGATTATGTCATCAACGGCCGCTTGCCTGCAGCCCAGCAATCCCAAGCGGCTGAGTGATCGGAGCGCGCGCCATGAAACTATTATCCTGGATCACCCTACCGCCCCTGACTGTGGCCACCTTGTATCTGGCGATTGCCAACCGGCACCATGTGCTTTTCAGCCTTGATCCATTTAACGCAGATAAACCCGCACTGGCGTTAGAGCTTCCGCTTTTTGCAATTGTGCTGGTTTCTGTATTTTTGGGTATCTTGTTGGGTGGAGCCTCTGCCTGGACACGCCAGGGCCGGTGGCGCAAACAAGCCCGCCAAACGGGCCGCGAAGTGAAGCGACTGTCGAAAGAAGTCTCAGAAAAGCCGAACAATCTGCCAGTTCCTATTGCGGGTACGACTGATAAAACAGGCTGATTTTGCACTTTTGCTCCGCTGATTTCTCAAGACGCATTTTCGAACCGCAAAACAGCCAAAATCTGGCTTTGGCGCTTTTGCGGAAAATGCTTTATACCGCTCCAAACGGAACTGGCTTTCTGGTCGCGCTTTCGAACCGGAAACCCGAACATACTTTTCGTGAAAGCGCTTAAATGACCCAGACAGTCTTCAAAAACCCCATTTTTTGCGCCCTGGACACAACTTATGTGACCAAAGCCGTGACCCTTGCCCAATCGCTGATTGGCAAAGTGGGCGGACTGAAACTCGGCATGGAGTTCATCTATGCCAACGGACCGGCAGGCTACCAGGCTGTTGCTGAAACTGGCATTCCAATTTTTCTCGACCTGAAACTCCACGACATTCCAAACACGGTTGCCGGCGGCATCCGGGCGATTACGCCTCTCAACCCGACCATTTTGACCATCCACACAAGTGGCGGCATCGCCATGATGGAAGCAGCAAAAAATGCCTCCATGGAAGGGTCTGGTCCTTCTCCGCTGGTGGTTGGTGTCACGGTGTTGACAAGTCTTGATGAAACAGACCTGAGTGCTGCCGGGGTTTCTGGCTCTACTGCAGATCAAGTGCGACGCCTGGCTAGAAATGCACAGAAAGCTGGTCTTGACGGCGTAGTATGCAGTCCCCTTGAAGTGGAGATGCTGCGCAAAGAATGTGGCCCGGACTTCAAGCTTATCGTACCCGGCATCAGGCCGAAGGGTGCTGCCATCGGCGACCAAAAGCGGGTCATGGGCCCTGCCGATGCGCTATCCAAAGGGGCCGACGTGCTGGTTATTGGACGCCCGATCACCCAAGCCAATCACCCGGCTGATGCCGCCGACGCCATTCAGGCTGAGATCGCGGCCACTACGTCATGAGTGCGCTCGCGCCTATCGACGTCAAAATTTGTGGGCTCTCAACTCCTGAGACGCTTCAAGCAGCCGTGGATGCAGGCGCCTCTCATGTGGGCTTTATGTTCTTTGAGCGCAGCCCCCGAAATGTGACGATTGCACAGGCGGCCAGCCTTCGTGCCCTTTTGCCGGCAAGCGTTCAAGCGGTTGCTGTCCTGGTGAATGCTGCAGATGCCCTCGTTGATGACGTGGCCGGAACCGTGCGGCCTGACATGTTGCAACTGCACGGAGGCGAAACCCCTGAACGTGTTGCCGAGATCAAGAAGCGCTCAGGGCTGCCCATCATGAAGGTTATCTCTGTGGCAGATGCAGCTGACGTAGCAACTGCGGATATTTACGAAAAAGTGGCTGATTTGTTGCTGTTTGACGCCAAACCGCCTAAATCTATGGCGAATGCGCTGCCCGGTGGCAATGCGCTGTCATTTGACTGGTCCTTGATGGCCAACGTGTCCCACAAGCTGCCTTGGATGTTGTCGGGCGGGTTGACCCCCGACAATGTGGCGGACGCGATCCGCCAAACCGAGGCAACCATGGTGGATGTTTCTTCGGGTGTTGAAGATGCACCCGGCAAAAAAAATCTGGCGCTCATTCGCGCCTTTATAGACGCCGCGAAAAGCGCAGTGAGGTGAGTGTGACTAATTCCTACCGAACAGGCCCCGATGAGAATGGCCACTTTGGTATTTTTGGCGGACGTTTTGTCGCCGAAACTTTGATGCCACTCATTCTAGACCTTGAGAAAGCCTATAGCGACGCACAAAATGATCCCTCATTTTATGCCGAGCTTGATGATCTCGCGAAACATTATACCGGCCGCCCGAGCCCGCTCTATTTTGCTGAACGCCTGACGGAACATTGCGGCGGTGCAAAAATCTATTTCAAGCGCGATGAGCTGAACCACACTGGCAGCCACAAGATCAATAATTGCCTTGGACAAATTCAACTCGCACGCCGCATGGGAAAATCACGCATCATTGCCGAAACCGGTGCAGGACAACATGGTGTGGCGACCGCGACCGTTGCTGCGCGTTTTGGTCTACCGTGCGTTGTCTACATGGGCGCCAAAGACATTGAACGCCAAGCGCCCAACGTGTTTCGCATGAAATTACTCGGTGCAGAGGTGGTGCCGGTCACTTCAGGTGCCGGTACGCTGAAAGACGCGATGAACGAAGCGTTGCGCGACTGGGTGACGAACGTCGATGACACGTTTTACATCATTGGCACTGCCGCTGGTCCTCATCCTTATCCCACCATTGTGCGCGACCTGCAGTCTGTTATCGGGCGCGAAACAAAAGAACAAATGATGGAGCGCGAAGGCCGTCTGCCAGACAGTCTTGTGGCCTGCATCGGGGGTGGGTCCAACGCGATTGGCCTGTTCCATCCGTTCCTGGATGACGCAAGCGTCGACATCATTGGCGTTGAGGCTGGTGGCCATGGATTGGAAACCGGCGAGCATTCAGCCTCACTTGCAGGCGGCGCGCCTGGTGTGCTTCACGGCAACCGCACATATTTGCTGCAGGACGACGACGGCCAAATCGAAGAAGGCCATTCCATCTCCGCAGGGCTCGACTATCCAGGCATTGGTCCTGAACATTCCTGGTTGAGTGAAATTGGCCGCGTAAAATACGTCAACGCGACCGACAAGGAAGCCCTCGCTGCGTTCCAGATTTGCACGAAACTCGAAGGCATCATTCCAGCTCTTGAGCCCTCGCACGCACTTGCACATGTTTTGAAAATCGCCCCAGATCTGCCAAGTGATCATTTGTTGGTGATGAACATGTGTGGCCGCGGCGACAAAGACGTATTTGCGGTTGCCGGTTATCTGGGAGTGGAATTGACATGAGTACCCAGTCCGAGACACGGATCGATCTACGGTTTGCTGCATTGAAGGCAGAAGGTCGCGCGGCCTTTGTGGCATTCGTCACGGCAGGCGATCCTGACCTTGAGACATCATTGGAAATCATCAAAGGTTTGCCAGGTGCGGGCACTGACCTGATTGAGATCGGAATGCCCTTCACCGACCCCATGGCGGAAGGCCCACCCATTCAGGCGTCTTATTTGCGGGCGCTCAATGGCGGCCAGACCATGAGAAAGACGCTCGACATTGTCAGCCGTTTTCGCGAAGGCGACAATGACACGCCGATCATTCTGATGGGCTATTACAACCCGGTCTACCACTACGGCGTTGATACTTTCCTCGCTGATGCCAAAAAAGCAGGCGTGGACGGACTGATCATTGTCGACCTGCCCGCGGAAGAAGACGAAGAGCTTTGTCTGCCCGCAATGTCCGCAGGCATTAACTTCATACGCCTTGCCACACCCACGACGGATGAAAAACGACTGCCAGCAGTGCTGAAAAATACCAGCGGCTTTGTTTATTATGTCTCCGTCAAAGGCATCACAGGGGCTGCGGCTGCAGAAGCAACGGGCGTTGAAGAAGCTGTTGCGCGCATAAAGGCGCAAACGCCTTTGCCTGTCGCGGTCGGATTTGGCATTAAAACCCCGCAAAATGCTGCCGCAATTGCAGGGCATGCTGATGGGGCTGTTGTAGGGTCTGCGATTGTGGATCTCATTAAGGACAATTTGGATCAGTCTGGCGTCACCACGCCTGAGCTGGTGCCAGCTGTGCTAGAATTTGTAAAATCATTGGCCGATGGCGTACGCAGTGCGAAACGTCCATAGGCAGCTGACTGATTAGAGCGCCAAGCGTGGCGTCTTTGGGAGAATAAAATGAACTGGATTAGTAATGTCGTCCGGCCAAAAATCCAGAACGTGTTCAAGAAGCGCGACACGCCCGACAATCTGTGGCGCAAGTGCGGTGCCTGCGGGGAAATGGTTTTCCACCGCGACCTGATCGCGGCCCTGAATGTCTGTCCGAATTGTGACCATCACATCAAGCTGGGCACTGAAGAGCGTTTGAAAATGCTCTTTGATCGTGGCGAATGGG
>Ga0209344_10000955_pt1 | contig 42687 bp, 43 predicted proteins | sample Cruoilmetagenom6_FD_187293 | JGI IMG/M metagenome (GOLD analysis project Ga0209344, IMG submission 187293) | Oil polluted marine microbial communities from Coal Oil Point, Santa Barbara, California, USA - Santa Barbara Oil Seep Sample 6 (SPAdes)... | ecosystem: Environmental > Aquatic > Marine... | reverse complement strand
GAAACAGAAGCTTGGGCTGGCATGTACTCTGGTGCGCCCACCCAGACTTTTGTTGCTCGACGAGCCGAGTGTTGGCGTTGACCCTGTTTCACGGCGCGAACTTTGGGACATTGTGCAGTCTCTCGTTGGTGAAGGGATCAGCGTTCTTTGGGCAACAGCTTATTTGGATGAGGCGGCACGTTGCGACAATGTGTTGCTTTTGAACGAAGGCAAGCTTCTCGCGGCTGGACCCCCGCAGAGTTTCAGCGATCCCTTGAAGGGGCAGACATTTGCGGTTCGTGCGGCAAGCGAAGATCGTCGAACGCTGCTCCACGCGATTAGAAAATTTCCACAGGTGGTGGATGCAATCATTAAAGGACGCGACATCCGGGTTCTGCTCTCCAGGCATGCTGACGCACATTATTTGTCCCAGAACTGCCAGAGGCTGGATATCGAAATACAGCATATCAACCAAGTCACCCCTGCCTTTGAGGATGCATTTATCTCGCTCCTCAAGGAACAAGATACGAGCGATGATGCCCCTTCTGCCGCTAAAGCCGTATTGCCCGTGCGCAACGGTAGGTCAAGCGACAGGAGAATTTCTCAAGGTCTGCCCGTTGCCACGCCATCCAATAGCCAAGGCAATGCCAATGAGGTTGTAATTCAAGTAGCCAACCTCGTGCGAAAATTTGGAGAATTTACCGCCGTTGATGGCATCACCTTTGAAGTGCAACGTGGAGAAATTTTCGGATTGCTGGGGCCGAACGGTGCTGGAAAATCGACGACCTTCAAGATGTTGTGCGGCCTATTGCCACCAACCTCGGGAACGGCGCAGGTTCTTGGCATTGACTTGCGTAAAGCAGCCGCAAGAGCGCGCGGCCATATCGGCTACATGGCTCAGAAATTTTCCCTTTATGGGAATATGAGTGTCCTGCAAAATCTCGTTTTTTTTGCCAGCGCTTATGGATTGTCTGGACACCAGCAACAGAAAAAAATCGCGGATGAACTGAGCGAGTTTGACCTTACTGCTTATTCCGAGACAATCAGTGAAACGCTGCCACTCGGCTTTAAACAGCGGCTGGCGTTAGCATGTGCAATCATGCATGAGCCAGGGGTCCTGTTTCTGGATGAGCCGACCTCTGGTGTTGATCCTTTGGTCCGACGGGAGTTTTGGACCCGGATCAACGCCATGGCGGCTGCCGGTGTAACAATCATGGTGACCACCCATTTTTTGGAAGAGGCCGAATATTGTGATCGGATCGGCATCGTTTATAAAGGAAGATTGATAGCGGTGGGCACACCGGAGGACTTGAAGAACGAGCATCGGAGCGACGATATTCCCGACCCGAGCCTTGAAGATGCCTTTGTCGATTTGATCGAGCGTTATGATCAGGAGAACCGGCAATGAGTGAGCAACCACCAGGCGAAACCTCAGTATCCTCCGCACCGAGCATCCTGCAGGGTCGAACGCGCGCGGCTCATATGCGCTTGCTCGGGTTGATCCGCAAGGAAACACTCCAAATCCTGCGCGATCCCAGCAGCATATCGATCGCATTTGTTTTGCCCGTTATTCTTTTGCTTCTATTTGGATATGGCGTGTCATTGGATGCCAAGCATGTCCCGGTGGCTTTGGTTGTCGAGAAGCCGTCGGAAGAAACCTCCAGCTTCATTGTTTCGGTTGTCAACTCGCCTTATTTTTCTGCCCGCATTCTACGGGATCGAAAGGCGGCCCAAGCCGCCCTGATTTCTGGGGAGGTAGCGGCCGTCGTTCTTCTCAGAAGCGATTTCACACGGCAACTTGGTTTATCTTCCGGTGCCCCGATCCAGGTAATTGTCAACGGCACGGATGCGAACACGGCACGTATCATCGAAGGATATATGCAAGGAGCCTGGCAGAAATGGCTGGAACAATACATGCTGGATGGAGGTCACATATTGGCACCGCCTGTATCTACCCAGCAACGTGTCTGGTTTAACGCAGAAGTGCGCAGTCGAAATTTTCTCGTCCCCGGACTAATCGCCATCATTATGACGCTGATCGGAACCCTGTTGACGGCAATGGTCGTGGCGCGTGAATGGGAGCGCGGGACAATGGAAGCTCTGATGGTCACACCTGTTCGCATCTCTGAGTTTCTTATCGGGAAACTTATTCCCTATTTTGTACTGGGTATGGGCAGCATGGTCGTATCGACAGTAATGGGTGTTTGGGTCTTTGCCGTGCCTTTGCAAGGGTCACTTGTCGCGCTCTTTGGCGTATCTGCTCTATTCATGCTCGCTTCTCTTGGAATGGGGCTGTTCATTTCAACAGTTGCGAGAAGTCAATTTGTCGCTGGCCAGGTAGCAATAATTGTTGCTTTTCTGCCGGCGTTTATTTTGTCGGGCTTTATTTTTGATATCAACAGCATGCCGGAAATTGTCCAGATCATTACGCATGCAATCCCCGCTCGCTATTTCGTTTCGTCACTCCAAACGCTCTTTTTGGCAGGAACAATTTGGCCCATCATCCTCTTGAATGGGGCCGCTCTCTGCCTGATGGCGGCCATTTTCTTAGGGTTGACCTGGCGCAAGACACATAAGTCTTTGGAACAATGATGATGGCCATGTGGAATCGCATACGCGCGCTAATTTTCAAAGAGTTTTTGACTCTTTGGAAGGATAAGAAAAGTCGATTTGTAGTAATCGCACCACCGCTCATTCAGTTGGTTGTTTTTGGGTATGCGGCAAGTTTTGACGTCAACCATGTGGCGACGGCGATTTATAATGAAGATAATGGCCTTGCATCGCGTGAGCTTATTGCCCGCTTTGAAGGATCACCCACTTTCGAGGTTGTCGCGCACCTCTCACAAGAGGCTGATATTCAAAAAATAATTGATCCCAAGGATGCAAGTCTTGTCATTCACATAGGGCAGACCTTTTCAAAAGACCTGCTGTCGAGATCGCCCGCTACCGTTCAACTCATTGTCGATGGCCGGGAATCCAACACCGCTCTAATTATATTGGGTTATGCCGGGCGCATTGTGGCCGACTTCAACATGACATGGCTTCATTCAAATGGAGAGGCTTTGTCTCCCGCGCGACTTGTTGTGCGTTCTTGGTTCAACCCAAATCTGGAAAGTCGCTGGTTCATTATCTCAGGAATTGTTGGTCTATTGACACTGGTAGTGACGATCGTTGTGACTGCCCTGACCGTGGCCAGGGAGCGCGAAGTCGGCACATTCGAACAACTGCTTGTGACCCCTTTTCGTCCGTTTGAAATTTTGATCGGAAAATCCGTGCCTGCGATGTTGATTGGAATATTTGAAGGGTCGGTAATTATCGCCTTTGGCGTTTTTTGGTTTGACGTGCCGTTCCGGGGCAACCTATTGGTTCTTTATATTGGCCTCCTTCTCTTCGTTCTTGCAGTGATTGGCGTCGGATTGATGATTTCGTCCATATCCCGAACGCAGCAACAAGCCATTTTGGGCGCTTTCCTTTTTGTTGTTCCGGCTATCATTCTTTCGGGATTTGCGACCCCAATCTCGAATATGCCGTCTATTATTCAGGACTTCACACTCATTAATCCGCTACGCTATTTCCTGGTTATTGTACGTGGCATATTTCTTGAGGGCCTGCCTCCCGCACTTGTTTTCCAGCAGCTTTGGCCAATGGCGCTGATAGCCGCCGTTACCCTGGCGGGTGCGAGTTATACGTTCCGTCATCGATTGTCCTGATGTTGTGAAAAGTACGGATTTTGGATGATGGTTCAAACGATGTGCGCCGTACAAGGCGCCCTATTGACGCGCATCAATGACGGTGAAGCATAGAGAGTTCAAGGGCTTTGTCACAAACTTGAACTTTAAGCGCGAGAAGGCCATCGCCAGTTTACCTATGATGCCCTAATCTTTCGCACCAAATGCAATCAAGCATTTGCGGTGTGATGAGAAATAACAGTCGCATAATCCAATGTTAAATACCCCGTTATGCTTCCAGTTTGAGTTTGTGACAAACACCGCAGAACGACTCCCTATTGGATTAGCTGCCGGCGTTGCCAAGAATTGCCTCAACGCCTGTAACCACATCAAGGAGTTCTGATGTAATGGCCTCCTGGCGCAAGGCGTGCTCTTTCTGGTGGAGGTCGTCCAGCTTGTTGCCGATATTGTGGTCCGCGGCCTCCATCACACGAAGTCTGGCGCCATTTTCGCTGGCCAGTGATTCCATAACGGCGCGTGTGATCTCGGTAAACAGGTATTCGTCAGCGAACCGCTGCAGGAGAAGAACAGGCGCTAGGTGATGAAGGGGTGGAGCCCGCAGTGTTGATCGACCCAAAAGGGTTGGGTCCAATGGCAAGATGCGCCTCCAAACGACATCGTAGTTGCCTCCTTTACGATAATTACCGAAGACGATATCGATGTCCGAGACAGTCGCCAGTTGTTCAGCGACACGGCGCGTTGTGTCAAGAACACCGCCAACATGGGTGGCCATAGGGAAGTGCCACACCAGCTCTAGACCTCGTTCCTCCGCCAACAGTGCTCCCCGTCGCCCGATAACCCCAAGCCCTTGCCCACTCTTGCGTTCTGCTTCGGCACGGTCAAGCAAGCGCTCGTTAAAGGCGCCAGCGAACCCTTGTTCTGAGCAGACAACAATCAACAGACTGGCTCCGGGTAGCTGGGGTGCCAGACTTTCCTGAGCAGTGTCGTTGAGAAGGCTCGCCCCTTCACACAGAGCATCTTCTATAACTTGGACATATCTTCGTATTCCGACCAGCGCAGTTTGCGCCTCTTGTACGTGCGATGCGGCGAGCATACGCAAGGCCCGCATGAGGCCACGCAGCTCCTCTAGACTTATAATCCGTGCTTCCAGCCTTGGTAGCTGTTCCATATCAGTCGTCCTGGCCTGTCGGCGCAGAAATTTCTGTCAGGAGCGCATCAATCGCCTCAGCCAGATCCCGCTGGTCCTCATCGGACAATTTTCCGCTCTCTTCAATCCGAACCAAAGTGCGCGGACATCGCTCCTGGAGCCAAGTGCCCAGTCTCGCCTGAAACCTCTCGACCAGTTTGAGGGGAAGCTGGTCAAGCTTCCCCTCGTCCAGGGCAAAGAGCAAAGCCACTTGATGCACGAGAGAAAGGGGCACATACCGCGGTTGAGACAAGATCGCGCGGATGCGTCGGCCATGTGCGATTGTGCGCTTGGTCCGCTCATCAACCATTGCGCCAAAGCGGGTGAAGACTTCAAGTTCCAAAAATTGGGCATATTCGAGCCGGAGCGTCTGGGCGAACCGTTTCATAATGGGTGCCTGAGTGTGTCCGCCCACGCGTGATACGCTCAAGCCGACATTCACGGCCGGCTTCTGTCCTTCATAAAAGAGCTTGGGTTCCACGTAGATCTGACCATCCGTGATCGAGATCAGATTGGTTGGGATGTAAGCGGTCAGATTTCCGGCCTGCGTCTCGGCGATGGGCAACGCTGTTAATGAACCGCCGCCCAATGTTTGGGAAAGCTTTGCCGCTCGCTCCAAAAGCCGTGCATGGAGATAGAATACGTCTCCCGGATACGCTTCTCGCCCAGGAGGCTTGCGAAGCAGCAACGAGAGTTGCCGGTAGATGATCGCATGCTTGGTCAGATCGTCGATGATCAGAAGAGCGTCGCGACCTTGGTCCCGGAAATATTCGGCCATTGTGCAGGCAGTATAGGGCGTGATCCACTGGGCGCCCGGTGGCGCCCCTGCCTCTCCTACCACAAAGATACAGTTCTCGAACGCGCCATGGGTACGCACAGCCTCGACCACCTGATTGATAGTAGAGGCCTTCTGGCCCACAGCGGCGTAGACACAGATGACGTCCGAGGATTTTTGGTTGATGATTGTGTCCACCGCAATGGCCGTCTTGCCGGTCTTACGGTCTCCGATGATAAGCTCGCGCTGCCCGCGACCCAGAGGGATCATAGCGTCGACTACTGTCAGTCCGGTCATCAACGGTTGCGTGACAAGATCACGATCAACGATTGCCGGTGCGGGCTGATCGATCGGATCCCGACGGTCTGTATGGATTGGTGGGCCATCGTCAAGCGGGACCCCTGTCGAATCCACGACGCGGCCGAGCAACGCTTCTCCCACTGGCACGCGAATGATTTCGCCGGTTCCCCGAACCTTGGCACCGGCACCGATGGCCGCACCATGGCCAAGCAAAACGCAGCCGACAGATGCCTCGCCAACCCGAAAGGCTAGCCCCAAGGTACCATCCTCAAACCGTAACAATTCGTCGAGGCGCGTCGAGGGCAAACCCGATATCGTGGCCACGCCGTCACCGACGCTCTCAACTGTGCCTACATGCTCAAGTGTTGCAGCCACATCCATGTCCCGCAAACGCTGGTGCGCGACTGGCAACCATTTCGCCATACCTTCACGAAGCGGGTTCATCTTGACCTAACAATTCTTTAGCTTTCTCGAGCTGGTCCGCCCAGGTGATTTTGAGCACCGTATGAGGGAACTGCAACTCAGCGCCGCCCACAATCCCGGCATCGGTAACGAAACCAGTCTGCATCATCTGGCCGAGACTGACTCCCAGTCGACTTGTCCACCGATCCTCTTCTTCCAGCGCCAACGGATATGCCGTGACAATGGTCAAGCAAGCATCATCCGCGGCAAGGTCCTTTTGCAACCGATCCCGTTCGACCTCAGACAAATCGGTCAACTGCTTCTCAAGCTGTTCCAGAAAAACGTCAGTGGAAAGGTCAGACCCGGCTTGGCGCAGGAAATTTGATGCGAGTTCCACTGCAAGCCCGGCGGCTTGTTCGCGGATTTCTCCAAGCGCTGCCTCCCGCTCTTCTGCAATGGCGCCATGGGCCGTCTCGATCAGCTGCTCAGCCTCGCGCCGCGCCTTCTCCAACAGTTTGCTCCGCTCGTCCTCCAACTCTTGATGAACCTTCCGGAGCATGTCTTGGCGCTCTTGAGACAATTGTGCTTGGCCGTCTTCGAAACGCAACTTCGCGGCTTCAGCCTCTTCTGCCTTCTTGCGCGCGTCAGAAAATGCCCGCTCGGCAAGCGCCTTGCGTCTATCAATAACCTCGCCGACGGGCTTGTAGAGAAAACGCCAGAGCAGCCAGACGAGAACGAGGAAGTTGACCGTCTGTAGCGCGAATGTCCACCAATCAATCTGCATTATCAGCTCACAAACGGGTTTGCATAGAGCAACAGCAACGCAACAACGAGACAGTAGATTGCCATCGTTTCGATCATGGCAAGCCCCACGAAAAGCGTACGTGACAAGGGGCCTGCGGATTCGGGTTGGCGAGCAATCGCGTCCATCGCAGCGGCAATGGCGCGACCCTCACTATATGCTGGAACGATGGCGCCAAACGAAACCGCGACAACCGCACCGATGATGCTCAGTACCTCGATATTATATTCCATAGTACCTCCTTTATTTGTCTGTAACAGACCCCACGGCCGCGCCGATGAAGACGGCGGCCAGAACCGTAAAAATGTAAGCCTGGATGATGCCGATCAGGATACCCAACAGCATGAAGGGGATAGGCAACAAAAGCCCTGCCAGCATAACGATGATAGCGATAATAATTTCATGGCTCATGATGTTGCCGAACAACCGCACCATCAGTGAGAAAGTACGGGTAACGTCAGATAAAATGTTCAACGGCAACAACAGCACGTTGGGTTTGGTATAGCGGCGCACATAATTCGAAAGTCCCTGGGATCTGATACCGAAAAAGTGTACTGAGAAAAAAACCATCGCGGCCAGTGCCGCTGGCGTTTCGATATGGCCGGTCGGTGGTTTCATATCAGGCACTATAGCTGATAGATTGGCGAAAATGAGGAACAGAAACAGTGTGCCCAACAAGGGCACATAAGGCCTCGCATCGCCGCGAACAATCTCGCCGACTTGCGTCGATATTGTTTCGACAACAATTTCCAAAACAGTCTGAAACGTACCTGCGTGCACACGAGTCCGGCGCAATCCGAGCCAAGAGATAAGCGTAAGCAACGCCATAATTCCCCATGTGGTTACAACAGCGCGACTGATGGGCACGGGTCCCAGGTGGAAAAAAATCTCCGTGCCTAATGGGTTTATTTCCATTTCATACCAGTCCGATCGAGCGCTGGGCCACGCGGCGCGCCACGACAAAACCCAGCACCACTAACAATAGAGGCACAGCACCCTGCAGGGCTATGATCCAAAGCACCACCAAGGTGACGCCAACGCGGGTGAGATGGAGCGGGATGATGAGAGTTGCGGCGGTATGGGAAGTAATCAGACAAACCACCCGGTGGAGCATGAAGAAATAAAACGCCCCAAGCAACACGCCGACCACAGGCCAAAGGACAAGCTCTATCTGGTTGATAATGCTCATTCCTTATCAGCCCGTTGCCAGGCGAGATACCCACCAAGGGCCACACCCAAGAATATAAGAGCTCCGCTGAAGAAGACGCCAGTCTCGAACGTCCTGTCGAGCCATCGGCCGATCAGCACGCCAAGCAACGTCGGAGTTACAATGAGCCAGCCAAGCGCACCTACCATCGACAGATTCTGCCAGAGCGATCGCTCACCCTCTTTTTCCCAGCGCTCGCTGCGTTCTTCTCGAAGCTTAACCGCCCTTTGCATCTTATCGCGGTCCTGATTGTTTGGTGAGGGGTTCATGGCAGCTTGCCTTCCCCTGGCAGGCTGTCCCTCGCCGTCGGCGCGCCGAGCGAAGGCGGCGATCCCTGGGGGATGATGGGTTGACGACCGGATTCGAGATAGCGCTGTAACTGCCTGATTGCGGCCAAATGCAATCGTGCCGCTGAAAGGCGAGATTTTTCTTCGGCCGCAGCATCATCTCGAAATCGCTCCAGCACGGCATCTCCGAGTTGACTCAGCATGTCCTCGCCAACGGCATCTCTGGTCGCGACCTGCACCAAATCACCGTCACGGACCATCAGCACGCCCCCGCGCACGGCGATGTGATGCTGTTCGTCCGTGTGATTGCGCCAGGTGATGACGGAGACCATTAGAGCGGTAATGAAGTCAGCATGGCCCTGCTGGATTCCAAAGGCGCCGGTTTCGTCCTCGGCGCGGACATGGGTTACATTCTCCACATCCACAATAACCGACATAGGTGTGGTCACTAGCAATCTCATGTGTCGACCGAGGCCGCGCCCCTCTCCCTTGCCCGCGCCTCCTCTAGCCGACCCACCATGTAGAGCGAGCTTTCAGCCCAATCGTCCGTCTCCCCCTCAAGGATGGCCCGGCACCCACTTAAAGTATCTTCCAGTGGAACCGATGCGCCTTCGTGTCCGGTAAACTGCGTCGTGACCCCAAAAGGCTGGGTCAGAAACCGGATGAGATGTCTGGCCCGGCGGACAGCGGTTCGGTCAGTGGCGCTCAGTTCCTCCATGCCGAGAAGCGAGATGATTTCTTGTAATTCGCGGTAATGTTCGATGAGACGTCGGACCTGTTCGGCAGTTTCGTAATGCTCTTCGCCGACCAGACGGGGATCGAGCATTACCGATGTCGAGGCTAATGGATCGATCGCGGGATAAAGTCCCTGGCTGGCCATGTCGCGGCTGAGCACAATCGAAGAATCGATATGCGTGAAGGTCTCTGCGACCGCGGGATCGGTAAAGTCATCAGCGGGGACATAAACGGCCTGGATTGAAGTGACGGCGGCACCTTTCACCGATGCGATGCGCTCCTCGAGTTCGGCGATTTCGGTCGCCAAAGTCGGCTGATAACCGACACGAGACGGAAGACGGCCGAGAAGTCCGGAAACCTCACCACCTGCCTGGACGAACCTAAACACATTGTCGATCAGAAATAGAACGTCCTTGTGCAGGACGTCCCGAAAGTATTCAGCCACAGTTAGTGCTGTCATCCCGACGCGCCAGCGGGCTCCAGGTGGCTCGTTCATTTGCCCGAACACCAGCGCCGTGCGGTCAAGCACGCCCGACCGTTGCAGCTCCAACCACAGCTCATGACCTTCGCGTGAGCGTTCCCCGATCCCCGCGAACACCGAAAGGCCCGAATATTTCTCCACGGTCGTCCGGATAAGTTCCATAATGAGAATGGTCTTGCCGACGCCGGCGCCACCGAACATGGCCGCCTTACCACCGCGTGCAAGCGGAGCCAGAAGGTCGATGGTTTTAATACCAGTGAGAAAGAATTCACCTCCGGCGCGCTGTTGGCTCAGCTTTGGCGGCGCACGGTGGATGGGTTCGCGCGGCACATCGGGGCCGAAGGCAGGCCCCCGGTCGATCGGGTCTCCAACCACATTGATCAACCGCCCAAGCACAGCTTCCCCAGCAGGAACCTGGATCGGCGCTCCGGTATCTTGAACTGCAACGCCGCTTCGCAGTCCCGCCGTCTCCTGCATCGCTACGCCTCGGATCGTGCAGAGATCAAGATGTTGTTGGACTTCAACGACCAGCCGATACGGACCGTCCCAATTGATCTCAAGAGCGTTGTTGACCGGTGGCAGTCCATCTGGAAAAGCAATATCCACAACGAACCCGTTAACGGCCGTCACACGGCCAACGCGCGCGCCTTCCGCACTCTGAGGGGTCTTCAGAACAGATTGTTGGACGGAATTACTCAATCTCACAGCCTCTAACCCCAACCTCCAAATTTAAATCGGAGGCATGAAATAGCCAATTTCCACAATAGGCTCGCCAAACGCACAAAGAAAGCACAACCCACCATCAGAAGAGTCGGAGCGCTTCAGAACAAACGCCAGCACTTGGTCTGTCATTACAGGCTAGCATGATAGGAAAGCACGAGCCATTGACTCAGATCAGCGGCTTTGTCACAAACTTGAACACCAAGCGCGGGAAGGCTTTTACGGGATTGCTCAAGCAGCGACCACCTCACGCCAGAACGTAAACGCATGATTGCGTTTGGTGCGATGCTCGGATGCGGAAATCAGATGCCTTTGAGTATGAGGTGTGCTTCGCGTTCGCCTCATCCGTTTCGCTATGCGCGACCCAAAGCGAACAACCCATCGGCGGATCGGTTCATACGAAACCTCAACACCGCGTTCTGCTAGCGCGTCGTCCAGTCTTCAACAATAATTAGCACGAGCATGACCCGAGACGAGACGAGGGAAACCTATTCGTCAAAGCCGACGAACACAGCAGCCTCCTCAACACTTTTACGTTCTGAAACCACTTCGTTAGCCGGGAAGGTGTCATCGGGCCAGCCGAGCGCGATTGCTTTCATAATGACTTGATCATCGGCAATGCCGGCATGTTCACGCACGACAGGAGATTGCATGATGCCCTGACTATTAATGACGGCACCAAGCCCGCGCGACCAAGCAGCATTTACCAGTGCGGTTGTCACCGCACCGCAATCAAACGCCGTATCGTCGCTATCAGCCAACGCGCGATCATAGGTCACAATCACGCACACCGGAGCATCAAACTGACGAAAGCCGCGCAACACCCAATCCTGGCGCGCTTCTTTATCTTCGCGGGCGATCCCCATGGCAGAAAATAATTGCTTAGCAACACCAACCTGCCTTTCGCGGTGCTTACCATCGAAGGGCTGCCCGATACGGAACTCACGCGAGTGCGGTATACCCGCCAAGTTCCGCTCGGTATTGCCGGCGCGAATACGGTCCAATGGTTCGCCGGAGATGATGTAGAAACTCCACGGCTGGGTGTTCATCGACGATGGCGCGCGCATCGCCAACGTAAGAATTTCTTCGACTAATGCTTTCGGAACGGGATCGGGTTTATATCCCCGGATACTCCGACGGCCCAGAATTACGTCATCAAACTGCATGGGTGGCCCCTAAGATTGTTTAGCCTCGAAGAAGTATCGACTTTTGCAAGGCAGAACAAGTCACCTTACCCAGAGCGCCAGTCGAATGCGCCGTTAGATCTGTTTTCAGGATAATTCACACAAGGAGGCTTAAAGCAGCGGTGGCGCAGGTCGGGAGTTACAGGTGAACTGGCAAGTGGGTCTCACACATGCGTATCAAGTCGCATGCCTGCATCAGCGACGCTGAGATGCACGAGAGATTCTCTTGAAATTCTGGGAGGGTGGTGGAGCCAGATGGACGCTCCACCGAAGCTAGTTTTTATAATAAATTCAATGTGTTACGTAGGCAGTGGGAGACCAATGTGAACCACGAATGTGTACCACAATCGAGGAGTTTGGTGCTCACCACGGATACATCCGTGGCTGGGTTTGTGACAAAGCCATCACGCCTTCTTCGTGTTCGCCATTGCAATGAAAACCTACTTCCAAAAAATCGCTGACCCGGCAGACATAGCCCACCGCTGGTTTCGCCTTTTTCATCAATCATATCGCTGCTATTGCGATCTCAGCCGCATTTGGCCTCAATTGGTTGACCAACCCAAGCCTTGTCTTCTTACAAGCGGTTGCACAGCTCATTCCTACGCACTTGGAAAATAGCAAAGGGCTACGATGGCACAAAGCCGTATTTGGCGCACAACCCGCTGACTGAACACTCTAGTGAAAATCCCTGCTCTTTGGCATAAGCCGTGCGGCCCGCAACTGCCGTTCATAAAGCTTCTGCAAGCTCCGGTCTCGCGGGTCAGCGCCCGGGCGCTTCACCTCATCGGCATGCGCCAGCCCATTGTCGCCGATTGCACAGGGCGCGTCCGTCAAGCTCGTCAATTCATGCGTCCAATCTTCCAACTTGTCCGCGATAACATGAATCACATTGTCCGCCTTTTGCACCCTCCCTCGCACAGCCAACATACGCGCCTGCAACACCGTTTTTCGATAACGCTCAAAAACCTTCGGCCAGACGATGATATTGGCCACCCCTGTTTCATCCTCTAGCGTCGCAAAAATAACCCCGCTCGCAGTGCCGGGTCTCTGTCGGACCAAAACCAGCCCAGCTAGGTTTACACGCGCGCCATCACGCAGCGCTTCCAATCGCTCATTGGGTTCAACCTGCCGTGTCCTTAGCTTGTCCCGCAGAAAAGAAACAGGATGCGCTTTGAGTGACAGCCGCATCGTCGCGTAATCATTCACCACATGCTCACCTAAAGGCATGGGGGGAAGATAGACATCAGCTTCTTCTTGAAATCCTTTTTCTTCAAGATGTTCGAACAGGGGCAAAGCCGCCGGTGACTTTCCGTTCTGGCCCTTTTTATGGTTGCCCCATCCACCAAGTCCCCTCACGCCCCAAAGCGCATCACGCCGATCAAGCCCTATCGAGCGAAACCCATCCGCATTGGCAAGCAATTCAATGACCCGCGGGCTAAGGTCTGTCCGCAGCCAAAGATCACGAACAGAGTCGTATCCGCTCTGACGTTTTTCCATAAGTGCGTCAGCCGCATCTTGGCGAAAACTTTTGATCTGCCGCAGTCCCAAACGCACCGCACACTTATGTTGAGGTTTGGCACTCCACTTTTTCCCCCTGAAGGGCGCAACCGCCCCTTTTGGTTCCAACGTGCCATCCCAATCGGACATGTTCACATCAGCCGCTCTAACCTCCACCCCATGTTCCCGCGCATCCCGCACAAGCTGGGCAGGCGCATAGAACCCCATCGGTTGAGAGTTTAAAATGGCCGCACAGAACACATCCGGGTAATGACATTTCAGCCAAGCAGATACATAAACAAGAAGTGCAAAGGAAGCCGCGTGACTTTCAGGAAACCCATAATCGCCAAACCCTTCGATCTGCTTGAAACATCGTTCAGCAAAATCTTGCTCATAGCCTCGCGCGGTCATGCCGTTGATGAACTTGTCTTGAAATCCATAAATCGTGCCATTGCGTCGAAAAGTGGCCATTGCACGTCGCAATCCATCAGCCTCAGACGGGGTAAATCCCGCTGCCACAATTGCGATCTTCATCGCCTGCTCCTGAAACAAAGGAATGCCCATGGTCTTACTCAAAACCTCACGCAGTTCTTCTGAAGGATAATCTTCCGGTTCCTCCCCATTCCGCCGTCGAAGATAGGGATGCACCATGCCCCCTTGAATGGGGCCTGGCCGCACGATCGCCACCTCAACAACAAGGTCATAAAATTTCCGAGGGCGAAGTCGCGGCAACATGGACATTTGCGCGCGGCTTTCCACCTGGAAAACCCCCACAGAATCCGCCTCGCACAACATGTCATAAACGGCCGGGTCTGCTTGCGGGATGGTGTGTAATCCGTGGCGCACACCATAATGCGTCTCAAGCAGACTGAAGGCTTTGCGAATGCAAGACAACATGCCAAGAGCCAGCACATCAATTTTCAAGATGCCCAGCGTGTCCAGATCATCCTTGTCCCATTCAACAATCGTGCGGTCATCCATCGCCGCATTCTGTATGGGCACCACTTCTTCCAACAGGCCGCGCGTAATAACAAAGCCGCCCACATGCTGGGACAAATGACGGGGAAAGCCAATCATCTCCCCCGCTAAAGAAAGTGCCAGCGCAATCGTTCGATCGTTCGGATCAAGTCCTGCTTCTTCAACTTGTTCTGCTGCAACGCCCTTCGACGTCCAGCCCCACGTCATGCGCGCCATGGCACCCACAATGTCTTCAGACAGGCCCATCACTTTGCCCACTTCGCGGATGGCGCTGCGGGCACGGTAGGTAATGACCGTGGCGGCTAACCCTGCGCGATCTCGTCCATATTTTTCATAGATGTACTGAATAACCTCTTCGCGCCGTTCATGTTCAAAATCAACATCAATATCCGGCGGCTCATCTCGCTCGGCCGACACAAAGCGTTCAAACAGCAAGTCAATCTCCGTTGGGTCAACCGCTGTAATGCCCAAGCAATAACAAACGGCTGAGTTGGCAGCAGACCCTCGCCCTTGGCAGAGAATTTCTTTTGAATTGGCAAAGCGTACAATGTCGTGAACAGTCAGAAAATACGGCGCATATTTCAGCCCACCAATGAGGCTGAGTTCATGAGAAAGGGTTGTTCGAAGTTTCTCAGAAATCCCATCAGGATATTTTCTCGCAGCACCTTCCCATGTGAGCTTTTCCAAAAGACCTTGTGGCAACAAGTCATCGTCGAACACATCGTCAGGATATTCATACGCCAACTCATCCAGCGAAAACCGGCACCGCTCCACGATCACCAAACTTTCAGCCACCGCATATTCATAACCCGAAAAAATACGAACCATCTCACGTGCACCCTTCAGATGACGCTCCGCATTTGCCTCCAATCGAAACCCTGCCTCTTGAACAGTGCAATGCTTACGAATGCACGTCATTACATCCTGCAAGTTTCGCCTATCTGGCGCGTGGTAGAGCACATCATTCGTCGCCATGAGAGGTGCTTTGGTTTCTTCAGAAATGTAGGCGAGCTGTTGCAAACGTCGTACATCATCGCCCCGGTACAGTCGGTTCATACCTACCCACACTGACTGCGGAAAGGATTGAACGAGCTCGCTGAGAAAGCCCGAGAACGCTTTCCCAAGAACGGCAGGCGGCATGGTGATGAAACACTGTCCTTCGCCATAAGCCACAATGTCGGTCAACCTGAGATAACACTCACCCTTTGGTGCACGACGACTACCCAGCGTTAAGAGCCGACAGAGCCGCGCATAGGCTGGCCTGTCTTGTGGATAGGCAATCACTTCAAATCCGTCTTGTGTGATCAGGCGCACACCGGGAAGAAACCGAAGCTCATTTTCTTTTGCAGCTTTGTGAGCCCGCACGATACCCGCAAACGTGTTTCGGTCCGCCACGCCAATAGCCGTCAACCCTAACTCTTTTGCTGTTATGGCAAGTTCATCGCCATGGGACGCGCCACGCAGGAAACTAAAATTACTGGTGATGCCAAGTTCTGCAAAGTCACTCATCCAAAAACCCCATGCACATACCATTGTGGGGAATTGGTTTCACGTCCGAACAGTCCATCGCGATAAAGCCAGAAGCGTCGTCCTTCTTCATCCTCTACACGGTAATAGTCACGCACGTGGGTGGGCTTTTTTTGCTTCCACCATTCTGGTGCAATCCGCTCTGGACCTTCAGAATGAGCGATGTGATACGTCACGCGGCGCCAGCGAAATTGACGGGGCGGTCCGTCCGGCACCTCTGCAATAGCATCTACAGGTTCGGCACACGGCAACATGCGCAACGGGCGTCCGATACGCTGACGCTCCTCCATGCGCCAATCCTGCGTCACCCTGTCTTCCTCCAGGGGGCGAATGCCCGCAACAGCTGGAATAAAAACAAAGGCGCATTCCGGCATATGGCTTTCTCTAGGTTCAAAACGGCCAACGCGCTCAAACCCCAAGCGATTGCCTAGCCGGTCCACCAGAAAACCAAGATCAGCGGGACGCCTTTTTAGTCGGGTCTTTTTCGCATCCACCATCTCAGCTTGTGTTGATACAAACTGGTCTGCGGCAGTTACATGCAGCACCATAGCATCAATGCCTAAGCCAATTTCCAAATCACGCCCAAACATGTCTAAACGTTCCGAAAAAAGCGTTGCTAAATGAGCGGCATCATCGCTCGGTGCGCTCGTCCCCACTTGAACATCGATGCGCAGACCATCTGTACGAAAAAGGTGCAGCTGCACACGGCGGGCCCCTTGTCCGGCTTGTTTGAGCAAGGGCACCATGTCATCACAGAGGTGTAGAATGGCTTGCTCAATATCTACAAGCACCATCAGCCCTTCCGCAAATTGTCGTTTCGTTCGAAAAGCAATCAGCGGCATGTCCGGCGAGATCGGTTCTGCCGCGCGGTCTAACGCTTGATCCAAACGTGTAGCCAAAATTTTCCCAAACCGTGCAACCAAAGGAGCCCGCGCCAACTTGCGCAAATCGCCAATGCGCTTCATCCCCAGCCGTGCAAGGTCATCCACCATTGAAAGTTCAAGTCGCAACGCGGCGAGAGGCAGAGGGTCGAGCGAGGCACATAGATCATGGCGCTCAACGGACGAGACACCACGCGCACCATAACGTGCAAGCGCCCAGGCTGCTCCCGGGCAAGGGGCAATTCCAAGGCGAGCTGGAAAACCAAATTGTGCCAACCGCTGCACAATGTCTTGCCCCATACGCGCCTCTCCACCAAACAGATGCGCGCACCCTGTAATGTCGAGGAAAATACCGTCAGGTTCATCATAAGTGGGAACAGGATCAGGCGCCGTCCAAGGCGTGTAACGGCCACACCAATCGCTCAATTGTTTAAGCGCTTTTGCATCTTCATGCGCATCGGCTTCATGTACGTTCAACCCGCGCGCGACAGCTAAAGCATCAGCCAGCAATTGCCCTCGCGACGCCCCCAAAGCTCGCGCAGGCCCATTCAACCCCACAATCCGCTCACCTCCTTGAGCTGACGTGCGAAGAGCTAAGGGTTGGTCAGCATCCAGCCCTCGCACACGGATAAGACGGTGCACCGGCCAATCTGGCAGCCAGATTGATAAGATCCGCTTTTCTGACGCCTCGGCTTGCCTCATTATCAACCTTCAAAATACAGTAGAAAACTGCGGAAAACACAATACGGAAGATGGAACAAAATAGGAACATTTGAGTGTGCCGCAAACTGTGACTGAAGGCGAGTCAGTTTTCACGTATACTTAATGCTCTCGTTCACCCCCTGTGTATTGAGGGCCCATGACCCGTCTCACTTCCGTTCTCCTACTCTCCCTCTCCGCTCTCTGGCTGACCGCCTGTAGCAGCACAGAGGACCGCGCCCGCGAACAAGCCATGCGCGACCGGGCCGATCATCAGCACTGTCTGGACCTGGGCTTTGAACCGGAGACAGAGCCTTACGGAAACTGTCGCCTCAAACTAAAAGAAATTAGTGCAGCCCAAGAAGAGCCAAACAACAACACACAATTCGGCGTAGGAATTGGGATAGGTATCGGACTTTGAACGATGAACCACGCACCCCTCATCACCTGTTTCGTCGGCTTTCTATTGTTGGCTGCGTGTGCAACGCCTGAACAGCGCGCGGCGCAAGTGTCTGCCCAGCGGGCAATCGACGAAGCTGAATGTTCACGCCTCGGCTTTACCTCAGGCACTGAAAATTTTGCCGATTGTCTTTTGCGCCTAAAAGAAATTCGTGCCCAAGAAGCGCGTACAAGAGCCCTCAACAATGCACGGCGCGATCCCTTCTGGCCCGGGTATCGGTTACATCATCCCTATCGCTACCCGTATCGCTATTAGATCAACTAGCCTCACGCACGTCGTTTTCCAATAAAGGAAGAGCAACAGAACGCGGACCCCTTGCTGGGCGCGCTTCAACAAAAGCACAAGCCTTCACGTCCCAGCTGAGAGACGTAACAAAGGGCGCACCACCTTTGCATTTTTCAAGCATCACCTGCCAACAGGGAGCCTCTGTCGAGTGAACATCTTCTGTCGCCCCTGCAGGGGCAGAACGCACCTGCCACCGTGTCAGCGCTGCACTGGAACTGAGCGCCTCATTAGGCTCCCTCAAATGACCGCGCAACAAGATGAGTGGCGAGCCTGTATCTTCCGCACTTAAATGAAGCCGTCGGCTCGCCCGCAAATTGAAATGCCGTGATGTCGTTGGAACTTCCCCCACCACGGCTGCGAAGACGCCAGCTCGCACACATTCTTCCAACGCCCACAGCATGTCGGGCTCGCGCGTGGGATTGACCAAAAGAAGTCGGCTTGGGTCGATACCAAAAGCAGCAAGACCCGGCCCATAAAGCTGTCCCACATCATAAGAGCCCCAGCCCTGCTGACACCAAACAATGAGCCCCTCATTCCCTCCCACAGAAGAAGTTGAAGTCACGCACGCGCGCGCCGCAAGTGCAGCCGCAAACCCAATGGCCGCGCCCATGTCGCCATACGTGGAAGCCATCACCTCATGCACCCCGTGCCGGGCAAGACCGCCGCATGGCAAGCGCTCATCCACAGCGCCCAAGCCAAGCGTAAAATGCTTTGGCCCCTCCAATTGGGGAGAAGTTTCCAATGCCGCAATTTGCGTACGCAGACCGGCCATAAGTTCAGCTTTGTTCAGAGAGGACATAGAACATAATCCAAATGTTCTCTTTATGTTCTCATTTGATTTTGAAAGAGTCAAGCAGCCATCCGCGAAAGAGTAATGAACGCCAGCTTCCGACACGCTTCGAAAACAACATTCCATTTTTGCGTAACGACAGTCCTCAATGCCGAAAGAAAAAAGCTCTCGGCAGCTACCGATGGCGAGCAGTTTCATCCAGCGAGCTTTGAAGAATTGGCCGCCCAACCGAGTGATAATCCACACCGAGCTTCAACATCTCCTCAAGCGTGTAGATGTTGCGCAGGTCAATAATCAAAGGCTTTATCAGCAACGACTTGACGCGTTCCACATCGAGGACGCGAAACGCATTCCACTCGGTCAGGATGAGCAACCCAGATGCGCCTTCCATAATGCCGTATGGCTCGGTTCCCCATTCAACGTCGCTCAACAGCTTCTTCGCCTGCTGCATGCCTTCGGGGTCGTAAGCTCGTATAGTGGCGCCTGCCTTCTGGAGTAAAGGAACGATGTCGAGGCTTGGTGCGTCGCGCATATCGTCAGTGTTGGGTTTAAAGGTCAGGCCCAGGATGGCCAGTGTTTTACCGTCAACATTGCCCCCGCACGCGGCGATAATTTTTCGGCCATACGACGCTTGCGCTCGGAATTTGCTTCGATGACAGCTTCGAGGATCTTTGTTGGGCGGCCGACTTCACGCGCGGTCTTGGTCAAGGCGAGAGAGTCTTTCGGGAAGCAGGAGCCCCCGAAGCCTGCGCCTGCCTGAAGAAACTTGTGGCCGATACGTGTGTCGAGACCAATTCCCTTCGAGACATCCTGCACATCGGCGCCGGTTACTTCGCAGATGTCGGCGATTTCGTTGATGAAGGTCACCTTAGTGGCCAGGAAAGCATTGTTCGCATATTTGATCAGCTCGGAGCTGGTCCGGCCTGTCAGCACGAAGGGGGTTTCATTCAGTATAAGGGGCCGGTAGATCGCGCGCATAACGTCCTTGGCGCGGTCCGAGTCTGTTCCGACGACCACTCGGTCGGGCTTCATGAAGTCTTCAATTACAGAGCCTTCGCGCAGAAACTCCGAGTTTAAAGCAACATCGAAGTCGGCGCCAGGGTTCATTTCCCGAATGATCCGCTCTACTTCACCACCAGTTCCAACAGGAACAGTCGATTTGTTCACCACGACCGTGTAAGAGGTCAGCTTCTGCGCAAGGGTTGCCGACGTAACACGGCTCGGTGCTCTCCGCTTTCGCCGAAAAAATGACGATGAGTTTCAAGCGCCTACTCAGGCGGGCATTCCGGCCCTGATTGAACTAGGCAGCCTCCTACAAGTCACCGAACGCATCTTACGGAACGAGGAAACAGATGAAGACCTGCAGCAAATCTTCGCACCCGGATCGTCGCTAGGCGGTGCACGACCGAAAGCATCCATTGTCGACCAACACGGTCATCTTGCCATCGCAAAATTTCCCAAAGAAACCGACGACTACAGTGTAGAAACTTGGGAATGTGTCGCTTTGTGCCTTGCCAACAAAGCTGGCATCATAACACCAGATCACAAACTAGTGCTGGCAGCAGAAAAGCCCGTATTGTTGTCACGTCGGTTCGACAGGGAAGCCACCATCCGAATTCCTTTTCTGTCTGCGATGGCAATGATGGGATCACGGGATGGAGACCACGGTAGTTATCCAGAAATCGTGGACGCACTAACGCAACATGGTGCGCAAGCCAAAGCAGACGCAATCGAACTGTATCGCCGAGTCGCTTTCAGCGTCTTGATCTCAAATGTCGACGACCATCTCCGAAACCATGGCTTCCTGTGGCGAGGAAAGAACGGCTGGTCCCTCTCACCCGCCTACGATCTCAATCCGGTACCTATCGACCTCAAGGCTCGCGTTCTCACTACCAACATCAATCTCGACGAGAGTACCTGCTCCATCGATCTTCTGGAGGAAGCCGCGGGGTTTTTCGGGCTCGCATTGACCCCAGCACGTAACATCATCAAGGAAGTGGCGACTGCAACTGCGACATGGCGAGAAACGGCAATAAAAGCCGGAGCACGCCGGAGCGAAATCGATCGCATGGCGAGTGCTTTTGAACATGACGACTTACATCGAGCATTGGCACTGTAAATAAACCACCTATTCATCGTGGAGCGACGATCACTGGAAGTGAAGCCAGCATCGACTAGACACCACAATTCTCTATTGTGACCTGCGCAAGCAACTGGGCCACGCTTAGGCTTGATAGCAAGCACCAGTGATACGGATACATTGCGAATACAAGACCCTCAGAAACGCCAGCTGTCCGCGGCGAAACTGTAGCCGTCCAAAAACTCACAATAGGCCAGCGCACTCCCGTTCCCAGATTGCTCCTTCGATACGATCGTCAATACCATGGCGTTTTCGAGATACCCGAACGGCGAACAAGTGATGTCAGAATTTCGCCGTGTACTGGTGCCTGGTGGCCTGCTCCTCATCGCAGATTTCGACTATCCGGAGAACAGAAACATTCTTGAATACACCCTTACAAAAACAATGGAACTCGCAGGGGATACCATTCGCGATGTTTCGCAACTCCTCCAAGATAGTGAGTTCGACTATTCGACGAAGGAAATTGGCGGTTTCGGAAGTGTGCATCGATACATCGCCAGAAAGAGATGAGAAAAGGGCTTTATCACGAACCGCCCTTCTTCTTGAAGACACTCAACTGTCTGTCAAGATCGGATGGATTGATTTTGGTATCTTGGGTGTTTTATCGACCGATATGTCGCGCAAGATAGCTGGGCAAAGTCGACGTGAAAGTTTCTATTTCCACAAAAACCCGGATATTTTTACACCCAGCAACCTTTCGTCAAACACATTCCGCGCCAGGAGGCCGACCTTTTGTGCGGCACCAAAACAAACATGCAATGGCAACAGATGTTCTTCACGAGGATGGCAAAATCTGGCGTAAGGAGCGGCTTCCCAGTTAAGCAGCGCCTTCTCTTTATCGGCCCATGACCGTTCCGTATTTACAACCACATCATTCAGCCAGCTGTCAAATGCTTCACTCTTTTGTGCAGCGCTCTGATCCTGCCCCTTTAAAATACTCATATTGTGAAAAGATAACCCGGAGCCAACGATCAGAACATCTTGGTGAGACAGGTCTGCGATGGCCTTTCCCATATCGATCTGAGCCCGCGGTGTTAGATCATTAACGAGGGACAGTTGCACCACAGGCACGTCAGCTTCTGGGTAGATAAGCTTGAGGGGCACAAAAGTACCGTGGTCAAAACCACGGTCAGGATCAATTCTGGCTTCAAGCCCCTGCCGCTCGATCATCGAGACAATATCGCTGGCCAATTGTGGGGCACCAGGTGCCGGGTAAGTCACCTCATATGCTTCTTTTGGAAACCCGTAATAGTCGTAATACATCTCAGGACTTCTAGCGCCGGAAACCGTTGCGACCCTCTCCTCCCAATGAGCACTGATAACAAGGATCGCTCGGGGCGTGCCAAGATACTTACTGACGTCGGCCAGAAATTTGACCAAGCCGCAATGGTTTGGCTCATTGAGCAATGGCAGCGGGCCACCGCCGTGGGGCAGGAAGAGAATTGGAGCCGCCATGGTCCTATTTCCAATGCTGTTCAGAAGTCAGATGCTGTCTGCCTTGCGCGCAAACACAATAACAAAGGAAAGCACACCCAAAGTCAGAGCCGGGATTGCTGCGGTGAGAGGATCATACGCCACATGGTAGCCCACGGCACTTATCGCAATTATTGCCAAACCTGCACCAGCTGCGGCACTAAGCTTCCGAACAAGAAGGCCAATGGCACCAGCGACTTCACTCGCCCCAATAAAATATCCAAACCATTCAGGCAGGCCCAAGACACGAAATGAATTATGCATCTCCTCAACTCCTATCAGTTTGGCGCTCCCTGCCGCACCAAATGCAAGCACAAGGAAAGCAATAATTGCCCAGTTTAGGTTCGATTTTGTCATTCTGGTTATCCAGGTCCTCAAATTGAAGTTGCTGTCGACGTCGAAATTTGGAGACAACATGGAGGAAAATAAGATAAAATAATATTGATCTTTTCTTCAATTCTACTAAATTTATAATTTACATTTTGCCTGAATTCTCAGATGACCCTTGAACAAATGAAAATGCTTAAGTTGGTGGCTGAGCAGGGCTCCTTGAGGGGCGCCAGCGAGATCATGTTCAAAACTCAGCCTGCTATCAGCCAGGGCATAAAGAAGCTGGAAAACCAGTTGGGAGTTCAATTATTTGATCGGGATGGCTACCGGCTGGAACTCACAGCCCAAGGGAGGCAAATCTATCAGCATGCGCTGCGCTTGTTGAATGAGGCAGCCAAAATTTGGCAATTGTCACACCACTTGGCCCAAGGCAATGAAGCCAGTATCACTTTGGCTTTCGAAGCCGCGTTCGATCTGAACCGGGTTATGCCTCTTCTGGAGGTGACCCAGACCAAGTTTCCCGACACTCAGATCATCCTCAAACAAGAATATCTGACGGGTGCCGTTGATGCACTACACGATGGCGAAGCCGACCTAGCCATTTCAATAGATAGCGTCCAGATGATGAATGACAGTTCCCTGGACTATGTGAAAATATATCAGGGGTTTATGACCTGCGTCGCCTCCCCCCGGCTGTTGACCCGCCATGCCGACTTGCAGTTCGCTGAAGAGTTGAGAAACGAATACCAGATACTGGTCCAGGATACCGGCCAAGGTACCAAAGGCAGGGACTTCGGTGTGCAAACCGGACAGCGACGCTGGTACGTGAATGATTTCAGCACTAAGAAAACTTTGATCCTGGGTGGCATGGGATGGGGACGCTTGCCGAACAATATCATTGAAGACGAGTTGGAAGATGGTTCACTGGTCAAGCTGAAGCTCAAAGATGCTCAAAACATCGTCGCGATGAGCCATTACGCAATGAAGCTCAAATCCCGACTGCTTGGCCCGGTTGCCAACAAATTATGGGAAAATTTGGTGCTGCTTTCGCAAAAGGATGCGTAAGACTACCAAATATCAGTGCCACAAGCGCTAACAGGTCGCCCGAGACCAACTTTCAATTGCTTTCGATCTGGTCAATCGCTTCCACACCTTGGGCGCACCGCATCATCGCACTGGGCGGATTTCGCTCTGGTCAGAAGTCGGCCCGGTCGCCCCAATATTTGCAACGGCCCTGGGTAGCAAGGCGAGGTCAATCTAGTAGTTGAAAACTAAAGCTAGCGGCTGCAAAAGGTGGAACCCTTTCGCAACCGCTGTAATTTCTGACGAGCATCCGGCCCGCTCCACAATCAGAGAAAATGGATACTCAATCACGCATTTATTCGATGCCCGCTGCTTTCAGGAACTTCGGCACCTCATCCCACTGGCGTTCCATCTGGGCCATCATATGATCAAGCGCGAAATTTCGAGGAGCACTTGCCAGATAGAAACGTTCGTAAAGTTCGGTGCGACCACCGAGCGCTGATCCGGAGAAATCCCAGGCGGTGCGGAAAAGTTTTGCTCTTTCCCGAGCCGTCATGCCATTTGAACCCGGCATCAACTTCTGGATCAACGGTGCAATGTCCGAACTCTCAGCAGCGTCAAGGCTCGGCGTAGCCAGAAGATTATGGGAACCAATTGTCTTAATGTACTCATTCGCGGTGACCATCCAACCCGGCATCCGAGCCTTTACTGCTCTCAGCGGACGATCGTCACAGAAAAAGGCACCATTGCCCCAGTCACGAGCGCCGATTTTAGCAGCCGTGAGTGCTGATCGGGTCATCGTCGCGAAGCCCCAAATTTCACCAAGCATTGCAGCAACATCTGGACGAGTATCAGAGTTTGTTGCCTGTGCCATGCGCGCGCAGAGCTCGTAGGAGAATTCAAGCTTCACTGCAGCTCGCGAACAGGTTTGCTGCAATATATTCGCCGCCCAGCCATGTCGCATCAGGTTATTGTAAACGTCCAGGTCCCCGTCGATGAACACGCGATCCAGCGGCACCTCAACATCGTCAAAAATCATGAACGCGTCCTGCTCGTCAAACCGGCTGGAAAACGGCTTATCTTGAACGGGAGCTGCCACTCCATAGTGATCGCGGCAAAGGGTGATCAATCCCTTGGTTTTCATCGGAATTGAAAATGCGAGAAGAGTATCCGGACCCGTACCTGCCGGTTGCGGATGGCCTGGATAAACAAACAATTCGTCAGCAAATGGCCCCAGGGTCGCCAGAATTTTTGCGCCGCGAACAATGATGCTGTCTTTAGTACGACGCACAACTCTCAACGCCAGTTCACCGTTGACGCCCTCTAGGTCAGGCAGACTTTTGTCAACAACGGGATGAATGATCGTGTGTGTAAGAGACAGATCATTCTCGACAACTTCCCGATAGAATTTCTGCAGTCGGTCTGCATGAGTCCTATCGCCGCTATGAGAAAAAATGTCTGACCGTGCAACAAATCCAGCAAGAGTGACGTTCACATAGTCAGGTGTTCTGCCCAACATGCCGGCTGAATACCGAGCAAATTGATCAAACGCTGCCCCTCGGCGGGTCAGATCGTCAGCATTTTTCGGCACAATGAGGCTCGCGCTCATTGGTTTCCCGGTTTCCGGGTCTTCTGCCAGACAGGCATCTGCATGCTCATGCTGATAGTCAAAGTATCCGGCCATCCCCTTGACCGATCCCGCAAAGGTTTCGTTCTTTAGGACGTCAACTTTCTCGTTACCGAGCCAAACTTCACGATCGTCGCGAAGTCCTTCCATATATTGTTTTCCTGTACGGGCGGTCATTGCTCTCTCCCCTGATGCATCCCAACCAATGGGATCGGTCTTGCCTAGTCCAAATTCTTATAAATGAGTATAGTCAGTTTTTCAAGCCTATTTCGACTCAAAATCAAAAAGAGCTAGAAACCTGGGTTTTTGCACTGAATGGCGTGGTATCAACACGCGCGAATACTCTTCACTAGATTTTCCCGCGACCTTTTAGTGGTGCGCAAATCCACCATCAAAATAGATAAGTGGCTTCTCTCGTTTTCCGGCGGTAACAACGCCGACGACCTCACATAGAAAGGCTGTGTGGGTAGCAATGGCTTTGGTTTCTACGATACGGCATTCGAAGCACACCAAAGCCTCATACAAAACCGGTACGCCGTTAGAGCCAGTCCGCCAATTTGCAATCTCAAACCGGCCGGAACCCGTGGACGTTTCCAATGGGCCCATTCCAGCAAAACGCTGCGCTACATTTTCACACTCCGCAGGCAGCACATTCACCGAGAGACGCCCAGCTTGAATGATGGAATCGTGGGCACTGGCATTCTGATTTACACAGACCATCAATTGCGCAGGATCAGTCGTTATCGAGGAAACAGCCGTGGCTGTAAGCCCGACACGCTTCCCCTCCAGTTCCGTCGCAATGATACTCACGCCAGACGCCAGAAAGCGCATTCCCTCCCGATAAATGTCAGCATCAACAGGGGGAGTACTTTCCATGACCATACGAACTTCCTTGCTCGATCTGTCGAACACGGTGTCAATCCGCCGCGGCGCCCATATCACTATTCACAACCCCCTCCTGAGGGTCATGGCCATAGGTGTCACGCTGGTAGTATTCTGACTGATGGGTCGCCGCGCGGGCGCCCCACCCTGATTCAAGCATCCATCCCGATGGAGTCATGTAATAGAATGAATACATGTGGTCATTGGCATGGCGACCAGGGGCAATACCGACTTTCACATCGCTCCGTTGAACAAGCTCGTAGGTTAAGCCAACATCATCCAATGTTTCGTATTCCAGCATCAGATGATTGATCCGCTTGTTGGGCGGCGCCCCAAAAGCAACCGTATGGTCGCGTTCGTTGCAATGCATAAACATAAGTTCAATCGGCTTAGGCGCACCGGGCAGCGGTATTTTATATTCAACGGAGCCGCGCATCCCCAGCAATTTGAAAAACTCATAGGTTTTTTCAAAACCGACAGTCTCCCGCAGGATCAGGTGACCAAGACCCCCTGCGCCTGTCTTGAAGCGCCCATGCATGCGGCGTCCAGGGTGGAACGGAAAATCTGCCTGAACATGTGGTCCATGGAAAATTTCAAGGGGGTTTTCGCTGGGGTCTTCGAATTTCATAATTTCCAGCACATGGCGCTCGTCGGCCTCTTCCGGCGTTCCGATGCGAACTTTTACGCCAGCATCAACCAGCTTTTTGTGCATCTGCCGAAACTCTTCAACGCCCGCAACACGAAAGCCAAGATATGAAAGGTCGTCCGTCCCATCTTCCTTGAGAATGATGCGATGATGCCAATTGTCCATCCGCAGATAGCATTCGTCGGGCGCTGCACCGTCCACAACTTCAAGACCAACAATATTGGCGGCGAAATTCTTCCAGTCTGCGAGGCTTGAGACCCCAAGGCCGAGATAACCAAGTTCTGTGACCTGTACCATTCTGCATCCTCCGTTTGTTGAACGCTTGTGCTCGCCAGGTCCAACATTGCCATGGGCTCATCGCAAACGATGGCTCAAGTCTAATATCCGACCCAATACGAACGCAACAGAAAAATGAGTATGATCAGTTTTATTTTGTTTCAGCGACAATGCGGTTCTCGATAGCGCCAGCTTTCACGAATTGGCTTGTGCGCAATTGCCAATCGCGAACCGAAACATCGTTGCCGCAGCAATATCCAGCAATCACCTTATGCGCATCCTTGTAGGTGACGTGTTTGCAGCGCCGGCCTATCACCATGCACAGCTCTGCTTCGTAGTCGAGTGCATCCGACACCAGGGGTTTCAGCACTTCATCAAATGGGCCAGCGACCGAGGTTACCGCTTTTGAGAACCACATCTGGTGTCCGGGCATTTCCACTTTGGCTTCGGCAACATGGTCAGCATAGTTCAGACCAATTGCCATAATTTTCCCCGGTCGCAAAACCGGTGCCCTGAGAGTGACCGAGCTGAGCGGGACCCGCGCCCCATCGGACATCGCGGCCCGAGCAGTCTGAAGTGCCGGTTTCCCGGCCTCAAGGAACTCTACCATTTCATCAGGGAGGTCTGGCGCAGCCACGCTCAGATCAATGATCGCATCACCGTCCACGACACCAATGCGCGTTGCACCACTTTCGGTGAATGTAGCAAGCTTCATGAGACCTCCCATTTCCGGCCCCCATTGGTTCAGAAGGCTATAACAACCCCCTGAACCCTCACCAACGAGGCGACCTGATCAAAGGCGACATCGCTTCGCCGGTAACGCTGAGTGCTTCAACTTCTCGCTAAAACTGCCCCATTGCAACGCGGCGAACAGCTTCGGAATCTGTAGGCTCATGACCAGCGTGGTTTACTGGTGCTGGAACCTCCTGCACCGTATTGGTCAGCTTGCCAACGCCAGTAACTTCTATCTCCACAACATCGCCCAAATTCATTGGACGTGAATTTGCTGGCGTGCCTGTCAGCACAATATCACCCGGCAAAAAGGTAATGTGCCGCGAAAGATCAGCGAAAATGTAATCGATCGGAAAGGTCATATCGCTAACGGGACCGTCCTGCACAACCTTCCCGTTGATGTAGGTCCTGACACTTTCCTTGGCGATATCTATGCCTCTGACGATACCAGGCCCGACAGGACAAAACCCGTCCTGCCCCTTCACCCGCAGCATGGAACCAGCGTCTGTGTCACGAAAATCCTGGGCACCAACGTCATTTGCAGGTGCAAAACCTGCCAAATGATCCCACACGTCTTTAGCCGCAACATTCCGCATTGGCTTGCCAACAATGGCCGCAATCTCACCCTCGTAGTTCAAGTACTGACAATCCTCAGGTCGATTAAGAAAACCGCGATGGGAATTCATTGTCGTCAATGGCTTTTGAAAGTAGGTCGGCGTTACCAAGGCTGGTGCCTTGAACTCTACACGCCGTGAATCATAGTTTAGATGAATACAAATAATCTTTGTTGGATCACATGGGGGAAGGTAAGTCGCGTCCGCTTCCGCCACCCGCCGTCCGTCGGCCAACAACAACTCCTCACCCTCTACTTGCACCCAGTTCGGCGTGCCCTGGTGCAGAATGCGGCGCCATTCTTCGCGTGGTCCATCAAGTACTGACATTTCGTTCTCCCGTTTATATGGTCGTTATGCTGAAAATCCTTGGATTTGTGCGGATCAGCTAAAAGAGCCTTTTTTGACAGAGATATTTTTGATGTCGGAATAAAAGTCAAAGCTCCACACGCCACCTTCTCGCCCAATGCCTGAGTCCTTGCTTCCGCCAAATGGCGCAGCGAGATCCCGCACAAAAAAGCAGTTCACCCATACAGTTCCGGCTATCAACTGCGACGCCATGCTCATCGCCCGCGCTTCATTACTAGTGAAGAGCATCGCAGCCAGGCCGTATTGCGTATTGTTGGCAATTTCAATCGCTTCATCATCGCCACTGAAAGTCTGCCAGGTCAAAACAGGGCCAAACACTTCGCTCTGGGAAATTTCCATTGATGGCGAAGTATTTTCAAACATTGTTGGTTCGAAATAGAGATCGCCAAAATTGGAACGCTCACCGCCCCAAATAGGTACCGCACCATCCGCTTTCGCCCGCTCGACAAAACCAGCCACTTTATCAAAATGCACTTTGCTGATGAGCGGGCCAACCCGCGTTCCCTTGTCGCGTGGATCGCCGACAACCATTTGGCTAGCTGCTTCGCGGACTTTGCCCAAAAACTCTTTCTCAATCGACTTTTCAACGACGATACGTGTCCCCGCCAAGCATATCTGCGTCGCGTTGAGATATTGTCCAGCCACAGTCTGCGCCGCGGCATCAAGATCCGCGTCCGCGCACACGATGAAAGCAGACTTACCCCCGAGCTCAGAACTCATGGGCGTAATGGAGCGCGCAGCGGCCTGACCGATGATTTTTGCAGTTGGCGTGGAGCCGGTAAAGCTGATCCGGTCCAAATCTGGGTTATTTACTAGTGCATCCCCTGCTACGCTCCCTATCCCCTGCACAACATTCAAAACACCGGCGGGAACACCTGCAGCATGCGCAATATCAGCCATCAATGAACATGTCAGAGGTGCCCATTCTGGCGGTTTTACAACAACAGTATTGCCTGCCGCCAATGCCGGACCGACCTTCCACGTCGTCAGCATCAAGGGAGCATTCCACGGTGTAATCAACGCCGCGACCCCAGCAGGATCGTATTTCACATGGTTTACAACTTCAGGTGATTCTATTTTGTGACCATCAAGTGTCGTCGCCCAATCAGCAAAAAAATCTATGTTATGTGCCGCACGAGGGACGACACGGTGAACGTTGCCCATAAGGAGAGACCCATTGTCCATGGTCTCCACAGCAGCCAACTCATCAACCCGTGCCAGCATGCCTTCTGCGAATTTCTTGAGAATAGGTAACCGCCCCTCAGGCCCAAGAGCCGCCCAAGCAGGATAGGCCTTGCGCGCTGCACCAACGGCCTCATCCGCAATTCCTTTATCGCCAGCGGACATGTCGGCGAGATGTGATCCATCAACTGGAGATATGTTGGTAAACTTATCCTTCGAGGACACACGACGCCCATCGATCCAATGATCCGTGGACACTTCAACATCTTCGATTACTGCAATATTGTCCGCCATGTCGCGTCCCCTAAACTGGTTTGTCTGCTTTTGGCGAAGGTCACACCCGCCCATCAATGTTACTCGACACGTCAGCGCCACTCAGGTGGGCTTTCATGGCATCAAATAAATATGACTATACTCATTTAATAAGATGCAATGCTACTGTCAAGGCCGGAGAAGGTACGCCGGTCTATCGACTGCCAGAAGGCAGATAGACTAGACTGCGACACAGGCTCTTCAGTCGTGTACAAATTCCGTACGAAACGACTCCGTTTGAGAAGGTATAATTAAGTTGACCACGCCTAGGAAAAGAAGTTCTGCCAAAAACGCCAAAGCGCGTAATCCAGCGCGTGCGCCCGCTCCGCTCGGTCGTCGTGAACAGAACAAACAAGAAAAATATGACCGTATCCGCAAGGCCGCGAAGCATCTTTTTGCAACCAAAGGGTTTCATCAAACAACAACACTGGAAATTGCCGAACAGGCCGACATTGCTACGGGCACCTTGTTTCTCTACGCCAAGACAAAAGAGGATCTCCTCATCATGGTATTCAAAGATGAGATGATCGAAACGTCGCGCGCCGCTTTTGAAAACGTACCTCAATCCGCGCACCTGCTGGATCAGGTGATGCATGTATTCAATGCAATGATCGCGTATCACAGTGAGGACGTTAATCTGGCGAAAGCCCTGATTTCCGAAGTCACCCCCCTCAGCAGCAATCATCGCCGCACCAATATGGATACCCTTCTCAAGGTTATTTACGACGGCATTGGAAAGATTATTTCAGACTGTCAACAAGATGGAAAAGCCCGAAAAAATATTGACCTTCAACTCGTGGGCCAAACGCTTTTTGGGATCTATTACACCGCCTTGATCGGGTGGCTCTGCGGTCTTACTACTAAGAAGGAATTTCTTCACCGTTTACCGATCATGCTCTCCATTGCGATAGTTGGGATCGAACCCACCACGAAGCTGACACGTTCCAAGCGCGTGCGTTGAAACTGACATCACCGTTGACACCCTATATTTCTGAGTGTACTCATTTTTCGAAGAAAACTGTGTATGAGAGATAATCCATAGGAGATGTCATTGACTGTTTCACTCAAATCCCGCTGGTCCAATGGTGAGGTAACTCTCGGTGCTTGGTGCATGATGCCAGGCTCTATGGGAGCGGAAGTGCTTGGCCGCCAGGGCTTCGATTGGGTCCTAATCGATATGCAGCATGGTTGCATGGATTATACCGTGGCGCTTGACATGATACGCGCCCTAGATCAAACGAACGCAGTGCCAATTGTGCGCGTGCCATGGAACGATCCCGGAATTATCGGCCGCGTACTTGATGCTGGTGCACTTGGTATTCTTATTCCGATGATTCAGACCGCAGACGATGCCCGCAGGGCAGTCGAGGCGTGCCTTTATCCACCAATTGGACGGCGCAGCTTTGGGCCCGTTCGCGTCGGGCTGCGCGATGGCCCGGGGTATGTCGCCACTGCGAATGACAAAGTTGCAGTTATCCCCATGATCGAGACAGCAGAGGCCCTGGCTTGTGTTGATGAAATAGCCAGCATACCCGGTGTTGACGCACTTTTTGTTGGACCTTTTGATCTTTCGATCGCCTTGGGCTTGCCGCCTGGCGACAATGATGGCGAGCCAGCTTTTGATGCGGCGATAAAGACAATTACGACAGCTGCTAAGAAAGCCGGCATCGCCACTGCTGTTCTATCAAATACCGAGGTTGCCCCGTTGCGTATCAGTCAAGGGTTTCAAATGGTATCGGTCACCACCGACATCGCAGCGCTGTCCGCCGCAAGCGCTGCCGACCTCAAAGCCGTTCAAAGCACAAAATAGGGAGAGCCGAACATGCTCGACAATTCGATCCGTACAAAAATTATTGACGACTTGTTTAACGTCTATCGCACACGTCAACAAATGCCCTTGTTGACGGAAACCTACCCTGACATCGAAATCGAGGACTCCTATCGTATTCAGGAAGGTTTCGTTAAACGCCAGGTTGACGCCGGTGCGCAAGTCAAAGGATATAAAGTTGGCTTGACGTCCAAACCGATGCAGGAGATGGCCGGATCAACAGAGCCAGACTTCAGCGCAATAACCGATGACTTGTTTCTACCAGAAGGCACCTCTTACCCAAGATCCGACTTCTTCACACCGTTGCTTGAGATCGAAATTGCCTTTGTGATGAAACATGCATTGAAAGGCCCGGGTGTTATGCCCGTTGATGTCATCCGGGCAACTGATTTTGTACTTCCTGCAATTGAACTTGTCGATATGCGCGTCGCGTCCGAAAAACCGGGCATGACCATAGTTGACAGCGTTGCCGACCTAGCTTGGTGCGGCGCGGTCATTCTGGGTGCGAACCCAAGACCGTTGGATGCCATTGACATACGTACGATAAATGGATCCTTCATCCGCAATGGAGAGGTCGAAATGGAGGGTGAGGCATCGGCAGTCCTCGGTAATCCCGTTACTTCTGTCGCCTGGCTTGCAAACAAACTCGGCGAGTTTGGTGTCGTGTTTGAACCTGGCCAAGTTATCCTGACCGGTTCATTCACACGTGCAGTACCGATCCATGCGGGCGACGATATTATCTGTCGTTTTGACCAGGGTCTGGGAGATGTTTCCGTCAGTTTCACCTGACTGCAGTATATGGTCGGCTTTGTCACAAACTCAAAGTCCAAGTGTGCGAAGAAAGTTGCAGTCATATCGCGCCACAACGTAAACGCTTGATTGCGTTTGGCGCGATACCTTGATGTTTGAGCAGTCGGCGCATCAGTTTCAACGCGGCCCGCGTATCTCTCCGGGATTGAACCAAGAATTCCTGAACCTCGCCATCCTGATCGATCATCCGCCACAGATACATCCACCGTCCGCCTATGGAGACGTACATTTCGTCACGGTGTCATTGAAGGTGTAGTGTCTCGCGAAACCTTCTCAGTCGCGTTGCGAACTGAGGTTCGAAATGATCGACAGATCGTCTCATAAGAGACTTCAATTCTACGTTCTGCCAGTAGATCTTCAATATCTCGTAAACTGAGGTTGAAACGGACATACAGCCGAACAGCGTGCTGAACGATAAAAGGTGGGAAGTGGAGATTGCGATAGCTGATCTGCGTCATTTGACCATACTACTCGATCACCATCATCAAAGTGACCGAGTTTGTGACAAAGCCGAGCCAACTGACATAACCCGGGTCTTGTCAGACGATAATGATACAAGCCTTACCGAGGAAACACACCCTCGCGCACCACACATCATCACCCTACAGATGCAGCTCAAGCGATGCGGTCAGGGCAAGAAGCTCATCATCCGAAAAGAGAGCTCAAGCGATGCAACGAGCTCCGACTCATCTCTCATCAAACTGATTGCAAGGGCTCACATGTGGTTTGAGGAGATGAAGACTGGCCTCAGCTACAAGGAGATCGCAGACGAGGCGAAAGTCGATCAACGCCTGGTTGCCCGGACGATCCAATGTGCCTTCCTTACCCCCCACATTACATCGGCGATCCTCACAGGTCAGGAACCCAAAAGCCGCTCCTATCAGAAGCTCCTTCGTCTCCCGCCCTTACCTTCCGACTGGCAAAAACAAAGACAGCTGCTTGGCTTCATCTAACACTGCGCCCGTCGCTCTAGGCACCGCCCAGACCTCGCCCGCGAACCAGTGTGCGCTTTACTACTCCCGGTAACAACTTGTCCCAACAGTCAAGCATCGCCAAGCATCGAATGACCGCGAAACGGTCACGAAAAACCCGACCAGAGATAACCGCGAGAAGAACGGACAAATGGCGCTCTCTCGACCGCCATATCAGTAAATCACAGTGCATGATATGGTGCTAACCCGCTAAAACTACGGGACTATTCAGAGAGACTGCTAATTCCGTGGGTTCGCTCGGAAAGGTTTGGTGGAGCCAGACGGACACTCCACCCGAACCAGTTCTTCCAATAAAATCAATGCCTTATGATTGCGATGAAAGACCAATGTGTACCAGTTTGAAAGTGGCTCTAACCAGAAGACGAGGCCACCGATCGCTGTATCCGCGCGCATTGTGATTGGCTGAAATGGCAGAAGATACAGCCATGGGGTGCCATGAGGTTAATTGTGTGAAGCGGCACATGGCCAAGTCCTGAAGCGTGCCCCAACTCATGGGCGAGCGTTTGTTTGTGGTCGAGTGGTTCTCCCTTTGCGTCCGCCCATGCAATCTCCACAATTTGTCTCGTCCCAATGTTAAACGAGCGCCCTTCAATCGGTTTGCCACCAACCGCGGCGAGGCGTTGGATGAACCGAACGTCAAACTGAGTTGCACCGCTGACAGCCCCCCGTTCAAAGACGAGCGACACATGGCAATCAGCAAAACGCTTCTCAGCGTTTGCAAGCTGCTCTTTGACAAACCCTTCCGGCCAATCTTCCACGAGTGTTACGAGCACCGAAACCGCAGGCATATTCGCTGCTGTTCGACCTTCCAGTGACGCGCACCCTGTCAAAAACCACACAGCAAGGAGCGTTGCATAGAGGCGATTAGAGTGGGACACGGACTTGAAGGGTCAAACCCGTCGCCTGATAATTGCTCCAGAAGATCGAGCGGCTCACCTGTCCGAGAACCGAGAAACTTCCCGCATCATATTCAAGACCGCTCGCAAGGCCGCCGTGGAGCCGGTCAATGCCATTGCCTGGGTCGATAGCTTGATACTGAAGCTGGGTGGTTGCAAACCAGCGCCAATCCGGATCGGTGGTGACATTGATCCGACCCGCAAGTGAAGACGTCGCCTGCTCACTGTTTGAACTGGCAACCGTGGCACCACCTGTATCGGTGTAGCCACTACTTTCCGTAAAGACATAAGACTGGCCTACACGACCCGTCAGCTCGATCACCGTGCTGAGCCGGTGGCGCATGCTCACACCTACCTGCCCACCATAAGTCTCGGAATCGTAGCTGCCGGTCGCTGCAAGCGCCCGCGTCACGTCTACTTCCGTATGTCCGTAAACCGCACCCGCATCGACCGCCAAATTTTCGCTCATCTGGTAGGCAAAATAGGGGGCGACCAATATGGCATCACTATCAGTGGAAATTGACACGCCGGTTTGGTCCACATTCTCTACGTTGGAATAGGAAGCTGCTAGGCCGACAATAGTGCGTTCACTTACTCTTGCCTGCACGCCAACTGTCAGTTCTTTTTGCACAACGTGCTGAACCCTGCCAGCCTGGGTATCCTCTATATCGAAATAGCTTCCCCGCGACCAAAATTCCAGACCGCGTGTATTTAATGCGTCAAACGGACCAGCAGATGGTCCCGCAAATTGATTATGTTGGTCAAGCGCGGCGATGAGACTTTCAAGTTCGGAAATTCTTGCTCGACTTTCCACAACCGATTGACGCGAGCTTTGTAGACCATATTCGAGGACTTCGAATTCGGCAACGTGATCATCATACAGCCGTTCTGCCGCATCATACCGTGACTTTGCTGCCGCTACCTTCGCTTCCTCCCTTTGTTCCACTTCGGTAAGCCGCGCTTTTACAACCGCCGAGCGCACACGCGCAGCAGCCAGTTTATTTTCTACATATCTACTCGAGCGCCCTTCCTCGATAAGCTGTTCCCAATGTTCAACATCCTTATTAAAAAGTTCGAGGTCAGCTCGCGCTTCAGCGACATCTACCGAGGTTTCAGCAACCAACTTGGTAAGCTCATAGGCATGCCGGGCCGCATCCTTTTCTGCCTCCATCAGCGGAAGCTTCACGCCAAGTGCTTTGAGTTGCATCTCCAACGTTATGCCCTCCAACTTGTTGAACTCAAGGGCAGACATGGAGTTGGCTAACTCCGACAGATACTTTGTCAAAAGAGCCTCCCTGTCAGCCTCACTCGCGTCTGGCGGGGTCTCCCCATAAACCAAGCTCTCTATTGCCCCCTCTTCCGCGGAGAGCGCGGCGAATACATCCGCATGGTCGGAAAGATTGTTAAGAAAAACCTCCACGAGTCGTTTGTGCTGCACTTCCAGTAAATCCTGCTCAAGTTGCGATTGCACATCAGGTGCCGTGGCATTTGAGGTACCTCCCCCGCCGCCACCTGAACATGTCGTCCCGGATTCGATTGATGAGACGAGCACGGACCCGAGAAAAAACGAGACCATGATAAAACCATTCGAGCCGCAAGATTGAGAGGTCGTTTCGCCGGGGCCAGTTCGCGTTGCAATGACACTTGCGGGGTCATCACCAGCCGCGGCGAAAGCTGGTTGGTTCCAGGGAGCAAGTCCCACAAGTATGAGGGACAGCATTAGGCTGGTCGCACGGAGAAACAACATAAACACCCCACAAATGTGGATGGAACAGGTCCATCCTTTTGTAAGAAAATTCAATGTTTGGGGGTAATCAGCAAGTCACGACTTCTACCTAGTCCATCGGTAAAACTACCTAGTAGACTAGCAAGGTTTTTGTGAGACGATATTATCTGATGTAACGTTAGGAATGTTCCACGGACTAATGAAACCCTATGTTTTGATAATCTGGACCCTGGTTTTTTCCTGGTTCACACAAAGTGTTAGCGCGGCAGTTGATATGTCGACCACGCTGGACCTTTCTTCGCTCACATGGACAGTTTCTGTAGAAGGCAGTGAGGGTTTTCTGACACAAGGTACATTCGATGACGCCTTGGAAACATTGATCAAAATATATGAGCCTGGGGACGTTGCCTTGTTTCAGGTTTCCGTACCACTCAACGAACAACATCTGGCAACTCCTCACGCCATTGTTCTGGGTCCGGTTCACATAAACAGCGAAGTCTATTTCGACGGCATTCTGATTGGCGCATCTGGTCTCATTTCCCATCAATCAAGAGATAATTTTGGTTTTGCACCGGGGCGGGAAACGCAACTATTCCTAATACCGTCGACAATAAGTGAGGCTGGGACCTATGCCTTGACAATCCGGGCACAGTCACGCGTCTATCGGCCTGGTCCTGTTCGTGGTCCAAGAGCAATTATGCCGCTACGATCAGCCTTTGAGACAGTAACAACCAACAATCAGTACCTGATTACGGTAGAGTCCTTTTGGGTTGTGGCTTCGCTTCTAATAGTTGTTTTTACACTCTCTCGTATCGGCTTCCGATGGGCCCCGCAGAGCCGTGATAGATGGCTCCCCTTTGTCTTGATTTTCGGACTACTGTCTTTGGGAAACCAGACCTTCCTATTTTATAGCCTTGGCTGGGTCACACCATTGACGATCCGGATCGGCGATAGCTATCCGGGTCATCTAGCCTTGCTGTTACATATTTTCGCAGCCCTGGGCGTTGAAAGGGAAGTTTGGCAAACAGCATTGATCTCCACTCTTGCCGGTATCATAGGCGGACTTGCATGGTGGGACGGCTCTCTCGCATTCGTCACCGCTCGTGAGGCAGTGGTCACTATATCTGCCGTAGTGCTTGTCGGTCTTTGTTCGTATGGCGCGTTCAAAGCAATGCGCGCAGACACCCGCGTATCTCCCTGGACATATGCAAGCATCGTCTGGTTAGTTGCATTTGTGCCGCTTTATGCTTTTCTACCTCAGCAGATGGATTTAGTTGCGGACCCCGCCGAACTTCTTCTTGTAATATGGATGATAATTCTAACGCTTGCCGCTGCAGACCATGCCAAATGGGACAGGGAGGCGGTGTCAACCCTGACCAGAGAACTTCTCAGTTCAGGCGAAAAAGAAAGGGGCCGTTTAGCGCGTGAACTTCACGATGGCCTGTCTCACCGGCTGGCGCTCACACGTATGCGTCTGGAAAGTCTTTTGCGCAATTCAAATAATCTCGACGACGTATTGGAAGAACCGATTGCTGAACTGAGTGCTTCGAGCGAAGAGATCGCCGCTATAGCTGAAGGATTGCGTCCACTCAGCCTTACCGATGGTGACATTCAAATTGCCTTGCAAGCCTTCGCCGAGCGGTGGAACCGGATGTCGGACATTAAGGTGGAGACGAACATCCGCGCAAGTCACTATCCAGACGAGGAAGCACAACTCCATCTGCTTCGTATCACACAAGAAGCAGTTCAAAATGCTGTGCGTCATGGCGAAGCGACCAAGATCAGGATTGTCCTTACCAGCTCACACAATATGCTCACCCTGGAAATCCGTGACAATGGGAGCGGCTTTCAATCCGAATTGCTTCTGACAATCCGCGGGATCGGCCTCACCGCCATGCAACAACGACTCGCGTTACTAAACGGCTCGCTAAATGTAGAAAGCCGACCAGGCCAGGGAACCACGATTAGAGCCAGAGTACCTCTGAAATGACGAAACTCCTTCTCATTGACGATCACACCTTGATGCGTGACCTGCTTGCCAACGAGCTGTTGAAAGAAGACGAGATACACGAGATAGCACAAGCAGGGAGCGCGGAAGAAGCGATTGCGGTGTTTGAGAGCACCCTCTTCGACATGCTAATCGTTGATATCGCTATGCCCGGGATGGACGGAATTACTCTCGTCGAGAAAATGCGCACAAGCGGCTTTGATAAGCCCATCTTGATCCTTTCCATGCACAAAGACAGACACCTTGCGCAACGCGCATTGTCTGCTGGTGCCACAGGCATGGCTACCAAGCAGGATTCACTCGACGATATTGTATTTGCCGTGAAACGAACATTGGCTGGCGAACGTTACCTTGGCCCTGCTTTAGTGGCAGAAAACCTACTCGGGCGAACTCTGAGAAACCAGTCAGGGCTCTCGTCGCGCGAGTGTGAAGTCCTCATTCTTATCGCGTCAGGTAAGGCGACCAAAGTGATCGCCGATGAACTGGGACTTAGTCCGCGAACAATTGACGCACATCGACGCAACATTATTGCAAAAACCGGTGTGCGAAATGCTGCCGATATGACGCGCCTCGCAAGGGAGATTGGTCTGTCTGTTTGAGGAACTCCCCACAATCAATTGATCACACTATCGGATCCACATCATCAAAGTGTCCGAGTTTTTGACAAAGCCCCTCACTCGATACGGGTAATTACCACGCCCTCTTCCTGCATAATTTCTTTCGCGCGAGTTGTTTCAGTGGCCGCTTCTGCGACTTGTACACCAATGCAATCTTGGCCTGAATCAATCGATGTCATTAACCGGTCCAATTGAATAATGGCTCCTGTCGCTGTGAGGTGTGTCTGTCCTTCTGGGTCTGAAATCAACCAGCTTTCCTTTTCACTTCCCTTACCTTGCCTCGCTCCCTCCATATCGATCCGCACATAGTGCGGGGCACCAGGCCCCGGGTTATGAAGAAGGCCATGTCGCATGTTTTTGAACCGATCACCGCTGAAGAGAGACCAAATACCGGACCGCACAAGAAAACTCAGGGTCGGAGCAGAAAATGCATCGTCGAAACCGATCCGGGCTGCAACGCTCTGCGCGCCGCTTATAAGCGGCAAAGTAAACTGGTCCGGTGAATCAAAACGGTAGAGTTTGTACGAGCCAACATCTGGGAAATCAACTTTCACCGCTTCAGAAAACGGTCTAGCCAATTTCGTTTCCCCTGAATCTCTAACTTCGTAGGGAACCCCCAGGCGATCCATATATTCTACCGAATTCGGCCCAGAATCATCCTGATTTGCATAAAGGATGTTGATATCGATTCTATTCACTTCTTCGTAAGTTTCCGCCAGCCCTTTGGCAACAATACCCGGGCACGCCGCCATCCAAGAAGAAGCAAAAACAACAGCGGATTGGGAGGTATCGTACATTGCCAAACGCAAAATTGCGCTCCGCATACGCTCCGTCCACCGAGTAATATCCACATAAGGTATTTTGTGGTGCACAGCACTCAACAGCAAGTGATCATCAATGTCATTCACAACAGCAAGAACAATATCCACTTTCCCCTTCAATGCGGACAGAGGATCGTTGTCCATGAGGTCAATGCGGACAGATTGCGCATTTCCAAGTTCTGTCGCAAAGCCTCTTCCTTTTTCGGGATTTCTCCCCCCGAGGAGGATCCCGACTTCGGGATGACGCTTGCGCAGCAGATGAGCAACTTTGGTACCGACGACACCATAGCCACCAACGATCAGAACATTTTTGACGTTCATTGAGACACCTATTTGAAAATCGAAACAGTTAAACGACGATGTCGGGTCGGCGCCAAAGACGCCCTATCCCTACCAACAAAATCAAGACGGTGAGTGGTCCCCAAGCCCATTGATATGGAGGCACGGGCATATTGGGTAGGTATGTCGTTGTGGTCATATCCCACGCCCACATACCAACGACGAAATATCCAACCCAGGCGGCGGCTCTGTATCGGCGCAACCCTGTCATGACGGCAACAAGAAGCCAGCCAGTACCTTCCAGGCCATTTGCAAGGCTGTGGAGTGGTATCACTTCAGGCGGAAGGCCCGTATCGTCGAAAAGCCCTGCGTAAAGCCCGGGGACATTTAGCCAGAACACAAGACCCACGAGCGTAAAGAAGAAAATAAGGGCACGGTCTCTCTTTCTATACATTTGTGACATCTGCATCCTCCTTGAAAAGATATCGCGCACCCAACAGCTGGACCATGACAAGAACCGTGCCCCAGACAAGAAAATAGGGGGGCAGCGGCATCGGTAGAACGAAGGTGGTGATCACATCGAAGAAGAGAAAGCCACCCAGAAAAACCGCCATCCGTGCACTTGCTGATCGCCGAGACGTCCACGAAAGAGCGAACACCACGAGCCACCCAAATGCTTCAAGACCATTGGCAACAGCTTCCATGGTCAACATTTCTGGAGGTAGACCAATACCGTCGAACTGACCATCAACGATGTCAAAAGCCGCTAGGGCAAAGTTTGCGGATAACGCCAAAAAAAACAGGCGCCACAAGAAGAACGGAATCAAGACCATGAGGCCCCCTTTTTAGAGCAATGCCTCTTCGATGGCACGAGCTGCGATGATGGAGAAAGCCATGATAGTGAGAGATGGATCCACACTAGGCTGCATTGGAAAAACGCTCGGGTCAGCGACATATAGCCCTGGGACCTCATGTGCTTCATGCGTACTAGCTACAACTGATGTCTCAGGATCACTCCCCATACGTAAGGCACCCGCTGGATGAGGTGCCCCGAACAAAATTGACCCGTTTTGAACATCGATCGCTTCTAGCACTGGGATGTCTTCGGGACTCATCAAACGTGTCTGCTTCATATCTGGCACGAGAACCTCGCGAGCCCCGCTAGCGAACAAAAGTTCCGCTTGCTTTTTCATCGCGTCGCGTACCTTAAGAACGTCGTTGCCCTTTAGTTTATAGCGGTACTCCGGAGCACCGAGATCATTTAGTTGAATGCTGCCACCGTGCTCGTCATCGATCCAACTAACGGCACCGCCTATATACGGCAAACGAGATAACTGTTGAGCGTGATCGTCTCCAAAACCAGAGAGCGTCGCAGCTAAGAACTCAACCTGAATTTGGTTTGGGTGAAGCAGATATCCGCCCTCAACATAGTCGCCATCTTCATACCGGGCCAGACGGAAATCCGACGTCCCCACCGCTGCGGGAATATTCTCCCAAAGATAGATGGGCTCATCATAAAATGCGTAAAGGTAAGGATTGGGATTGGTGAAAAGATTTTTTCCAACCTGCCCAGAACCATTGGGGAGTTTCGAACGCATCCAGATAACGGGCGACGCATAACCACCTGCTGCCAGCACGACTATGCGAGCTTTTACGCTGAGCGTATGGCCACTCGGTTTCCCGGTTGACCTATCCAGAACTCGTGCTGTTACACCTGTTGCCCGCCCAGTTGAAATATCTTGATCAATACTTTCGACGCTGCAATCTGCATATAATTTGGCGCCAGCTTTGATCGCCCTTGGAACATAGGTCACGAGTTGACTTTGCTTCGCGTCATAAGAGCAACCCTGATAGCAATGACCGCTTGCCACGCAGCCTCGCCTTGCCTGCGGCACATCCTCCACATGCCAGCCCAACTTGCGCGCGCCATCGGAAAACAATTGGTTCATTCGATTGTGATAGACAGGGTCAGCTAAATGAACATTGAGGTCTTTTTCAATCTCGGTGAAAATTGGGTCCAGAACTTCGTGTTCATGACCGGTGACACCCAGGCTTTGATAAATTTCGTTTCGGTCTTTTGGCAAACGCCAGCTGTCCGCCCAATAATGGACACTCGCACCTCCTACGCAATTGCCATACATCAGTGCGATTTCGCCATTAACACTGGTATCCAGCCCGCGACCACCATCAATACGAGCAAGCATATTGTCCGACAATTGATCAAAATCGCCGCGTGCAGCGGT
>Ga0209344_10000954_pt1 | contig 42688 bp, 37 predicted proteins | sample Cruoilmetagenom6_FD_187293 | JGI IMG/M metagenome (GOLD analysis project Ga0209344, IMG submission 187293) | Oil polluted marine microbial communities from Coal Oil Point, Santa Barbara, California, USA - Santa Barbara Oil Seep Sample 6 (SPAdes)... | ecosystem: Environmental > Aquatic > Marine... | reverse complement strand
GCTCCACAACAAATTCTTCTTGTGGAATAAACGCAAGCAATGTTTGGTACAAGTTTACTGCTCCTGTATCTGGAGAAATATATTTATATATGAGTGGAGGAGGAAGCTTAACATATACTCTTTATCGAGATTGCCTTGGCACTAATGAAATTGATTGTGGAAGCGGCAACGAAAGCAACATAAACAACTTACAATCCGGGGAAATTTATTACCTAAGTGTTACAAAAACACCTTATACTTGTAGAGGAGATTGCGACTATAATTTTAGTATATCCATATCTCAAGAAACTTTATCTCAAGAAATATTCGAATTAAAATCTATTTCGTATTACCCAAATCCTGTTATTAATGATTTAACTATTAATGCTAGCCAGATTATCACCCGAGTTAATATTTATAACGTTTTGGGTAGAGAATTAAAATCACAGACAATAAATACTACCAAAGCCATAATTGATTTTTCAAGTTTACAATCTGGAATCTATTTTCTTGACATGTATTCTAATCAAAATATAAAAACAATAAGAATTATAAAAAAATAATTATTCAAAATGAAAAGAACAACCTTTATTATCGCATTTTTTTTAAGCTTTTCTATAACTGCACATGCACAATTTTTTAAAAAACTAGGAGACAAAATAGTTCATACTGCAGAAAAAACAGTGACGCGCAAAGCAGAACAAAAAACTAAAAAAGAAACAGAAAAAGCCTTCGATTCTACCTTCAATAAAAAAAGGAAATCAAAAGAAAATACACATATTCCTAGTGTATCAAATACAAAAGCACCAGAAAATTACACCTTTAATTATATCGCTGTAATGGAAATGAAAACAGGAAATAAAATTCAGAAATTTGATTATTACTTAACAAAAAAAGGAGATTTCTTTGGCATGAAAATGAAAGATGAAAAATTGAAAGAAGACTTCATGATGGTTTATGATGTTCATCATGAAACCATGTTTACATTCATGGAAAATGCGGGTCAAAAAATGAAGATCGGAGTAAAATTCGAACCAAACAAAGAAGACAAATCAAAAAAATTCGAAATCATAGATACCGGAAACACAAAGCGTATTTTAGGATATAATTGTAAAGAATATAAAATAACTGGAGAAAAAATGAATGCTATCGTTTGGGTTACCAAAGATGTTACTATTCGTTTTCCAAACGCATTGCAAAACGACAAAAAGGATCATCACGAGTGGATGAAAGACATAGATGGCTGGGCGATGCAAATGGAAATGGTAGACACCTCGCAAAGAAAACCACAAACCATTACAATGCATTGTTTATCTATTGAGGAAAAAACATATATAATTAACGCTAACGAATACCAAAACATTGGTAGATAAAACACCTTAAAAATGAATACCGCTATTATTAAAACTCAAAACACTTCCAAAATTAAAAAAACATTACTTGCTATAATAATTTGTCTCTTTGTTTCCCAAATTCATGCACAAATCTCATTAGGAGGAGGTTTAGGTTATAACGAAAAAATTTCTGGCCCTGGAATCACCCTAAAAGGGGTTCTTAATATTTCAGATAATATTGCTATTTCACCAAGCGCCTCTTATTTTTTTGGAAATCAAGTGTTTGGATACAACCGTAGCCTATTTGCAGGAGATATAAATGCACATTACTACTTTGATATTATTGAAAGCAAATTAAAAGTATATCCTGTAGTTGGCGCAAACTTTTCCAGCTATAAAACCGGAGATTCCTATTATGATATTTACTATGATTATAATACCCAAGAAATTTCAGAAAGTGCGTTTGGCGGCAATATAGGAGCTGGAGCAACTTGGTCCTTTTCCGAAAAACTAAAAGTCTATTTAGAACCTAAGTTTGTAGTTAGTGATTATAGTCAAATCGTTATAAATGCAGGCCTTTTATTACATATATAACACCTCTAAAAATAGGGATTACAAATTTAATTTACAGAAATAAAATCGACATTATTAACAAGGGTAATTACCTAGAGAGGGAGTAATTATTGTCATTCCAAATGTTGGTGATGTCGCATTTTTTTGAAGTACAACATGAAACCTATAATATTTAAAACTTGGGCGTTACCTAAAGGTCGCGCTTTCACTACTCGCTTTTTTTGAGAAAAACAAAAAAGAGCTCAAACAAACCGTTCAATCCCTAACGCACATATCTGGTAATGTTAGGTCCTAATTAAGAAACTAATTTTTATCCGTTGTGGTACGCTTAAAGAAGGCCTCCTCGTCTTCTGGTCTGTAAAAATCTGAAGGTTTTTTTAAAATATACACTTAATAAAACTATAGAATAGTCTTTAATTACAAGAGATAAATGCTTTTGTAGGAATTAGACTATTTTACCAAAACACCTTTAGCTTCCATTAAAGGTAGCTTTTGTAAAGCTTTTAAATTAATGGTGTTTTTTCTAAACGTATATGTTTTATCAAACATCTTGTTCCCTTCAAAAAAAGTAACTTTAAATTGATTATTTATAGCAAATAAATCTTCTTGTAGTAATTCTATTTTAGCGTAGCTCTTCTTAGGTAACTTATCTAGTTTTTTTCTAAAAATGGAAGTCATTTTATCTTCCGAATAGCCGCTAGTAACAATAAGTACCATTTCTAGATCTACCTCTTTATCATTAATGATATACGCGTTCCAATCTTGCGTTTTATAAATGTCGTTATACTCATTTACAACAGCAAGGTAAACACCTTCGACTTTTGGGATGTCAATATCTTTTTTCATGCTGCAAAAATAGTAAACTATGTCAAATAAGAATTAGAATAGTTAGGAGTAATTATTCCTTTTAAATTATAGAGTACCAAATGTCTAAATAATTCTTCCTTTGGAAACACCTCAAATAGATTATTCTCTTTAAACACAAGGTTATCCATTCTGAAAAAATAAATCTTTACTATTAATTCTAGATTCACGTCTTTTTTAATAGCACCAGATTGTTGGGCTTGTTCTAGTAAATTATAAACGGTAGTATTGGATAACTCTTCAACAAAAGCATCAAACAAAGCACTTGCTTTTGGGTAATACTTTTCTAATCCAAAAAGAAAAGAGGGCTTAAAGTATTTTAAATACGAAAACCCTCTTTTGTAAATTAACACTACACACAAAATAGGATCGTTACCATTGCTGCTAACAATCCCATTTATATCTTCTTTATACTCGTTTAATAAGCTTTCCAAACTAGAAGTAACTAGGTCTTCTTTGTTACTAAAAAACGTATAAATTGTTTTTTTAGAAATCCCAAGCGTATTTGCTATCTCGTCTAATGTTACATGTTTGCTTCCGCATTGTGTAAACTTTGTAATAGAACATTTTAACAGTTGCGCTTTAGTAATCATCTTTATTTATTTTATCTCCATCCACCACCAAGTGCTTCGTATAAATCTACAATAGATACCAATTGATTGAGTCTACTATTGATAACATTAAGTTCTGCACTTAATGCACTTTGTCTTGCGGTTAATAAATCTAAATAGTTTGCATATCCGTTTTTAAGTAACTCTTCAGAGTTCGCTTCAGCGGTTCTTAATGCTTCTACTTCATTTTTTCTAAATGCATACTTTTTGATTTCCGATTCATAAGAAAACAATGCATTAGACACTTCGTTACCTGCAATTAATAATGTTTTTTTAAACTGAAGTAACGCTTGTTCTTGTTGTGCTATAGCAACTTCCTTTTCTGTTTTAAGTTTCCTTTGGTTTAAAAGCGGTTGCGTTAAGCCTCCAACTACTGTTGCAAATAAGGAATTCAAGTTTAATAACTTATCTAATTCTAAACTTTGCAATCCTCCAGAAGCTGTTAATGTTAACGACGGATATAAGTTACTATTCGCTACATTAGTTAACTCAAAAGACTGTATTAAACCATATTCTGCAGCCATAACATCGGGTCTGTTACTAAGTAATGTTGCTGGTACACCAAGTGTGATATCTTCTTCTATTTTCTGAAGATCTAAACTACTTCTTTCAAAATTTCGTGGTCCTTTACCTAATAAGATGCTTAACGTATTTTCTGTTTTAAAAATAGCGGTTTCAATATCTACTTGTAATGCTTTTGCGCTATTGTATTGTGCTATATTTTGGTCTACGGCAACTTGCGTTACTTGTCCGGCATCTTTAAGTGCTTTAATGGTTTCTACACCACTTTCTCTGGTTGTAATCGTTTGCTTGGTTACTTCTAACTGCGCATCTAATGCCAATAAGTTGTAATAGGTATTTGCGATGCTAGAAATCAACTGTGTTTTCACCAATTGATGTCCTGCAACACTTTGCAAATATGCTGCCTGGGTCGCTCTTTTACCACTTCTTATTTTTCCCCAAAGATCTGCTTCCCAAGATAGGTTTGCGGTGATATCATAGGTATCTGTTCCGCCACTAAATATGGATCCAAACTGGCTGTTTTCAGAAAATTCTTGACGGGTATAATTAGTACCTACATTTAGGGTTGGCAAATATCCTGCTTTCCCTTGTTTTGCATAAGCTTCGGCAGCTACTATTTGTTGTAACGCAATACGTACATCCATATTATTTTGCAGCCCTTCTTCTACATACTGTTGTAAGTAAGTATCTGTAAATAACGTTTTCCAAGATAGGTCTGCAATAGAAACGCTATCTGTTGGTAAATTATCGGTTCTGTAAAGCGCTTCCGTTTCTGCATTTAATTCTGGTCGTGCATATTCTTGCGCTACAAAACAACCTTGTAATGTTAATGCAACTACCAGTAAGAGAATCGGTTTACTAAAATTTCTATGTGTTATAATGGTTTTCATCTTTTTATTCTTCAATAGTTTGTACTGTTGGTTTACCGGAAACTTTTTCTTGTAACCACTGGAATAATATAAATAAGATAGGAATTACGAAGACTCCTAAAATGGTACCAATAAGCATTCCTCCTGCGGCACCAGAACCAATCGAGTTGTTTCCTTCAGATCCAACACCTTTTGCTAATGCTAAAGGCATCAGTCCTAAAATGAAAGCAAATGAAGTCATTAAAATTGGACGTAAACGTGATTTTGCTCCATGAATTGCTGCATCTACAATGGACTCGCCATTTTTCCGTCTTGCCAATGCAAACTCCACAATAAGTATGGCGTTTTTAGCCAACAACCCAATAAGCATTATCAAGGCAATTTGGAAATAAATATTATTTTCTAGGCCTAAGAACTTTGTACTTATATAGGCTCCAAATACACCAAATGGTAATGAAAACACTACTGCAAATGGCAATAAGTAACTTTCATATTGTGCACTTAATAAGAAATATACAAATAGAATACTTAATATAAATATGAACGTTGTTTGGTTTCCTGCATTTACCTCTTCACGAGTTAAACCAGAATATGCAACGGTATAATTACTTGGTAATTTTGCTACTTCTTCTTCAATCACTCGAATGGCATCCCCTGTACTAAATCCGTCATTTGTTGCACCAGTTATGGTTGTGGAATTAAACAAGTTGAAACGCGTTACCGATTGCGGTCCATACACACGCTTTAAAGTTACAAACTGCGTGATTGGTGTCATTTCACCAGAATCTGTTCGCACATACATACTGTTTAAGGCACTTTCATCTGCTCTATCTTCTGGTAACGCTTGAATATATACTCTAAACTGTTTTCCAAATCTAGAGAAATCGGAAGCATAAATTCCTCCAATATATCCTTGTAATGTAGAAAAGATACTCGTTACCGAAACCCCTTTTTCTTTTGCTAAAGGCACATTCACTTCCATCTCATATTGCGGATAGTTGGTGTTAAATGCAGAGGTTGCATATTTAATTTCTGGATGACTCATTAAAGCCATAGAGAATTCTTTATTTGCTTTGTCTAAATCGGTAAACTCTCCTCCAAATTTATCTAGTAAGTTAATTTCGAAACCAGAAGAGTTACCAAAACCACGAATACTAGGTGGTGAAAAGAAAATAATATTAGCATCTGGAATGGTTGCTGCTATACCAAATAATTTTCCGGTAATCGCTTGCGCGGAAAGGGAAGGATCTGTACGATCTGCCCAATCTTCTAGTTTTATAATTCCAAAACCAAAGTTACTACCAGCACCACTAATTAAACTTCTACCTTTAATAAAGTTAATAGCAACAACACCTTCAATTCCTTCTGCTTTATCATAAAGTTTTCTTGCTACTGCATCTGTTCTATCTAGTGAAGCTCCAGGAGGTAATTCGATATTAGCGAAAATAATTCCTCTATCTTCATTAGGTACAAATCCTGTTGGTGTTGTTGTTGCAGCCCAATAGATTCCGACAACAGCAATGATTAATAATAAAACAGAAATAAATTTTCTTTTGTATAAAAACTGAAGCGATCTACCGTAACGTTCTACTGTTGCGTTAAATCCGCGATTAAATAAGGTGTAAAAACGTTTTAATGGCCCTTTTCCTTTTAAATCTTCGTCTTCTTTATGCCCTTTTAATAACAAAGCACATAATGCTGGACTCAAGGTTAAGGCGTTTACTGCCGAAATTAAAATCGCAATAATTAAGGTCACACCAAACTGCTCATAAAATACTCCTGTTGGACCCGTTACAAAGGTTACCGGAATAAATACCGCCGCCATTACCAAAGTAATAGAGATAATAGCACCAGAAATTTCATTCATGGCTGTTAGTGTTGCTTTTTTAGGATCCTTTTCCCCTTCATCTAGTTTGGCGTGCACCGCCTCTACAACTACAATGGCATCATCTACCACAATACCAATAGCAAGAACTAGCGCGAATAGCGTTAAAAGGTTTATAGAGTATCCAAAAATATTCAAGAAAAAGAACGTACCAATAATAGAAACTGGTACTGCAATTGCAGGAATTAATGTAGAACGGAAATCTTGTAAAAAGATAAATACCACTAAGAATACTAATAAAAAGGCCTCTAATAAAGTACTAACTACTTTTTCGATAGACGCATTTAAGAACAAACTCGTATCATAAGGTACAAATACATCTAAACCTTCTGGAAGATCTGCTTTTACTTGTTCTAAGGTTACTTTTATGTTTTCAATAATTTCTTGTGCATTAGATCCTTTCGTTTGAAAAATCCCCATAAAAACAGCAGGATTCCCCATACTCATCGCGTTCGATGCATACGATTGTGCATCTAATTCAATAGTAGCAACATCTTTTAAACGTAAAAACTCTCCGTTTCCTAAGGCTTTAATTACAATGTCACTGTATTGACTTTCGTTTTTAAAACGACCGCTATAGGTTAAAGTATAAGAGAAAGATTCTCCGTTATTCTGACCTAAAGATCCAGCTGCAGCTTCTAAATTTTGTTCTGCTAAAGCCGCTGAAATATCGGAAGGAATTAAATTATAGGATGCTAATTTTTCAGGATTTAACCAAATACGCATCGCATAATCTTGTTGTGAAAAGACACTAACATCACCAACACCACTAATACGTTGCATCGCTGGAATTACATTAATTTTTAAGTAATTCTGAATAAATGTAGCGTCGTAATTTTCACTTTCCGAATACATTGAAATAAACATCAATGCACTCGTTTCTTGTTTTTGTGTGGTAATACCTGTTTGAATTACCTCTTGTGGTAATAAAGGTGTTGCTCTAGACACACGGTTTTGCACGTTTACCGCAGCAATATCTGCATCAATTTCTTGATCAAAGTATACTGTAATTTCTGCAGTTCCTGTATTAGAAGCTGTAGAAGTAATGTACGTCATCCCTTCTACACCATTAATTTGTTCTTCAATAGGAACAATGACACTCTCTAAAACCGTTTCGGCATTTGCTCCTGTATAATTTGCGGTTACCTTAATAGTTGGTGGCGCAATATCTGGGTATTCTTCTATTGGTAAGCTAGTTATACTAATAACACCTAGCATAACTATGATAATAGAGATTACTGTTGAAAGCACTGGTCTTTCAATAAATGTTTTTAACATGATAAATATGTTTGGTGGTTATTTAATTTCTGAATAAAGTTGCAACTGGTTTAATCGCTTCTTCAAAAGAGGTCTCTTGAGGAGAGATTGCCATGCCGTTTCTTAATTTTCCAATACCAGATATAATAATTTTGTCGTTTGCATCTATTCCAGATTCTACAACATATAAATTATCCACTCTTCCTTGTACTTTCAAAATGGAAGTCTCCACTTTGTTGTCTGCTCCTAACTTAAAAATCATAATATTTCCTTGTTGCTCAAAAGTTGCCGTTTGTGGTACCACAATAGCGTCTTTATATTCTATAGGGAATCTTATTTTACCACTATTTCCATTCGTTAAAATTTCATTCGGGTTATCAAAAGCAGCTCTAATTTGAATGGTACCTGTATTTTGATTTATTTGTCCGGTACTGGTTTGAATACGTCCTTTTTCAGAATATTCTTTACCATTCGCTAAGATTAAAGTTAAGTCTGGTGCATTTTTAATACGCTCTGCTTTATTTTGTCCTTTAGATCTTTGTAAGTGGTCTATGTATTGTGCTTCGTTAAAACTAAAAAAGGCATATACTTGGTCAATCTGACTTACTGTAGTTAAAGCTCTAGCATCACTTGGGCTAATTAAAGCACCTTCTCTAAAATGAATAGAACCAACATAACCATCTATCGGGCTTTTAATAGTTGCATACCCAATATTTGCAGAAACACCACTTAAGTTTGCTTTAGCTTGTGCTAAATTCGCTTTAGCTGTTTCTAATTGTACCGCACTAATAATGTTTTTTTCTACTAGAGGTACTAATTTATCTACCTCCACTTGTGCTACATTGACACGTGCTCTTGCTGCTCCAGCATCTTGACTTAAAGACTGTGTTTCTAATTTAAACAGCATTTGTCCTTTACGTACTTTTTGTCCTTCGTCTACATAAACCTTTTCAATATATCCAGAGGTTTTAGCTCTTACATCACTGTTTACTATCCCTTCAATAGTTGCTGGATAATCTGTAAACCCGGTTACCGTTTTACTTTGTACTTGTGTAACTGGAAAAGGAGCAGGAGGAGTTGCTTTCGCTGCTGCTGGTTTTTGTTCTGCGTTTCCACAACTAACAATGACTAAGAATATACTTAGTGCTAGGAACATTACTATTTTATTATGTTTCATTTTTTACTTGGTTTAAATATCGAATTGATTGTCTGTTATTTTTGTTCTTAATTCTTGAATAGAGGAAGATGCTCCATCTATAAATTTGATATAATCGTTATGAAAGTTTAAATCGAATTTTTCTTCTTCATTTTCTAATCTATGCTTATTTATAGTTTCTTTATACATCTTAATTTCAAGATGTATCTTACGTTCTTCATCCCAATGATCCACCATTCTATCAATATGTTGAATTATGGTATCTTTATTAATTACAAAATACTTTTTGCGATCTCCAGTTTTAGTGAAATACTTAATCTTTTTTAAATCTTGTAAATGGTTAAGATGTGTAGAAATTGTACTTTTACTTGCACAAAGTATTTTAACCAGATCTTCAAAAGTAGTCCCTTTTTTTCCTGTAAGAATGACAAAAGACAAGATACGAGCTGCAACAGGTGCTAACTTATCTCTAGACTCAATATGTACTCCTAGTTTTTCAACTAAAGCCATTTTCTCTTTACAGATGTTATCTTTCATTTTTTAATATATTATTACTGTCCTCGAAAGTGAATTATTCTTACGCAGCAAATTTTATGCAAATATAGAGCTAGGTTCGGAACAAACCGAACTAAACGAAGTTAAAGAATTGTTAAATTAAAAAAAGCCCTTTACATCGGGTTTTATTCTTAGATTCAAAACACTTAGATTTGTAACTAATCAATTGTTAAAAAACCCACATGAAACAGCTTATTTTTTTTATTTCTCTTCTAATAACAGTTCCAAGTGTTGGGCAAAATCAATCTGTGCTTAGCATAGATCAAATTATGCAAGGGGAAGACTTTGTAGGTTACTTACCAACCAACATGAGTTGGTCTGATAATAGTAAAGACATCTATTTTAGTTGGAATCCAGATAACGATACCATTCGTTCTACCTATCAAGTAAATATTGCTTCAAAAAAGACACACAAACTATCTTTTGAGGACCTTAAACAAAAAACAACTTTTGGTACCTATTCTAAAAATGGATTATGGAAACTGTATCAAAAAAGTGGTGATTTATTTTTAATGAATACCACAAACTTCACAAAAAAACAAATCACGAATACCAATGCAAGAGAATCCAATCCTATATTTTCAGGAGATCAAAAATCTATAATATATAAACTAAATAACAACTTATTCCAGTGGGATATTAGCGAAGGAACTACCACACAGCTTACCAATTTTAAAAATGGAAAGAAGAAGAAAAAGCGTAAACTCAATGCACAAGACCAATGGCTTGAAGACGATCAATTACAACATTTTAATATTCTTGAAAAACGTAAAAACGAAAGGGATGCTCAAAATTACAGAAACGAACAAACGACCGCTAATCGTCAAAAAGCCATTTATTTAGGGGACAAAAAAATATTTGACATGGATATTTCTCCGGATTTAAACTATGTCATTTACCGTTTGTATACTGCTCCAAAAAACAAGAATACTAATGTGCCTGACTATGTTACTGAAAGTGGGTATACTAAAAATTTAAACGCAAGAACCAAAGTTGGCCGTGATTCCTACAGCTATGAATCTTGGATTTTAAACCTAGAAACCGAGGAAACATATCCAATAAAAACGGATGCTATGGAAGGCATTAAAGACAAGCCTAAATACTTAAAAGAATATGCTAAAAATCCTTCCGATTATGAAGCAACTTATGAAAATCCAAGAAATGTGGAAATAGGCAGTCCGATATTTTCAAGCGACAGTAAAGCTGTGGTAAACATTACTTCTCAAGATTATAAAGACCGTTGGATTATGTTAGTAAACCTAGAAGACGGCAGCTTAAAAGGCATAAACAGACAGCATGATGACGCGTGGATTGGTGGTCCTGGAGTAGGTTGGTTTTCACCTGGTGTAATGGGCTGGATAGACAAAAATAACATTTGGTTTAAATCTGAAAAAACGGGTTATGCCCATTTATATAGTGCCAATGTGAACTCCGGAAAAATTAAAGCACTAACGGAAGGTGATTTTGAAATTTTGAATGTAAGATTATCTAAAGACAAATCCACTTTCTTTTTAAATAGCAATAAGGTAAGTCCGCACGAAAATCATTTTTATCATTTGCCAGCAAAAGGTGGTAAAATGACACAAATTACATCGCGTCAAGGAGGTCATGAAGTTATGGTATCACCAGATGAAACCCAATTAGCCATTCGATATTCTTATACCAACAAGCCTTGGGAGTTGTACGTAATGCCTAACAAGGCTGGAGCCAAAATGACGCAATTAACCGAATCTACAACCGACATTTTCAAGTCTTATGAGTGGATAGATTCTGAAATTATAAACTTTACAGCAAGAGATGGCGCACAAGTTCCTGCAACGTTATACAAGCCTACAGAAGCTAAAAAAAATGGTGCAGCCGTAGTTTTTGTTCATGGTGCTGGCTATTTACAAAATGTACATCATTGGTGGTCGTCCTATTACCGAGAATATATGTTTCATAATTTTTTAGTCGATAATGGATATACCGTTTTAGCCATAGATTTTAGAGCGAGTGCTGGTTATGGTCGCGATTGGCGTACAGCGATATACAGACACATGGGCGGGAAAGATTTAGACGACCAAGTGGATGGCGCAAAATACCTGATCGAAAATCATGGTATTGATAAAGACAGACTTGGTATTTATGGTGGTTCTTACGGAGGGTTTATTACTTTAATGGCTATGTTTAATGCCCCAGACACTTTTAAAAGTGGTGCTGCTTTACGCTCTGTAACCGATTGGGCACATTACAATCATGGCTATACTGCTAATATTTTAAATACACCAGTTGAAGACCCAATAGCATACAAACAAAGTTCTCCAATTTATTTTGCAGAAGGCTTAAAAGGCAACCTATTAATGCTTCATGGTATGATTGATACCAATGTACAGTTTCAGGATGTAGTGCGCTTATCACAGCGTTTAATTGAACTCAAAAAAGAAAATTGGGAACTTGCTGTTTTTCCTTTAGAATCGCATGGATTTAAAGAAGCATCCAGCTGGTCGGATGAATACCGTAGAATTTATAAGTTGTTTCAGGAGACACTTAATTAATAAACAAAAAAAAAGCGTTATTTTAAATAACGCTTTTTTTTGTTTTTATAATGCAGATTTAAACTGCTCTAAGAATCGTACATCGTTTTCACTTAGTAATCGAATATCACTAATTTGATTTAATAGCATGGCAATTCTGTCTATTCCCATTCCGAATGCGAAACCAGAATATTCTTTAGAATCGATTCCACAGTTTTCTAAAACGTTTGGATCTACCATACCACAACCCATAATTTCTAACCAACCTGTTCCTTTGGTTATTTTATAATCGGTTTCTGTTTCTAATCCCCAATACACATCTACTTCTGCACTTGGTTCTGTAAATGGAAAGTAAGAAGGACGTAAACGTATCTTCGATTTCCCAAACATCTCTGTGGTGAAATACTGAAGTGTTTGTTTTAAATCGGCAAAACTCACATCTTTATCAATATACAAACCCTCTACTTGGTGGAAAAAACAATGGGAACGTGCAGAAATTGCTTCGTTTCTAAATACTCTTCCTGGAGAGATGGTTCTAATTGGTGGTTTATTATTTTCCATATAACGTACTTGCACAGAACTGGTGTGTGTACGTAATAAAATATCTGGATCTGTCTGAATGAAGAACGTATCTTGCATATCACGTGCCGGATGGTATTCTGGCAAGTTCAATGCGGTAAAGTTATGCCAGTCATCTTCTATTTCTGGACCTTCACTTACGTTAAAACCAATACGAGAAAAGATATCGATAATCTCATTTTTTACTATAGATATTGGATGACGTGCTCCTATTTCTATTGGTTCTCCCGGACGAGATAAATCGGCATAAACACCAGCCTCTTCCTCTTTTCCTTCTAACTCTTCTTTTAAAGCGTTAACTTTCTCTTCGGCTGTTTTTTTAAGCTTGTTTATGGTTTGACCAAATTCTTTTTTCTGGTCGTTTGCTACATTTTTAAACTCTGCAAAAAAGTCGTTTAACAATCCTTTTTTACCTAAGTATTTTATACGAAATGTTTCCACCTCTTCTATAGATTGTGCTTTAAATTCTTCGGCTTCTGCAATGAGTTCTTTTATCTTGTCTATCATGGTATGTATAAATAGGTGGCAAATTTAAATAAAATATCGTCATTACGTGGTGGAAACGACGAAGTAATCTTTAAAAAAGAATGCGATTGCCCTAGCAAATAAAAAATTCACTGGATAATTACAGACGCTCCTTGTGATTTGCGTTAGCGATTGGAGCATTGTTGGAGCTCATCTTCGATAGCGACTGCGGAAAGCGCGACCCTTGCGGTAACGCCCTTATTATTTAATATATCCTGTTTCTACAAAGTAGTTTACAATCGCTTCTTTCATTAAAACGCTTTGTTCTCCAGCTTTCAAGTGTGGTAATTCTGCTATTGTGATATAATGCGGCCAACCTTCTTCGTCTACATAATCTAACTCGTAATAGCCATAAGGTGTAAGAACTTTACAGATTGCAATGTGCATAAGGTCTAGTTTTTGGTCTTTTTTAAAGGTTCTATCCAATTGTCCAAGCTCCTGTAAACCTATTAAATAAATAATGGCATCTAAGTCTAATTTGTCGCCATCTGCAAATTGATTCGATAGTTTTTCTACTACCAACTCCCAACGTTCTTTTAATTCTGTATCTCTTGACATGTTCACTTCCTGCGAAAGCAGGAATCTTTTTAAATGAAACTTAATAAGCCACAAAGTTACTAAACCTCTTTGTCACTTTAAGACATTTAATTCGATAAATCTATTAAATGTTAACGCGTTGCTTCTTTCATTTCTCCCTAAAAAAAGGAGAGAAGATTTGTTTTCTCTATATTTGACAAAATTCTAATTTTTATGAGCGTTTTAGATATTATTTTAGGAGCATTACTTCTTTTTGGATTGGTTAGAGGATTTATGAAAGGGCTTTTTGTAGAAGTTGCTTCCCTTGTTGCCTTAGTTGCCGGTGTTTATGGCGCTATACATTTTAGTAGTTTTGCCGCAGAGTTTTTAGCAAGCAAAGTAAGTTGGGAAGAAAAGTACATTAACATTGTTGCCTTTGCTATCACTTTTGTAGTCATTATTTTAGTTATTTCTTTAGCTGGAAAAGCATTAACTAAATTGGCAGATTTTGCTGCTTTAGGTATTATAAATAAGTTATTAGGTGGTATTTTTGGTGCTTTAAAAATTGGTTTAATTATGAGTATTATTCTTGTTGTATTCAACCGAATGAATAACACCATACCTTTTGTGGAAGAAGAAGATTTAAAGGAATCTATTTTATATGAACCTGTTAAATCCCTTGCTCCAATGATTTTCCCGAGTATTATTAAAGCGGAAGAAAAAGAGGAAGAAACTCCAGAAACGGAAGCCGTTTAAATACTAATTTAAAATTAGCGTGTAGTCGATATCGTCTACATTTATATACTTAGAATACACATCTTCTTTATTGCAAAAAAGAGATTTCAATTCTTTTATTTCTTGTCTATTAAACATTAAAACAAGATTAGATTGTAAAGATGGAATTGGGATTTTTCGTTTTACTTTGGCGTCTACATATTTGTTCTCCCAATACGCTTCTTCTATTGCTAATAGATACTTTTTAAACTGTTTATATTGCGCTTCTGAAAATTCGAAATAGATATTATTAAATTCTAAATGGTATACATTACAGTTCGTACAAATAGATAATTCGCCACTTGTAACTTTAGATATAGTTTTAATATTAGTACACATAGACTTCTCTTTTAGGGATTAGTAACAATCTGTTTTTATCTGATTTTTTTCTATAAATATGCTTAACGGAAGGTTTAATCTTCCGGTGGTAATAGTATTTAATACGGCCAATACATCGTTTTGCATCGCCAAGGATCCACAAATCATAATTACGCCTTTATTCATTAATGTTTCGGCAACCAATAAAGCATCTCTTAGTAAAAGATCTTGCACATAGGTTTTAGGTGCTTCTTTGGAAAATGCCAACTTTAATTTAGTGATTTTCTCACGGTTATGATTTTCTTTAATGGCATCACGATACAGGTTAAACGAAGCGTTTTGCCTTAAACCATAATACAAATGGGTTTCTATATTTTTGGTGTTTTGGTCTAGCATTCCTAGGAAAGGAGCAATTCCTGTTCCGTTGGCAATTAAAATAACTTTGGAAGCTTTTTTAGGAAAATGAAAGGCTGTATTTTTTACTATTCTCGCTTTAAAAACGTCTCCTTTATTTAAGTTATTTAAGAATCCGGAGCCCAATCCGTTTTCATGAAGCTTTACACTTAATTGAATGTTTCCATTGACTTTTCCAATAGAATATAAACGTTCTCTGTAATCGTTTTTAGGATAAATAGCCAACAAATCTCCGGAGTTGAATGTTGTAGTATTCGCCTTTAATGTGATTAGAAAAGTATTATCGGTATGGTCTTCTGCATTTGTTTGATCTACAACCGTAAGTGTGTTGTTTAACCTTGGTTTTTTTGCTAGTTTTTCTTTGGAAATATGAATAGGAAGCTTTCTGTTTTGGTTCCAAAGGGTTATCCATTCTTCAAAAGATGCTACCGATTTATCATTAATGGTAAAAACAGGAAATTCTTGTTGCAACGGAAGCTGCATCGCTGCATCTACATCGTAAGCAAATTTGCAAAAATCAGGATATGCCAAAGACCCAAAACCAACTACAGAATAGCTTATTTCTTGTACTTGTTTGATCGTTTTTAATCGTTCTAAAAACACGTTGGCATTGGTTGGCGCTTCGCCTTCGCCATAGGTAGAAGTCATCACTACAATATGCGCTGCTTTACTATAGGTATCGTAATTATTAAGTTCTGCAATGTAAACGCTTTCGCCTGCTTTTATTAATTGTTGTTGCAATTGGTTGGCAAAAGGCAAGGTGTTTCCGTTTTCCGATCCTACTAAAATTACATACTTGCTATTGTCTTTTTTGTACTTGTTTTTTAGTTTAGACTTTCTGCGTTTTAGCGTCATTGCAAAACCAGAATAGATAAAAAATAAAATATTTGCGGTAGCAATTGCTAAAATGACGGACCATAAAATACTGCCTTTTCCGGTGTGCAAATTCAGACTTAAATTAGAAAACACGGTAACTAAAGGTGTTTTTATTTCGCTTAAAGTTTCTCCTGTAAATTGGTTTACAACAACTTCTTTGTCTTTAAGGGAAAGTGTGAAATAGTCTTCTACATCTTCCGAAAAAGGAAATTCTATCGTTTTTACCTCGGAAAGCTTTGTATTCTTAAAAATAGGAAAATCTTGAATATCTTGTTTTGGTGTTTCCGAAAGGGATTCAAAATCTATGGTATGATGAACGCTACTCTTAGGAAGTAAATCGAATTTTTCAGCCGACAAATAAACACCTGTAATGGTGATGATAATTATTGGAATTAACGATAGTCTTCCTAAAACGACATGCCAATACTGACTGAAGTTTTCGTTTACTACCTTCGTGAAAAACTTCTTTAAACCGCCTTGTCTTTTTAGTATTAAAACCGTTCCGGAAACGGCAATTAACAATAATAAAAAGGAACATAATCCGACAAAAAAGCGTCCGATTCCTTTTAAAAACAAAGATCTATGAAAATTAGTAACCCATTTAAAAAATTTAGACACTTCTATTTTATCTCCAATGAATTCGGCTGTTTTCGGATTGATATAACCATTTAAACTTTCACCATCATTAGTAATCACCGAGGCTAAAACAAAATAGTTTGCATCTACTTGCACATCGATAACTTCAGGATATTTTTCCTTTAAATTGGTAATCGTTTCGGCAACCGTTATGTTTTCAAAATTAGAAACTTTATACGGTTCTAGCTTTTCTGAAATGGGTTGGAATGCCAAAATAATTCCAGTTATAGATGCTAATAAAATAAAAACAAAAGAAGATACAGCTAGTGTTAAGTGGCTGTATCTCCAGATGGAAATGGTCATGCTTTTTTAAATTTAGGAGACTTTTGGACTGCTCTCGAAGTGACAATTGGGTTTTAGTTAGGCATTAAACGCACATAACGAATAAATCCTGTACCTTCTTTTTTGCTTTTCACACTTTCTGATGTTAATTCAAACTCGACATCTTTGGTGTAATATTCTTGATCTTCTACAGCCGTTTCAAAACGAATACTGTAACCGGTATCAATTTTAGAATCTTCAATTTCTAAAACGTTAATCGTTCTTGCACCTCCAGCAATAGTTGCTCCAGTAATAGCGTCGATACTAGAGCGTTTCTTTCCGTAGAATTTCCACCAATCTGTGATATCGTGATACCATTCCTCATCATCTCCTTGTACGTATAAGGTTTTTTCGTATTCCCCTTCCGGGTTAATTAGTGAAATAACTACGTAGGCATTTTCACCTGTATAATTAATCATTTGAATCATGCATTTATACGATGTAGATTCTTTTATAGTGGTAAAGGATAGCATTGTTATTGCTAAAAAACAAATCGTTAATATGGATTTAAGTTTCATTTGTAATTACATTTTATGAGATCCTGAAACAAGTTCAGGATGACAATTTGATTATTTTAAAAAATCTAGATTGATTTTCTGTGCTTTTAAAATTTCGTTTTCGGATGCTAAATCAAAAGGACTTTCATCAAAATCTGTTGTTGCATCTTTTTTAGCTCCAATAGATAATAAATACTTTAAGATTTCTGTGTCTTTCGCTTGTAAAGCTGCAAGGTGTAAAACCGTATTCCCTTCGTTATTCTTCGCATTTACATCTATTTTAAATGGTGCTAAAAGCTTTAAAAGATTGCTGTTGTTTTTTGCTATTGCTAAATGATATAAAGTGTTTCCGTTTTCTTGTGTTTTGGTGATATTTAGTCCGTTTTTGGTTAAAATATCCAATTTTTGCTTGAAAACATCTTCTTTTTTAGTAGAAAATGATTCCATTAAATAAGGCGTTAAGTTGTTTTTATTCGCATCTAAAACGGCAACATCTGCTTTATTTTCTATTAAAAAGTGAACTACTTCTGGTGAATTATTTGCAACAGCCAAAGCTAATGCCGATTCCCCTTTTTTATTTACCTGGTTAACATCTTTAACCTGCTTAAATAATAAAGTAACCATTTCTAAATTATTTCTACTTGCTGCGTTTAAAAATGGGGTATTTCCGTTTTCGTCTATTGTATTTACATTTCCTTTTTCAAGAAAATAATTAACCAGTTCTACATCTTTACTTCTTGCTGCTAAAATATGTAAAGGTGTTTCGTTTTTAATGGAAGCTTTTTCCGGGTTTAAACCAACACTTTCTAAGTATTTGTAAAAATCGAAAGTATTTGTATTTCCTCTAGTTCCAGAAGCTGCAAATACAAAAGCGTTATCGTTTCCTTTTACCCCTTTTTCAAGTAATTGATTTAATAACTCTACATTTCCTGTTTTTGCTACATAATTAAATATGCCATTTCCATTTTCATCTACGCTATGAATATCTGCACCTTTTGACGTGAAATAATTTATTAACGTAAAATCTGTATCGTAAGGCGCAGCTAGTAATAAAGCATTAGCTCCTTTTGGTGTTACATCTGTTTTTACATTTGCACCATTTGCAATACAAAGATCGTATACCTTCGTGTCTTTTTGCCCAGAACCTGCAGCAAAATTTAAGATGGTATTTCCTTTATCATCTGTAATATCTGTTTTAGCTCCTTTGCTAAGTAGATATTCCATGACTTCGATATTGCCTTTATATGCTGCCCAAAAAATGTATGTTCTACCATCGTGCGTAAGCTTATTGGCATCATTTCCTTTTTTGGACTGAATGTGTTTAATAGTTGCTACTGGTGCATCTTGTAAAATGGCATATACCACAGCATCGAAATTATTGCCATTAGCTTCTGCTATATTATTTCCTTCTTGAATTTTAGCTTCAACCGTTGCAATGGTTGGATTCGATTTCCAAAAATCACGATTTAAAAATATATTTTCTTGCGCAAAACCTAGTGTGCTTAAAAATAGTGTGACAACGGTTATTATATTTTTTAAATACTTCATATTACTTTTTTACAAATGATTCAATTAATGGATTAATTTCTTCTGCTGTTTGGTATTTTTCTTTATCAAATAAATACTTAAACAATACTTTATTATCTACTTTTTCTTCTAGAATTAAATCTTTATTTCTAGCAAATACTTCGTCCCATTTAGTGCGCACTAAAGCCCATTTAGCTTGTTCTTTAGCCCAAAACTCTTGTGCTGCAACACATTTACTATCTTCTACTCTTTTGTACACATTATGCCCTTTTTCTTCTGCGATAAGCGCATAAACACCATCTTCACTTAGAATTTTTTCATTGTCTTGATCGTGAATCCAACCTGTAGTTGTAATTTCATGTCTATTTGTTCTTCCAGTAACATTATAGTCGCTTCGTTGTGTGTATTCACGTCTTGGTAAAGGTGCGCTTGTTGTGTTTTCCCAATAGTGTTTTCCATCTACATGAATCCAGGTTGCAGAACCTTCGTAACGCGGACTATCATCTACCTGAAATACTTTTTGAGACCATTGCCCTTTTACTTGTCTTTTATCTAATTTGGTATATTTCCATTCATTATTTCTAAAATACTCGTACAAATCGGTGTTTTCAAATTCCCAATCCTGTCTCCAATGCTTCACAATATATGGTTGTTCTTTAGAACCAACAATTAATAAATGTTGCATTGCTATTTTGTCTTTATCGTCTTCAACTAATTGCACCCATTCTAATCCTTTATCGTGTTTTGTTTTAGAAGCAACGTATGTAGAATCTTTCGAATATTGAAAAGTTTCGGCAAAATTAAAGCTTACTTCATAACAACCACACATCGCTTTAATGGCTTTTTGATCTTGTTCCTTCTTTTTTTGTGCGCTTACATTAAAAGTAAATGCGAATGATAAAATGAATAATAAGGATAAATGTTTCATTACTAAAGTTTTATTTATTGGGTTTGAAAAAAATTTAAAATTTATTTATTCTTATTTAGATTGAATTAAAATAAGATTCTATATTTGCAGCAAATATAAAATAGAATGAGTCTAAATAAAAATAATATTACACTTTATTTTTTACTTTTTTTGAGTTACGCGATTAGTGCTCAAGAAAAGAAAACGGACACTACCAAGATTGAAAAACTAGACGAAGTAGTTATAGTAGGAGAAAGTAATGTTATGTCTGTTAGTAAAAAGTTATTTACGGTTGGAACTATTAAAAGAAAAGACATAGAAAATGTTGCTGGCAATAACTTGGCAGATGTTTTACAAAACAGTTTAAACATTACCGTCAACCCAGACGCTTCTAATGGTCGTTCTACCATAAGCTTATTTGGTTTAGATGGACAGTATGTAAAAATATTAGTAGATGGTATACCAATTATTAGTGATAACGGTCTAGGTAACAACATCGATATTTCCCAATTAAATATAGATGATGTAGAACGCATAGAGATTGTGGAAGGATCTATGGGCGTTTTATATGGCGATAACGCTGTTGCTGGTGTAATTAATATTATTACAAAAAGAGGCTTAAAAGATAATGGTTGGGAACTTCAGTTATCCATTCAAGAAGAAACTGTGGGTAATGAATTTGAATTCTTTGATGAGGGAAGACATATTCAAAATGTAAGAGCTACCAATCAGGTAAATGAAAAGTTAGCATATTCTATTGGTGCTTCTAGAAATGATTTTGCTGGTTTTTATAATGGATTTAAAGGAAAAAACTATGTCAACATTCAAGATGGAATAGTTGTAAACGATAGTTTGCGAGGCACCGAGTGGAATCCGAAAGAACAAATAACCGTATCTGGAGATGTGGATTTAAACTTAGGGAAACACAACTTGTTTTACAAGCTACAATACTTTAATGAAAACCTAGATATTTACAATAGAACCGTAAATGGGAGATATGAAAATGGCGTTCTTACCCCTACAGCTGTTGATGAAAACTACAAAACAGATCGATGGGTAAATAATTTAAATGTTTCTGGACCATTACATGGAGCTACAAACTATAATTTTTCCTTTTCGTATCAAACACAAAAACGAAACTACAAAGAATATGTTTACAATATTCTAGAAGAACAAACGCAATCTGTAGAGACAGATACTGTAAGCCAATCCAGTGAAGTATGGTACTCTAAAGCTTTTGTAAACAATATAGTACCAAAGTCTGATTTTTTTAATCTTCAGTTAGGTTATGAATTCACTAATCAAAAAGGATTTGATGCTATTGCTACAGGAAATTATTCTAATAATGTAGTAGAAAATACCATAACTAATTACGAATTATTTGGGATTACCGAATTTCAACCTTTAAAAAAATTATCTATAAATCCGGGTGTACGATTTACAAATAGTTCGCAATTCAACAACCATCTAATTTGGTCCTTGTCATCTACTTATAATTTTACAGAGAAAATAAAATTAAAAGCGGTTGTAGGTTCTGCATATAGAGCACCAAACTTTGAAGAGCTCTTTTACTACTTTGTAGATTCCAATCACAATGTAAGAGGGAATCCCGATTTACAACCCGAAGATGGAATCTCTGTTTTTGTAAACCTTAAAAACAATTATAAGATTGCCAAAGAAGGCTTTTTAAATCAAAAATTCACATTCTTTTATATTGACTTAAAAGACGCTATAGCTAGTATTACTTCGGAAGATGAAGATGGTGGCATTCTATTTACACAAGACAATATCGATTACAGTAAACGCTTAGGTTTCAATTTAGAAAACAGTTTTATCTACAAAAACTGGAATATAGGTTTGGGTGCCACTTATTTGGGTATTACAAGTGCTATTAATGCATCTTTAGATAATCCAACAAATTATATGTGGAGCTTAAACTTGCAATCCACATTGGCTTATAATATAGATAAATGGGATACCACTATTAGTAGTCAATTAAAACATACTGGTAAAACTCAAGGTGTCTTTACGGATACGGATGGCGAATTGTTTATTGGAGAAACCGATGCTTTTACTTGGTTAAACGCATCCATAAGAACAGATATTACCCCTAGAATAAATGCAACATTAGGAGCAAGAAACCTACTAGATGTTGTAAATATAAACACTAAATCTTCTGCTGGAGCGCATACTGCTTCGACATCAAGTTCCAGATTAATCGGTAATGGCCGATCCTATTTTTTAAAACTATCCTATAATTTAAATTTTTAACACTAATTATTATGACAAACAAATTTTTAACACTGATATTAATCCTTACCGCTGTAGTTGTTACAAGCTGTAGTAGTGACGATAATGGTGGAAACACAGTAACAACGACACCTCCATCTTCTGGAGGAGTTATTGATCCAGAAGTAGGCGGATTTAATCAACCAAATCGTGTTTTTGTAGATTTAAGTACCGGAAGCCAAGTCGCTGTAAATCGCGATTCTTGGGAAATTGCTGTTTATAACGGTTCGGAAAACAGAGTCTATCTTAACAGTGCTTTATTAGTATCTGCTGCAGAATTAGAAGGTATTACGGATATTACAACAGTAACGGAAACTACCACTTTAACATCTCCGTTAACCTTAAATGCATTAGATCCAACTTTTACACCTACCACTGTAACAGTAAATACTGTTGCTGAATTAATGCAAGGTTTACCGGTAAACTATTACCAATATGGTGATTTAAATGCTGGCATTTCTTTTACGGATACAAAAGAAGGGGAATTAACAGGTACTGCATTTGAAGAAATATCAACAACAGATAGCGAGAACAATGTGTACATTATCAACTTAGGAAACGAAATACCTACAACAAATAATGGAACAATAAACACGACTGGAGACTCAAGAGGTTTTATGAAGGTTAGAGTGTTAACAGATGGAAACAGCTACACGATTCAATATGCCGCATTAAGCAATACAACTAATTTCTCGGAATTAACGGTAAGTAAAGATAGCAACTACAACCTTACAACTGTAAGCTTAACGGATGAGCAAATTGCAACTTTAGAGCCAATATCTTCTAATTGGGATATTGATTTTGGTGGTGTATTTTCTTATTATGGTCAGCAAGGTACTTTAGCTGCAGGTTTAACGTATTCAGATTATTCATTACACAATACGCTTGGCGGTGTTGGCTTGTATCCTATTACTGTTGAAGATGACACAACCCCTAATTATACAAACTTTACATACGATGATATTACGGAAGCAAGTTTTGTTTACAATGATCGTACTATTATAGGAAGTGGTTGGAGAAGTGTAGATTTTATGACTGGTGAAACATCTGTAAGAGAGGACAGATACTACATTATCAAGGATACGGATGACAACTACTATAAGTTAAGATTCACAGCTGTGGAAAGCCAAACAGGAGAAAGAGGTTATCCGCAGTTTCAATATGAATTATTACAGTAAACATTTTTAATATTTTATAACATTAGTCTATTATAAAAAACAAAATGCCACTCTTAAGGCAGTGGCGTTTTGTTTTATTTTTCTTGAAAATTAATCATATGTTTTCAAAACCTATTTTTAGACCTTTAAGATTTACTGTGTGAATATTGAAGACCCAAACATATACTTTTAAATACACCACTTGGGATAGTGTAACTTCTATTTGGAGTGCAGACTAAATAAGAACAATTCCAAACACTAACAATTCTAATAACAAATACAACTACTATTCTTTACAAAACAATATGGAAGTTGATGCTGATCCAGCCGCAACAGATTGGGACCCTGTTTTTACACCTGGAAATCAAATAATTACCAAAAAAAACTTTTAAAATAATCCCTAATTAATTAGTCAACAAAAAAAGAGGAGTTAATTCAAACTTCTCTTTTTTTAATCAAAAAAAACAAATTAGAATGATTCTAAATAAAAAAATAATATTAGCAATTTTTATTTTTACTATTCAATATTCCTTTGCGCAACAGTTTACAGAAAACACCGACGTAACCATACAAGGTATTATTTATGGAGAAGTTTCATGGATAAATACAGACAACAATGATAAAAATGAATTATTAGTATCTGGTTATGATGATGATTATAATAATTTTTCTGGAATCTATTCTTTACAATCGGAAAATCTAGGATTGCTACCAATAAATATGGAAAGGTTTTCTTATTCAAACATTGGAAAGTTAGATTATAATCAAGATGGTTTTACAGACTTTATCATTAATGGTTATAATGCAACAGACACCGAAGATGTGATTTTATACATTAGTAATGGTTTTGGTTCTTTTACAGAACAAAACTTATCTATTCCTGGTACTTCTACAGGGAAAATGAAAGTAGAAGATTTAAACAATGATGGTTTAAGCGATTTAATAATTACAGGTGTAAGCCCTGATTACGCGTATATTGCAAAGCTGTATATACAAGATACTAATGGATACTTTATAGAATCCACCACACCTTTCTTTGGTAATTCATATGGAAACATATTAACCTTTGATGCTAATAACGATGGTAACTTAGACGTATTGCTCACAGGATTTAGCAACAATTATATACCAGAAACAAAGCTGTATTTTAATGATGGTAATGCTGTATTTACAGAAAGTACAAGCTCAACAATAGAAAACATATATTTTTCAACAAGTAGCGCAGCTGATTTCGATAATGATGGAGATATGGATTTATTAATATCAGGCTATAATTCATCTTATGCTCCTTTTACGGCTTTGTATGATAATGATTCCGAAGGTCTTTTTACATTAAATACGCAAAGTAATTTAAGCCAACTTTATTGGGGAACTAGTGATTTTGTAGATTACGATAATGATGGAGACTTAGATCTATTTATTACAGGTGCTGATTCTAATACAATTCCTTATACTAAATTCTATTCCAACACAAATGGAGTATTTAATGAAGACACAGTGGCAAGCAGTGGTGTTTTTGGTACATATATAAGTTCATCAGATTGGATTGATTATGATAATGATGGAGACTTAGACTTTGTTTTAAGTGGCCTTAATGCTGATAGTAATGCAAAAACCAAAGTATATGTTAACCAACAAAAAGAATTAAGTGTAGCAGGTTTCACTACTCCTGTTGCATCATTAATATTATATCCAAACCCTACCACAAATAGGAAAATTAATTTGGTTTATGATGAAAATAAACTACACGCTAATAAAACTGAAATCGTTGTTTATTCCTCTACTGGGCAAAAAGTATTTGAAACTATTTTAAATGAAAACACTGGATTTTACAACAAATCAATTGATTTACCATCCCTTTCTAATGGTATTTATTTATTACAATTTAGTTCTGGTAATTTTTTAGCAACTAAAAAACTAATTATAAAATAATCCGCTATTATTAAAACCAAGATTTAGTACAAAATAGAAGAAATCATACACTCAATTAGATGTATACCAGTAATGAAGGTAAAACTTTGTTTAAATAAATTGTATAATTTTCAAAAGACGCTCCCAACTATTTTGAGAGCATCTTTTAACCTTCTATTAAACTACTCACAAAAATATTACGCTAATCAAATATATTAACTTTATTTAAAAAACATCTTATGGCTTGCACAAGTAGTTTTAATATTATTAAAGAAAGATTCACTTCCTTCTTAGAAGAAAATGGCCATCGAAAGACATCCGAACGCTATGCTATTTTAGAAGAAATATATAGCACGGATGAACACTTAGATATAGATTCGCTTTTTGTTAAAATGGAAAACAAAAACTATCGTGTAAGTAGAGCCACACTTTACAACACTATGGATATTTTAATACAATCCCGTTTAGTTCGTAAACATCAATTTGGAGATAACACAACTCATTTTGAAAAATCCTTTTTTGATGGAAAGCACGACCATATTATTTTAACAGATACTGGAGAAGTATTAGAGTTTTCTGATCCACGAATACAAGAAATAAAGCAAACTATTGAAGAGGTTTTTAATATGCAGATTGACGAACATTCTTTGTATTTTTATGCTACTCGGAATAAGAAATAAAGGTTGCTATAAATATAATTACAAAACCCATATAGTCTAAGTAATACCAGAAAAAACACGCATATTTAAAAGACAAAATGGTAGATATGAAAAAATCAAAATATTAGATATTACTGATTAGGTTTATAACTAGAAGACACTTCTTTCTAATTATGATATTTTTTAGAATTAGTTAAAAAAAGCCACTTCAATAGAAGTGGCTTTTGCTTTTAGTATCATTTAAAACTAATCTAAATGATAGATTTCTCTAATATCATTGAGGATTCTTTCAAAATCAATTTTTAAGTCTATCAGTTTTCCGGTATGAATATCAAATACCCAACCATGTACTATTAAACCTCTACCACGAACTGCTTTTTGAATAGCAGCCGTTTTAATAAGGTTAACACATTGTTCTTGTACATTTAATTCGATTAAACGTTCGTATTTTTTTTCTTCCTCTTCAATCGCATTCAGCTCTTCATTATGAATACGGTATACATCGCGAATGTTTCGTAACCACGGATTTAACAAACCTAGATCTGCAGACTGCATAGCCGCTTTTACACCTCCACAACCATAATGACCGCAAACAACAACATGATTTACTTTTAAATGCTCTACAGCATACTCTACAACCGACATCGCGTTTAAATCGGTACCAATAACCATATTAGCAATGTTACGGTGTACAAAAGCATCTCCAGGACCTAATCCCATTAATTCTTCTGCAGTAACTCTACTATCGGAACAACCAATAAATAACAACTCCGGATTTTGCCCTTCGCCTAACTTATCAAAATACGAATCGTCTTCATTTAATTTAGACTTTATCCACGTTTTATTATTTTCAAATACGATATCTAGATTCATTTTTAAAATTTAGTTTTCGTCTTTTACGTTATCCTTTATCCATTTCACACAACTATCAAACGTCTTAAAAATATGTTCATTAGGAATAAAATCGGGGATAATATCAATACGTTCCATCATATAACGAGGTTGCTGTAATAACCCAACAAACAGCACTTCTACGCCATTTTTTGTAAGTTCTTGTAACATATCTTCCATAGCATATAAACCAGACTGATCCATATATTGCATTCTTCCTAAACGTAAAACAACCGTTTTTGCTGTATTAGGAATTTGTTCTGTTAGCGCTTGAAAATCACTAGTGGACCCAAAGAACAAAGGCCCTTTAATATGCTTAATAAATACTTCTTCTTTAAGGTTTTCTGGAAAAGTACCTTCATCTGCCCAAGCTTTCTCTTTCTTTAAAGACTTCACATCGGAGCGTTCTGCTGTTAAATCTCCTATTTTTTTCATAAACATTAGAGAAGCGATTACTAGACCAATACCAACAGCGTAGATTAAATCCCAAAAAGTAGAAAGTAACAATACAATAAGCATTATTAAAACTTCTGAACTTAATTTTAAAGGTCCAAATTTTATATCTCTTGGTAAACTAGGTATTGCCTTAAGTCCTTTATAATCCATAACACCAATACCGACTGTTATTAAAATACCTGCTAAAACAGCAGCAGGAATTTTAGATGCTACAGGAGCTAATACTAACATAATAAGTAATAACATAATACCGGCAATCATACCAGATAATTTTGTTTTACCACCAGCATTGATATTTACAACAGTTCTAATAGTAGCACCTGCACCAGGAATACCTCCAAAAAGTGCTGCAATACTATTACCAATACCTTGCCCGATAAGTTCTTTGTTCGGCTTGTGTTTGGTTTTAGTCATATTATCTGCAACAACACTGGTTAACAAAGAATCAATTGCTCCTAAAAGAGATAAAGTAAGTGCTGTAAAAATATAAGGCGTTATATTCCCCAAACTGAAATTAGTAAACATTTCTAGTCTTGGAATAGGAATACCTCCAGGTATTTCAGAAATAGGCCTATAACCTAAATTAAAACCATAAGCGATTCCAGACATTACAACTAGCGCAACTAATGTGCTTGGTACTGCTGTGGTTATTCGTTTAAAACCATAAATAATAAAAATGGTTCCTAAAGCTAGAATAAGCTCTAGCCAATTTATATTCTGTAATGCTCTTGGTAATACTTTTATTGCTCCCACCGTTCCAGAAGCTTCTTTTGCAGCTAATGTTTGGGACTCTTTTAAAATTTGTTCTGGAGTAATTTTATGCGCACGATCTATAGTTTCTTTAAAGTTTTCAAGTACTAGAATACCTTCTCCTGCTTCTTCTTTTAAAATATTTTCAAGAATAACTTCTTCTGCTTGTGGTTTAAATTGTTCTACAAATGCGGTATCTTCTTTTGGGTAATACCCAATAGAAGGCAAAATTTGTGTTAGTAAGATAATTACCCCAATAGCAGTCATAAACCCAGAAACTACTGGATAAGGGATATATCTTATGTATTTACCTAATCCTAAAAAACCAAGGCCTACTTGAATTAATCCTGCTAACAAGAATACGGTTAAAATTGCTGGTAGTGCTTTTTCTACACTGCCATCATTTGCAGCTACAATTCCTGCAATAATCACCATACTTACTGCGGTCATTGGTGCTGTTGGTCCAGAAATCTGTGTTGCTGTTCCTCCAAAAAGTGCCGCAAAAAAACTAATAAAAATGGCTCCATAAAGTCCAGCTTCTGGTCCTAAACCTGAAGACACCCCAAAAGCTAAAGCTAAAGGCAAGGCTACAATACCTGCGGTAATACCACCAAAAGCATCTCCTTTTATATTTGAAAATAAATTTTTCATATTTTAATAGTTTTAATTTAGTTTGTTTTACAAAATACCTTTTTTCTACTTACTTTAAAAGTAAATAGGATTAGAAATTTACAAATGCAATTATATTAATTTGATCTCTTCCTGAATTTTCAAAAAACTGATTCATATACCCTAATTCTAATTTTAAGTTTTCTGAAAACCGATACCCTAATCCTCCATATACTCTGTTTCTATCGAATACATCCGATTCTGTATTTAAAAATACTTCATTGTATGCCGAAAGATATAAAGGGCTTTTGCCGTCTTCTTTATTTTGAAGCGGATAATTAAAGCCTAAAAAGTATCGTAATCGCATTTTAAAATCATCTTCAACAAAACGTTGCTCAAAACGATAACGATGATTCATTTTAAGTTTACCTATATTTTGTTTGGACGTAAATTGCTGAAAAACGCGATGCTCATTTACCGTTGCCTTTTCATTGGTATCTCCAATATAATTTTCAGATAAAATATAACCATATCCTAAAAGAATGTTGTTCTTACTTTCGTTAAAAGTATAGCCTAAACCGGTTCTTAGTAATAGTTGTTCTAAATCGCCAACAGCATCATAATTTCTGTATTGCACTTCGTGATGAATATTCCAGGTATTGTTTAATTTTTTGTTTCCAATATAAATTAACCAATTTCCTAAATTACTCTCTTGACTTGTAGCAATAAAAGGCAACACCAATATACATATTAGTGTTGCCATAAAAGTCTTCTTTTTCATAAAAGATTTACTCTATTTTTATTTATAAAAGTCCACAGCACCTGTATTTACATCATACATTGCTCCAATAATTTTAATTTCACCTTTTTTCTCCATTTCTGTAAGTATCGGACTTTCGGTATGAATTCTATCAATCATTAATTGTACATTCATGTGTGATACCTCATCTACAAACGCTAAATTTTTAGAGCTTCTTAGACTTTCGTCTTTAGGCTCTGTAACCGCCTTAACTGCTGGTGTAATTTTTTGAATTAATTTGGTAAGGTTACCCATTTCGGCATGGTCACAAGCTCCTTTTACAGCACCACAACTTGTATGTCCTAAAACAACAATAAGTTCTGTACCTGCCAATTTACATGCAAATTCCATACTTCCTAAAATATCTTCATTCACAATATTTCCTGCTACACGCACGCTAAAAATATCTCCTAATCCTTGGTCAAAAACCAATTCTGCCGATACGCGTGAATCGATACAACTTAAAATAGTTGCAAATGGAAATTGCCCTTCACTAGTATCATTTACTTGTTCTAAAAGGTTACGATTCGCTTTTAAATTATCTTGAAACCTTTGATTTCCTTCTATTAAATATTGTAATGACTTTTCAGGTGTCATTGTTGCTTGCGTCTCTTTTGTATGTGCTTTCATAAGTTTTTATTTATTAGAATACTAGATTTGTAGTATCTGGATTTTTTTCTCCGGTTAGTAATAAGGAAACATTAAGTGTATTCATAATGTCTCTTTTTGTTTTGTTATTTTTATCTAAACACATCAAGTTTATTTTATTTTTTGATACATATTTAGATACACTTTCTAATGCTTTATCACTTTGTTCAAAAACATATTCAAACGTGTTTATCACAGCAGTGGTATCTACTGTTGAACTACTATTATTTGCTTTAACGATATGGAATGTCTTAATTGGCAATTTTGTTTTACTAATTAATTCTTCAATACCATTAATGTCTAAGGTTTTATCTATAGTATTTAAAACCCCTAATGCAATTTCTTTATTTGGTTGTAGCGCATCTTGACCTGTTGTAATCATAACAGGACCTTTGTGCATTTTTAAGACAAATTCTGTAATATTGTCTCCTATAAAGTTAAGTTTTTTTGCTTTCCTTTTACCAAGAACTATAATATCTGGTTTATGTTCTTCTATATAGCCTTCAATTTCATGCTTTAAATTACCAAAAGTTAACTTATAATCGATAGGCATGCCAAATTCCTCACTTATAGGTTTTACTATACTTTCTATTTGTTTATCTGTAATGAGATGCTTTTCATTAATAGAACGCATAGTAGACAACTGATTATCTCTATCTACAATTTCTGTTGGTCTTTTTATATGAAATAAGGTTATTTCACCACCAATCATTTTTGCTAAACTTACTGTACTTTTTAAATCTAACTCTGTAGTTTTCTTTAAGTCGGAAAGCAGTAATATTTTGTATTTATTATTTTTCATAGGATTTAACTTAAACTAATATTAGATTTTGGTCTTAATTGAAAGAACTCGATAAAGCTTGGCGGATTTTCAACCACTCCGCGTTTTGAAATTAATTGGATATCTATGTTTCTTTCCTTTGCTTTAAAAGCAAAATCTTCAAGAATTTCAATAATATCGTAGTCCAGAAACCTTGTTTTTCTAACATCAAACTCTAAATACGTATCTCTTGGTAAGCTATCTAATTCTTTTAAAATGGCTCCTTTGTTAAAGAAGGTTACTTCTTCTGCTAATTCCATTTTAATTCTATGCTTTCCATTACTATTATTCTCAATATGAAGAAAGTGCGAATTTTGGTAGCTTTTCAATAATATAACAACAATACCAACAGCTAAACCTAAACCAATACCGATTAATAAATCTGTAAATACAATTCCTATTACGGTTACAAAAAACGGAACAGATTGTTTCCAACCTAAGTTGTACATCTTCTTAAATAACGATGGTTTTGCTAGTTTAAAACCTACAATTAATAAAATAGATGCTAGAACCGATAAAGGAATTTTATTAAGTAATGAAGGAATTAATACTACGGATAATAATAACAGAAGTCCGTGAATGATAGTAGATAGTTTACTTTTTCCACCAGATTGAATATTAGCCGAACTTCTTACAATTACTTGCGTTACTGGAAGACCACCAACTAATCCAGATAATATATTACCGGCACCTTGTGCTAACAACTCTCTATTGGTAGGTGTTACGTTTTTGTCGGGATCAATTTTATCGGATGCTTCTACACACAATAAAGTCTCTAAACTAGCTACTAAAGCGATAGTAAAAGCAACAACCCATACTTGCGGATTTGTGATTGCTGCAAAGTTTGGAAAACTAAACTGCCCAATAAAAGAATCTAAATCTTCTGGAATTGGAACACTAACCATGTGGTTTGCTCCAATAGATAAAACCTCGTGATTTTGGGTAAGTATAAAAAATAAAATTCCTAATACTACCACTACAAAAGGGCCTTGAATCACTTCGAAGAACTTTCCTTTTTTACTCAATATTTTATCCCAAAATATTAAAAGTAATAAACTAATAAGACCGATTAAAGCAGCTCCAGGGTGAATATTATTTAGCATTGTAAACAATTCTGAAAAGGTATTTCCTCCGTCTATTTCAAAAAATTCTAAATCCCAAGCCGATGCTTCATCGTAACCAAAAAAGTTAGGGATTTGTTTTAAGATAATGATAATACCAATACCTGTAAGCATTCCTTTAATCACCGATGATGGAAAATAATAACCAATAATTCCGGCTTTTAGAACTCCAAAAAGTAATTGAATAACACCTCCTAAAACAACGGCAACTAAAAAGTTTTCATAACCTCCTAAAGTTCCAATTGCTGTTAATACAATTGCTGCAAGTCCAGCCGCAGGGCCACTTACACCAATTTTAGAGCCACTTAAGGCTCCTACTACTATTCCTCCTATAATTCCGGCTATAACTCCTGAAAAAAGTGGGGCTCCACTGGCCAATGCAATACCTAAACATAAAGGTAATGCAACAAAAAACACAACGACACTTGCAGGCAAGTCGCTTTTTAATGTTTTAAACATATATACATACTGATTTTGCGCTATTGATTCTTTTTTTTATGTATCAATAGCTATTTTTAATATTTTTTTGGGACAATAAATGTCTAACGAATAAAATATTAAATAAAATCTGGTGGTGGAGAAATGATGTTAAAATGCGGATTCAGGTAATTTTTAAAGAAATAACCTAATTCATTGTTTTTAAATAAATCGCTTAAAGGAATAAATTCGTTGTTTGTTTCAGAAAAAATAACTTCGAAATTATTATTTTCTTCCTCTTCAGAAAGGCTATAAAAAACAGAAATATCTATGGTATCATCTAATGCTACAATTATAGATGGCATAGTAATAATTGCCATAAATAATACAGTAAAAAATATAGAAATGTTTCTTTTTGGCATCCTTTAAATTAAATCAAGCTGCAAATATATGATTATAGAAGTGTTTTATTGTTAAGGAAAAATTAAATTTCATTTAATGCTTTAATATCATCATTAGAAATCCAACCCACTTTACCGTCTGTAAGCTTAATCTTTTTCCAATTATTTACAGTATCTAAAATTAAAACTTTAGTTCCTTCATGTAGCCTAAAAGACTCTTCACTTCTTAAATTAGGCTCACTTTTAACTAAAGCTTCTTGTGAAAAGACGATTGCTGGTTTATTATTTTTATCGATATCGAATTTATGAAATGCAAAAAACAACAAGATAAAAGATAGGAACAAAAAGCTAGAACTACCAATAAACGCGAGTCTTTTTCTGTTTGTAGAATAACTAAAGTAATACAATAAAGATAACAACACAAACAATAAAGTAGCAGCAACGCAAGCATAGGCCCAAGCATTAAAACTCATCGTATTTGTTAGTTTCTTCACTAGCTTAGACATCCCAACTTCTGGCACCACATCTATAGCATCTACTGTCATGTTTCTTGCAAAAGCGATATTGTTTTGTATTTCTTTATCGTTTGGTGAAAGCGCTAAAGCTTTTTCAAAATAAAAAATACTTGGTGCAATATTATTTAATTTATAATGCGCATTACCTAGATTAAAATACAACGAAGCAGAATGTTTTTTAGCATCTAAAATACTTTCGTATTTAGTTATTGCTTCTGTAAACTTCCCTTCATTATACAACGCATTTCCTTCTTCAAAAAGCGTGTTGTTTTGTGCTACAGAAAGTGTAGTTATTAAAAAAGCTACTATGTAAATTATTTGTTTCATTTGTGTTTTCTATAAAAACCCTTCCGATTTTAGTTCGATGCAGCAGAATACATCCAACGTCCTTTAGTATGCTAAGAAAGGAGTTTAAATGTTTATCTTATTTGCTTATCTATTTCAGAAATCGTTCTAGCTGCTTTTTCATAATCTTGTTGCATTTCTACTTGTGTAATTGGTGTATAACGAGCCAATTCACAGTTTTTCAAGATGCTAACAAATTCTACAACCGTTGAATTCTCTACTTCTCTTTCATTTAATATTTCGGTAATCTTATCTTTACTAAAATCGCTAGTTTCTATTTGCAGTTTGGCTTTTAAATAATTATGTAATGCCTTTTCAAGAGCTACATAAAAGGCTTCTTTTTGCCCTAAAGCGCGTTTTGCTACACTTAAATACTTTTTCGCTAGCTTATCTGCTTTTCTAATTTTGTTTCCTGTAACATCGGCCATACGTTCTTCACGTTTGTTTCTAAATACGATTGCCAATGGTATTGCTAAAAGCGGACCTAATAAGGCGGTCCAAAACCCTGTAGATTTAAAGAAATTCTTTTTTGTTGTACTAACTAGATTCGCATTGGTTTTAATAAATGCAAATTGATCGTTACTCAAAACAGGTTGTTTATCGTTTCCGTTTGCTATTGCACTATTGCTCGTGGCTTCATTATTGGTTGGCCCTTCTAACACATCTATAATTAATTCCCCAGAGGAAAGTGTTTTGTAGCTTTCTGTTTTTAGATCAAAATAAGAAAATGAGATACTTGGCAAAGGGTATTTACCTTTAAACTGTGGCACAATAGTGTAACTTTGAGCACGTGTTCCTTGCATGCCGTTGATGTTTGTTCTTACATTATCTTGATTTTCTGGCTCATAAACCTCTAAAGAACTAGGCAGGCTTAGTTTAGGTAATTCGAATAATTTTAAATTCCCACTCCCCGAAACCGCAACGGTTGCTTGTAAAGATTCGGATGCATTTAATGCGGTTTTAGAAGTCGCTACTTTAAAATCAAAATCACCAACAGCTCCAGTAAAATTTGCTGGTTTATTATTTTCTGGTAAGGGTTTCACATTAATGTTTCTACTTCCTGCCGAAATGGTTTTGTGTGCTTGCGTCATTAAACGCTCTCCAAAAATATTACGTCTGTTGGTAGGCACATCTACCGTAATATCTAAGCTTAGTGGTTCTATTTCTAATTTTCCTGTTTTTTGAGGATAAAGTACTGTTTTTCGTAAAATAACATATCTATAGTCTTCCCCTTTGTAAGTTCCTTTTAAAATTTTAAGTCCTTTGATATCTATGTTTTGCGACCAGAAGTCATTGTATCTTGGACTATCGGTTTCTCTCCAATTGCTAACTCCTGTGTTTGGTGAAACATACAATTTGTAGACTACCGTTATTCCTTCGTTTAAATAAGGACTCGTTTTAGATACTTCGGCTACTAAGTGAATATTATCTTCTATTAAAATATCTGGATTATTAGGATCGTTCGGTCTACTTACTGCTTTAGAAACCACAACTACTGTTGGTGTTGTTTTATAGGTTTCCCCTTTAATTTCGATAGTAGCTTGATTGATTGTAAATTTTCCTTGCTTCTTTGGTGCTAAAAAATAACTATAGGTTTTATTGAATGATTTTTTACCATTCATCCAAGAATGACTAACCGATTGATTTGGACCAGCAACTACAGTAAAATCTTGAAAGCTTGGCGGATTAAAATTATCGCCATCTTCATTCATTTCAAAATCAATACGCAAACGCTCATTAACACCAAGTTTCTTCTTACTTACTTTTGCTTCAAATTTAACTTGAGCAGAAGCAATACTTGTTGCAAGTAGTATAAATAGTATTGTTATGTGTTTTATTGTTTTCATTTTATAATATGCTTCGACAAGCTCAGCATGACATTTAGCTTCATTTTGTCTTCTGAGTTATTACCAATCTTTTTCGGTTTGTACTCTTTCTCCTTTTGTTTTTTGAGCATTCATTTTATCTTGTACTTTTTGCTCTTGATCATTCATTGCTTCTAACAAGTTTTTAACTTGCTGTGGTGATAATTGTCCGGGTTGTGGTTTTGGTTGTTCTTTTTTCTCATCTTCACCACCTTTTCCTTCATCTTCTTTTTCATCTTTAGGATCGCCTTCTTCGTCTTTTTTATCTTCGCCTTCCTTTTTATCTTTTTCTCCGTCGTCTTTAGGCTCTTGGTCTTTATTTTCGTCTTCCTGGTCCTTTTTATCTTCCTTGTCCTGCTCCTGATCTTTTTGATCTTCTTTATTCTCGTCCTGCTTATCTTCCTGATCTTGCTGTTCTTGTTGTTGCTCTGCACATTCTTTTGCTAAAGCATAATTATAACGTGTTTCGTTATCTGTAGGATTATTTCGCAATGCATTTTTAAAAGCTTCTGCCGCCTCTTTACATTGTTTATCTTCCATTAAAACATTCCCAATATTATGAAATGCTCTGTACTTTTCGTCTTTAGTCGTTGCGTATTTTGCCGTTTGTTTTAAACGATATAATGCTTCGTCAAAAATACCTTTTTTGTAATACGAACTTCCTAAGTTATACGCTCCAACTGGATAGTTTGGTTGTTCGGAAATTGCTTTTCTGTATTCCATTTCTGCGGAAACATAATCTTCATTATCCGCCAAAATATTAGCATCGTACACCAAATCATTCGCTTTTTTTTGCGCAAGTAATTCCTGTTCTTCTTTGTCTTGTGCAAAAGAAGAAAGGCTAAAAAAGGCTAATATGATTATTAATATATGTTTCATTTTAATTCTACTAAATTATAAAACTCTTGGTTTGGTTATAGTTAAAGGTTTTATAAATTATTTAACTGGTTAATTCCTCAAAAAACCTTTCGACTAATTTAAAGGGGATATTACTCTTTATAAATTTTCGTTGAATAGGTTTAGTTTTTTCAACCATGCTGTTTTTCGTTCTAATAAAAAGATATCTACAAACAGTAACAACAATGCTATTCCTAAAAACCATTGAAATTGATCTTTAAAATCGGCAAACTCTTTGGCTTCAAACTCCGTTTTATCCATTTTGTTTAAAATCTCTCTAATCGTAGTAACTACGTCATTTGTGTTTTTACCATTAATATAAACCCCTTTTGCTTCTGCAGCAATGCTTTTTAAATTTTCTTCGTTTAGGCGTGTAATTACCGTTTCGCCTTGTCTATCTTTTTTATAATTTAAAACAACACCGTTTCGTTTTATTGGAATTGGTCCTCCTTTAATATCGCCAACACCAATGGTAAAAATGCGAATGCCGTGCGTACTTGCTTCTTCGGCAGCACGAATTGCAGATTCCCCAAAATGATCTTCTCCATCTGAAAGAATGATTAGTACTCGATTGGTTTGTTCTTCATTATCAAAATACGTTTCTGCTAGTTCAATGGCTCCATTTATTGCAGTTCCTTGCGAAGACAGCATATCTGTATTCATGTTTTGCAAAAACATTTTAGCTGCCGCATAATCGGTAGTTATTGGTAATTGCGGAAATGCTTTTGCTGCATACGCAATAATACCAACGCGGTCACTGGCTAGATTATTTATAATTTGTGTTACTAATTGCTTGGTTTTATCTAGTCTATTTGGCGCAATATCTTCTGCCAACATACTTTTAGAAACATCTACAGCAAATACAATATCTACACCTTGACGCTTTACCGTTTCTAGTTTGGTTCCCACTTTAGGGTTTACTAACGCAATGGCTAAACTGGCAAATACTAAACATATAAGGATTACTTTTAATATGCTTTTAAAAAGGGATTGGTTCGGACTTATTTTTTTTAGGATTGCTTTATTGGCAAAGTTTTTTTGCGCTTTATGTTTCCAAATTTGAAGCACCAAAAAAAGTAGGATTATTACTGGAATAATCACTAAAACCCAAAACCATATTTTTTCTTCTAATTGATATTGAAACATTTTCTTTATTTGGCTTTTCTTTTAAACAAAACTTCTAAAAATAGTGAAACGCAATAGTAACTCCATTGCTAAAAATAATCCTGCTAGTAATACTAATGCACGATATTTTTCTTCATAATTATAAAATTTAAATTCTTCTATTTCTGTTTTTTCTAGTTTGTTGATTTCAGCATAAATATCGGCAAGCTTTTTATTGTTTGTCGCTCTAAAATATTTCCCTCCAGTTACATCCGCAATTTCCTTCAGTAAATCTTCATCAATTTCTACTTGTACTCTTGCGTATTGAAAAGTTCCGTTCGGGTTTATTTGGTAAGGTGATAAAGCCATTCCGTTAGTCCCTAAACCAATAGTATATACTTTAATGCCATATTCTACAGCTAATTCACTTGCAATTTTAGGATCTATAAATCCGGAATTATTTACACCATCGGTTAGCAAAATAATTACTTTACTCTTGGCTTTACTATCTTTTAATCGATTTACCGAAGTTGCTAAACCCATTCCTATTGCGGTTCCTCCTTCAATAATCGTGTTGTATCTTATTTCGTTTAAAGAACGTAATACAATTGCTTTATCACTTGTAATTGGTGTTTTTGTGTAGCTTTCTCCTGCATATTCCACCAAACCGATTCTATCATTTGGTCTTCCTATAATAAACTCAGAAGCCACTTTCTTTAAGGCTTCTAAACGATTCGGGCTTAAATCTTTTGCCAACATACTTGCCGAAACATCAATAGCCATCACAATATCAATTCCTCGTGTTGTCTTTGTTTTTGTAGAAACATCAACGGTTCTTGGTCTAGCTAATGCCGTTATAATTGCTGCTAATGCCAATAAACGTAAAGCGAAAAGCACATGTCTTAATTTTGGCAACCAAGAACTGGTAACTTTAAATCCTTTTAAACTGGATATTTTTAATTCTGCTGTTTGCTTTTTGTGCTTAAAAACATACCATAGCAATGCTAATGGAAGTAATAAAAACAACCAGAAAAATTCTTTATTTAAAAATTCTATTCCTTCCAACATGGTTTACTTTTCTTCTTGTTCTTTTTTTGCTACTTCTTCTTTTATAAGCTCTACAGAATTAATAATTCTTTCTGCAATCGCTTCGGCATAGACATCGCCTTTTCTATAGGTAATGGTTATTTCTTGTATTACATTTTCTGCGGTGAAATGTAAAAGTACATATTCACCATCATAAAAATTATCGGTATTTTCTACTGGAAGACTCGCTGTTCCGAAGGTCTTTAATCCTTCTGCATTATTAGGAGTTACAAACTTTTCCTTTTTTACAAGTAAATTAGTGACACCTTGTTTTTCTAATTGCTGAATTGCCTTTTCGGAAACTTGATTTAAATCTATCTCTTCCTTATTTTCTTGACTTCCCGGACCTTCTTGCGGACTAACTTTTAGCGTAGAAAGTTTAACACTTAAGGCTTGGGAAACATTTCCAAAACTAAAAACAGTCATCTGTATTTTGGCTTTTATTTCTTCTGGAATTGGTGGGTTTTCTCTTTTTAAAACCTCTGGTGTACTAATAGTAATTGCTGGAAAACCATAATCACTTGTTACCCAATTTCCTTCTAGCAATTCTTTACTTTCATGACCAACAATAGTGTCTTTTACATAACCAAAACCATATTTTAAACCAAAACCAACAAACGTTGCAATACATAAACCAATAACTATAGCTATTGTTATTATCGTCTTTTTACGTTTTTGTTTTTGTTCTTGTATTTCTTGATATTTTTGGTCTTGAAGTTTTTCTTCTTCGGTTGGTTCTGGCAATGCTTCTTTTACTTGATCTATTTCTAAATCAATAGTATTTCTATCTAATTTTGCCAACTCTACATCTGGTGCCGATTTTGCGAACTTCACTAAATCTGCACGCTTTAAAATAGTTTCAATATTTCTAATATCCTCTTTAGAAATATCTATTTGATTACCATCTTTAAGTATGTTTAATCGCGTTATTAATTCGTCTGTAGTACTTTCTAAAGCACGATCATACACCTTTTCATCTAGGTATTTTCGAATAATAAAAGTTAGCTCGGAATAGTAATCTTTTAATTCTGCATTTTGCAAATAGTTGGTTTCATCTAAATTTTGAAGTGCTAATTTCGCTCTATCATAAGGCGGAAGTAATGCAATTTTCTCTTCCTTGGTTAGTGGCTTTGTTCGCCAAATAAACCAATATAATAAGAATCCTATTGCCGATAAAATCAGTACCGTTAATAGTAGATATTTCCACCATTGACTCGGACTTTTCTCTACTTCAATAAATGGTTTAATATCATACAAACCTTGTTTGGTAGTATCTACCACAATATTTTTCACTTCTACTTGTAAAGAATCTGTATTAAATACTTTGGTGCCAATTACAATTTTTTGTCTCGGAATAGTATACTTACCAGAGTCGAACTGCGTTAATCCATATTTTTTAATCAGCTTATATTTAGCGTCTTCTGTTGTGGTATCTATAGCATAAGACTGTATCATTTCTAAAGGAAGGAATGTTTGTCCTTCCGGGAAAACCACCAGATTTGTGGTATCTGTTTCCACCTCGACTCTAAAAGTTATTTGCTCTCCTATTTTTATGGAAGTAGAATCTATGGTTAAAGTTACTTGTGCTGCTAAAAATAAAGGCAAAAGTAAAAAGGCAAAAGTAAAAAGACCCGAAAACGGAATACCGAAAACGGAAGCATTTGTATTATTATATCTAAAATTCTTACTCTTCATATTAAAAATAGGTTTCCATTTACTGTAACCTGACATTATCTTATTAATTATCCTCTTCTTTTAAAATAACCTAAAAGTTTTTTCACGTAACTTTCATCTACTCTACAATCTATACTTCCTGCTCCAGACTTAGCAAAACTATCCTTATAATACGCTACTTTTTCATGGTAGAATTTCGCATAGTTTTTACGCACCGTTTTAGATTGTGTATTTACTAAAAGCAACTCACCAGTTTCTTCATCTTGCATTTGCACCATACCAATATTTGGCATTTCTTCTTCGCGTTTATCAAAAACTCTAATTCCGGTTACATCGTGTTTTCCTGCTGCTATTTTTAAGGTTTGCTTATAATCGTCTGCAATAAAATCGGAAAGCACAAAAACAATGGCTTTCTTTTTCATTACGTTACGCATAAACTTTAAAGCTTCGGCAACATTAGTGCCTTTGCTTTTGGGTTTAAATTCTATAAGCTCACGAATAATTCGCAATACATGCGATCTTCCTTTTTTAGGCGGAATATAAAGCTCTACATCGTCGGTAAATAAAATCAGTCCTATTTTATCATTATTCTGTGTTGCAGAAAACGCTAATGTTGCTGCGATTTCTGTTACCACTTCATTTTTAAATTGCTCTTCAGTTCCAAATAGTTCCGATCCCGAAATATCTACCATAAGCATCATAATGAGCTCCCGTTCTTCTTCAAAAACTTTAATATGTGGCAGATTGGTTCTTGCCGTTACATTCCAATCTATATTACGTACATCATCTCCATATTGATACTGTCTTACTTCAGAAAAAGTCATACCACGACCTTTAAAGGTAGAATGGTATTCTCCTCCAAAAATATGATCCGACAAACGACGTGTCTTGATCTCGATTTTTCGTACTTTTTTTAGTAATTCTTTGGTATCCATTTTTTAAAGCTGTTGGCTTTTAGCTGTTCGCAGTTAGCTAAAAGCTAAAAGCAAAAAGCAAAAGGCTATTTTATGGTACTTCAATCTCATTAACAATCTTGCTAATAATATCTTCTGAAGTTACGTTTTCTGCTTCCGCTTCATACGTAATTCCAATTCTATGACGCAATACATCATATACTACTGCACGAACATCTTCTGGTATTACATAACCTCTTCGCTTAATAAATGCATAACATTTTGCAGCGGTTGCTAGGTTAATACTTCCACGGGGAGAAGCTCCAAAAGAGATTAATGGTTTTAAATCTTCTAACTTATATTTTTCTGGGTAACGTGTTGCAAAGATGATATCTAGAATATATTTTTCAATTTTCTCATCCATATATACTTCACGAACCGCTTCTTGTGCTCTAAGTATTTGGGATACAGAAACTACAGGATTTACTTTTTCCCAAGATCCTTTTAAGTTCGCTCGCATGATTAATTGCTCTTCTGCTTGCTTTGGATAATCAATAACTGTTTTCAGCATAAACCTATCCACTTGCGCTTCTGGCAACGGATATGTTCCTTCTTGCTCCACAGGGTTCATCGTCGCCATAACCAAGAATGGCTTATCCAATTTAAAAGTTTCATCGCCAATAGTTACTTGCTTTTCTTGCATTGCTTCTAATAAAGCAGATTGCACTTTTGCAGGCGCTCTATTAATCTCATCCGCTAGCACAAAATTTGCAAATATTGGTCCTTTTTTAATTTTGAAGTCGTTTTCCTTCATGTTATAAATCAAGGTACCAGTAACATCTGCAGGTAATAAATCTGGTGTAAATTGTATTCTACTAAAACTTCCAGATACTGCTTGAGATAGTGTATTAATCGCTAATGTTTTTGCAAGACCAGGAACACCTTCTAATAAGATATGCCCTTGACCTAATAATCCTATAAGTAATCTTTCGACCATGTCTTTTTGACCAACAATTACTTTATTCATTTCTAGTGTTAGTAAATCTACAAAAGCACTCTCTTTTTCAATTTTCTCATTAATTGACTTAATATCAACTGTACTTGTGTCTTCCATCATTTTTTAATTTTTAAAGGCATGAATTTAACATTCATAATTTGGAGGTGTAAATTTGTTAAAATTTTTAATGCGTTGCTGTTAATAATTGGTTAAAAATTGTAGTGTTTAATATATGTTTAAGCCTTTTTCTTTGTTATTTTTAATGTTCAAAACAAAAAGAATGATAAAGAATAAATTTTCTAGAATTATTGCCGGAGCCATGACTTGGGGAGATTGGGGGAAGCAACTCTCTAAAAAAGAGATGATTACATTGCTA